>Ga0079226_10001350_pt1 | contig 18776 bp, 18 predicted proteins | sample Poulit2014_FD_76345 | JGI IMG/M metagenome (GOLD analysis project Ga0079226, IMG submission 76345) | Agricultural soil microbial communities from Georgia to study Nitrogen management - Poultry litter 2014 | ecosystem: Environmental > Terrestrial > Soil > Agricultural land | place: USA: Georgia... | reverse complement strand
GTGATAATCACCATCATCCTGATCGTGCTTGGCCTTCTGGGTGTTGGCATGGTTTGATCGTGCCTTGCCACCGCAACGGAGAACGCAAAACATGACAACCACGTACAAGGTCGGCGACCACGTGAGCTGGAACTCGGAAGCCGGCCGCGTGCGTGGTCGAATCACCAGGATTCACAAGCAGGATTTTGACTGGAAGGGCTACACTCACCATGCCAGCAGCGATGAACCGCAATACGAAATAAAAAGCGACAAGACGGATCATGTTGCCGTGCATAAGGAGAGTGCCCTCAGGCGTTTGAAGCACTGACGCACCGAGCGACCGCAAGAAACTGCCGCTCTAATATTCAAAGGTGATTACATTGCACGATGCCTTGCGCCGCCGTTTGTACTGCTGAATGTGTCTGATTAAATTGAAAACAAGTGACAGAGTCCTGTAGTAAGTAGCAAATCCGGACATTGCGGAACAAACATCATCCTCTGCGAACGACAACGTGTACTAAACGCGCTCCAGAACCAGCGCAATACCCTGCCCCACGCCAATACACATAGTGCATAACGCATAACGCCCGCCGGTGCGTTTCAGTTCACCCGCTGCCGTCAATGCCAAACGAGCGCCGGAAGCACCCAGTGGGTGACCATAAGCAATTGCACCACCATTGGGATTCACATGCTCGGCATCGTCAGGTAGCCCCAATTCGCGCGTGACCGCCAAGACTTGCGCGGCAAATGCCTCATTCAGCTCGATCATGTCCATGTCAGCAATGCCAAGGCCGGTCATTGCCAGTACCTTGCGTACTGCTGGTACTGGACCAAAACCCATGATTCGTGGCTCTAGTCCTGCAACAGCCATGCCCACGACACGAGCTACAGGTGTCAGATGATGCTGATTCACAGCTCGCCCACTGGCGAGCAGAATTGCGCAGGCACCGTCATTAATCCCCGATGCATTGCCCGCTGTCACCGTACCCTCAGGATGAACGATCGGTTTCAAACGTGCAAGAGCCGCTGCGCTCGTCTGGCGAGGGTGTTCATCCTGCTCCACCACGGTGGTGTGGCCGCGATGAGTCACCGATACACTCATGATCTCATTGACAAGCACGTCGCCCTGGATGGCCTGCGCGGCCCGCTTCTGACTACGCAGTGCAAAGGCATCCTGGTCTCCACGGGATATCTGAAACAACTCGGCGACATTTTCTGCTGTTTCTGGCATGGAATCAATGCCAAACTCGCGCTTCATGACAGGATTGACAAATCGCCAACCCAATGTGGTGTCGAACAGTTGTTGCTGTCGGGAAAACGCCTGATCACCCGTGCTCATGACGTAAGGCGCACGAGACATGGACTCGACACCACCTGCGATCAGCAAGTTCGCTTCACCACTTTTTATGGCACGCGCTGCTGTGCCAATCGCATCCAGACCCGATGCACAAAGCCGGTTGATGGTAGTGCCGGGTACATTTGTCGGCATGCCCGCAAGCAAGGCCGCCATGCGTGCAACGTTGCGGCTGTCTTCGCCGGCTTGATTGGCACAACCGAAGATGACATCGTCAACATTCTGCCAGTCGATCGCGGGATAACGATCCATCAACGCACGAAGCGGCAAGGCAGCCAGGTCATCCGCCCGCACGGCCGACAAGGCACCACCATAGCGCCCAAAGGGCGTTCTGATACCATCGCACAAATATGCTTCAGTCATGGTCATGGAAATACCCTGTTCATCATTGAATCCACTCCCACCTGTCATTCAATTGAAATCTCTGCCTGCGCACTGCCGCAAGTGTTGGCTTGCGTCGTCGCTCCAACGTAAAGGCTCATTGCATCGCGTGTTTACCGACAACTGAAAAACATCAGGTCGGTTGTAGTGACCCGCCGAATCCAGCGAAAGCTTCTCCTGGCTGACTGCAGAAAGGTCCAAGTCGGCGTACATGATCGTTTCCTCGTAGAAATTCTGCTCAACAATCCATTGGCCATCTGGCCCGATGATTCCTGAGCCACCAGCAAGCACGAACTCATCACGATCCCCCGTACGTCCAGGGCTTACAAGAAGCTCTGGCACCAGACCAAAATCCATCTTTATATCGTCGCGACGCAACACTGAACCCATGGCAATGACAAAGCAGCGGCCTTCAAACGCGTAATGGCGTGATGCCAACGCGTTGTGCTCGGGTATATCGGGAAATGCGGCCACATGAATCTGCTCACCAAGCGCATGCATGGCAAAGCGGTTCAAGGGCATCCAATGCTCCCAGCAAATGCAACCTCCAATACGACCAGCCGTTGTGTCATAAGCCTGCAGCCCGCTGCCATCGCCCTCGCCGCACAGCACACGTTCGCCATGCGTAGGCTTGAGCTTGCGGCGCACTCCAAGAATGGTGCCATCTGCTGATATATGCAGCAAAGAGTTGTATAGCGTGCCTCTGGAAAATGTCGAATCACGCTCGTTCATTCCAATAATTACGTTGATGCCGGCCTTGCCAGCAGCTGCGCACAGGCGCTCTGTTACCGGCCCAGGCACCTCTACAGAATTGGCAAGCAAATGTGCGTAGGCTTGCATGTGGCGTTTATCACGCCAACCCGTTTCCTGGAACACCCACACTGGAAAGCCGGGCAACCACGTTTCCGGGAAAGCGATGAGCTGGGCCCCGTTGCGCCCTGCTTCCAGGATTGCCGATTCAGCAATCCTGATGCTCCCCGACAAATCCATATACACCGGCTGCAACTGGGCCGCTGCGACGCGAACAACCTCTGTCATGATCTGTCCCTCCCTATGTCGATAAACTCCTATTTTTAGTTACTTTCACTATGCAAATGAATTAGGGTTTTCTCTTATAAAAAAGTATTTGCATAGTGATTACATGCGGGTTAAGATCACTTTTTAAATACTTTCGTCCTGAAAGTTAATATGTAATTTTAAAGGTTTATCAATGAAGTTTCAGGCCGACAAGCGCTATCGCATGCCAGTGTTTTTCGGGCCCATGCCCGGACCCAGGCAAATTCCTGAAGGCAAGGCTGATCCACTGAACTCGCCCCGACGTCTGATACTGTCCGTCACCCACCCGACTCGAGCAGAGCATCTCGCTCCGTTACTGCCCACCGGGTTTTCATTGTGGGGCGCACCGCGGCTTATCCTGGAAGTTCAGTCATTATTGGAAGTTGATTGGCTCGCTGGCCGCGGCTACAACACCTTTGGCATTAAAGTACCGGTGCGCTATCAAGCGGCCAAACGAGAGGTATTCGGCCATCTGTTGCTTGTACTCTGGGAAAACCAGGCGGACCCCATTATTACCGGGCGGGAGGAGCTGGGTTTTGCCAAATTGTTCTGTGATATTTCCACCATCGACCCGCGGCAAAAAAACCTTTCTGTCCGTTGCAGCTGGTTCGGATTCGAGTTTTTTCATCTTGACGTCTGTCTGGACGAAGATTCAGCGAGCCCCAGCATGGAGGATGACGGCACCCCGCCGGAAGGTGTGATGCATTACAAATATTTGCCCAGTACAAATGTGCCAGGGAAAAGCGCTGTGCACGAAATCACGCTCACACCCGCTGAAAACCCAAACGCCCGACTGATTTCGCGACACAGCGGACAGGGCCGTTATGGGTTCAAAAAAGGCCGCTGGGAAGACCTTCCCACACTGCACCATATTGTCGAGTATTTCACGGACGCAGATGTGGCTGGCGAAAGCTCTGTCACTCTCCTTGAGACCCGTGGCGGAAAAGATCTTGGCGACACCAGCAAACTGATCGATTTGAACAGTGCTTCACCTTTTGTCCCGGCGCAAGCCTAGACAGTCACCGCAGTACAACACGAGGAGCAGGAGAATGAGACATTCCAACAACTACCCCCGCAGGCGATTTCTTGCCAGCATGGGCGCATTACCGCTCATGACGACCTTTCCCATTACCGGTCATACTCAAGAAAAACCAATACCCATACGCGTCGGCATACAGGCACAGACATCGTGGCTACTGTATGCCGCACAAAAATTGAAGCTGCTTGAAGAAGCCGGACTTGACCCGACCTTCGTCAAGCTCACCACGGGCGCCCAAGCCATCGCAGCGATGGCCAGTGGCAACATTGATATGGCTTCTCCTGGCATCACACCCGTGGTTGCCGGGTTGGCACAAGGAGTAGAGTGGACCGTCATTGGCATGGACACAACCCTTGACTTCGCCGAAGGGTTTGTAGCGCATCCGGATTCCGGCATAGAGAACCTGGAAGACTTCAAGGGCAAGACCATTGGTGTCGCGCGCGGTTCCACGTCCTATTACGGTTTGCTGGCTGCGCTCGAAACCAGGGGCATCAGCAAGGACGACATCAATCTGCTTCTGTTGGGGCCGGCAGAACAGGTTGGCGCCATGGCCAACGGTGATGTCGACGGCATTGCCGTCTGGGAGCCATGGATACAGCGCCAGATTCAGGATAATGGGGCTGTTCTCGTCGGTATGGAAGGCGACTACGGCGTCCATACAGGTTGTGCGACGTATGCTGTCAATAATCCGTTCGCCACAGAAAATCCCGAAGCCGTTGATCGTTTCCTTACCGGGCTGCTGTTTGCCTATGACAGTATCAAGGAAGACGGTCCAGGTGTTGCCATTGATGCTGTTGCCGATGCCATGGGGGTCTCCCGCGAAATCGCCGAAATCATGTACGACGAAGCACCCGTACCGGAAATCGTCAAATGGGCAGATCCGAATTATCAGTATTCGGTCGCGCCTGGCGGGCTGTTTCATGTCGCGGCACAAGAAATGGCCGACTTCCTCTACAAGGAAAACATCGTCAATTCGGAAGTCGACTTGTCCACAGCATTTGACAGCAAGCCCATTGCGCGCGTGCTCAAAGCAAACGGTCGCATAGAGTAATCGACATGATGGCCCAAGAAACTGCTAACCCAACCGCCCAAACGGCCCATGAGGAAAATCCGCGACTGAAACGGTGGAAGTATCCGCTCATCAGCATCGGGTCAGTGATCCTGCTGTTGATCATCTGGGCAATTGCCACCATGATTTTCGATGTTTCACCAAAAGTGCTGCCTTCACCAGTACAACTGGCAGACAACGCCAAATCCATGGTGTTGCAAGGGTATTCAGGCTATCCCTTGTATGTTCACATGGGATGGAGTCTGTTCCGATCGATGTCGGGATTTCTGCTTGGTGTTGCACTGGCCATTCCGGTTGGCCTGCTCATGGGGTACAGCCCTGCGGTCAACGCCATGCTGCAGCCCATTCTGGGATTTTATCGACCTATCCCACCCATCGCCTTTATTCCACTCATGATCATGTGGTTCGGCATTGGCGAACTGAGCAAGATCCTGCTGATATTTTCTGCGGCGTTCAACTACACCGTCCTGAACAGTGCTGCAGGCATGCGTTCCGTACCAAAGCAGCTTGTGCAGGCCGGTGTCAACCTGGGTCTGACCCGACGCCAGCTATTTGTCAGTGTCATGCTTCCTGCAGCCATGCCTTCAATTCTCACAGGCGTGAAGACTTCGGCAGCAATCAGTTGGGCCATCCTGGTGGCTGCCGAACTCATCGCTGCACAAGCAGGCCTTGGTTTCATCATCATGGACGCGGGCACATTTTTCCGTATATCTGATGTGTTTGTTGGCATCATTATCGTGGGTGCTATTGGCTTGCTTATTGAGCTACTGATCGCCCGTCTGGAACGCAGACTTCTTCATTGGCAGGGCAAATAAATCATGGGAACCATCAGTTTAAACCACGTCTCCAAAACCTTTTCCGACGACAAGATCGGCGATGTGCTGGCGGTTGACGATGTCAGCCTGGAGATTCCCGACAAAGAAATTGTCTGCGTAGTCGGACCAAGCGGTTGTGGAAAAAGTACCATCCTCAACCTGATTGCGGGATTTGAGTCGCCATCCTCTGGCGAGATTACAGTCAGCGATCGGCCGGTTCACGGCGCAGGACCAGACCGTATGGTGGTCTTCCAGCGCCCTGCACTATTTGGCTGGCTGACAGTTTATGAAAACATTGTCCTGGGGCCAAAAAAACAAGGTGTGGCAAACACGATTTATGAGAAAAATGCAGAGCGCTTCATCAGAGCTGTTGGCCTGACCGAGTTTGCGTCTCACTACCCTTATCAGCTTTCTGGTGGGATGCAACAGAGAGTGCAGATTGCCCGGGCACTGGTAAATCAACCAGAAATCCTGTTGATGGACGAACCGTTTGGCGCACTTGACTTCCAAACACGCATCCAGATGCAGGAGCTCTTGCTCAGGGTTTGGTCAGAGTTCCATCCAACCATTCTGTTCATTACTCATGATGTTGACGAAGCCATTTTTCTGGGCGATCACGTTTATGTCATGTCCAGAAGACCAGGTCGCCTGAAGGAGCAAATCAAGGTGCCATTTACCGGCTTGCGGAACACCGATATTCTCGTTACGCCAGAATTTACCGAACTCAAGGCACAGATTCTTCAATCGATCAAAGAAGAAATGTTTGAAACTTGAAAGTTTCTTGCGACTACTAAAGACGTTTAATTTGCAACATTATCAGGTAATACTTCCATGGGACTCACTTACAAAGATATCTCGTCAATCATCTCCATGATTGAAAAAATTGACTATGACATAGTACGACTCGAATCTGGAGACTTCCGTCTGGAAATGCAGAAATCAGCCACTACCAACGTCTCCAGCAGCCCTTCCCCGACTCTGCAGGACCCACTTGACGATCCAACTCTCGCGCAGGCAGTTGCACCCAGGGAAACTGCTCCCGTTGATCAGGTGCCTGCGACGTCGGCCGATGATATTCCACAGGGCTGCTACGCCATTCGAGCACCTATGCTCGGCGTGTTCTACCGCAAACCTTCTCCCAGCGAACCGCCATTTGTCGAGGTTGGCAGCACCGTTCAGGCTGAGGACACAATAGGGCTGATCGAGGTCATGAAACTATTCAATTCCATTGCTGCCGATCAAAACGGAGAAGTCGTGGAGATCCGTGCGCAACATGGAAAGCTTGTTGAATATGATGAAATTCTGATGATCATCAAACCGGATCAGTAAGATGACCCAGCCACTTGAATCCAGAGCAATCCGTAAGCTGTTTGTCGCCAACCGTGGCGAAATTGCTGTCCGTATCATTCGAGCATGCCAGAGTCTGGGTATACAGTCAGTGCTGGGTTACTCTGACGTTGACCGTAATACCCTCGGCGTATCGCTGGCCGACCAGGCAATATGTATCGGCCCGGCTCAGGCCAGCGACAGCTATCTCCACAAGGAGACCATCATTGCTGCAGCCAAGGGTACCGGCTGCGATGCCATCCATCCGGGTTATGGCTTTTTATCGGAACAGGCCACGTTCAGACACCTCTGTGACGAGCACAATATTATTTTTGTGGGCCCGTCGGCCGAAGCCATTGCGGCCCTGGGTGACAAACTCAGTTCACGCGAGATAGCCATCGAGGCAGGCATCTCTGTCGTGCCAGGCTGGGATAACGTAAGCTCGGCCGAAGACGTTCGGCAATTTGGCACTCGCGCTGGCTATCCGTTTCTGCTGAAAGCCAGTGCAGGTGGAGGCGGCCGGGGTATGCGGGTCGTCCATGAGGCTGGCGAGGCAGAATCTGCATTTGAGCGTGCGACCGCAGAAGCGCAAGCCTCGTTTGGTGATCCTACACTCTATATCGAACGCTATATCACTCGTGCGCGCCATGTCGAGGTGCAGATCATGGGAGACGCTTACGGCAAGGTATTGCATTTTGGCGAGCGTGACTGTTCCACACAACGACGTCATCAAAAACTCATCGAAGAAGCACCCTCGACGGTGATTGACGACACAACTCGTGAAGAAATGTATGATGCCGCCGTGCGGCTGGCAAGACACATTGACTATCAGGGGGCTGGCACAGTCGAATTCATTGTCGACATGGACACCCAGGATTTTTATTTTCTAGAGGTGAACACCCGTATCCAGGTCGAACATCCAGTCACTGAAATGCTGACCGGCCACGATCTGGTCGCTGAAATGATCAAGGTTGCTGCAGGACAGCCCCTGGCCCTCTCGCAGGACGATATTCAGACACGGGGGCACGCCCTGGAATGTCGCATCAATGCAGAAGACCATCAACAGAATTTCCGCCCCAACCCCGGAAAAATCCAGTTGTGGCAGCCTCCGGCGGAAAGCGCAAGCCTGCGTCTGGATACGCATTGCTATCAAGGCTATGTGGTCCCTCCCTTTTATGACTCGATGATAGGCAAGCTGATCGTCCATGCCTCTGATCGCAACAGCGCCATTAGTGCCATGATCAACGCACTGGAAAGCTTTCATGTCGAAGGAATCAAGACCAGTATCCCCTTTCACCTTGCTGTCACTCGACACCCCGACTTCAAGGCAGGTGAAATTACTACCCGTTGGGTCGAGTCAGTGCTGATGCCCCAACTATTGACCGAGGAATCCGTTACATGAAAAAGATCGGTATTGTTGACACGACGCTACGCGACGCGCATCAGTGTCTCTGGGCAACACGCATGACAACAGCCATGATGCTACCCATTGCACAAACCATGGACAGCATCGGCTTTGAAAGTATTGACCTTGCCGGGCATGTCCAGTTTGACGTATGCATCCGTTACCTCAAGGAAAATCCCTGGGAACGAATACGTTTGATGCGTGAGCGGGTCGTGCAAGCTCCGCTGCGCGGCTTCATGCGCAGCAAGGGTTACAGTTTTACAGACATTATGCCCGATGACCTCAATGAGCTGATGATGGAACGCATGATCGCCAATGGTTTTGGAACCATGGTGGTATTCGATGGCCTGAGCGACCCTGCCAATGTCATTCCATCTCTCAAGTTTGCTCGTGGCCTGGGGGCGCGCACCGTTGGTTGCTTGGCCTATAGCCTCAGCCCCGTCCATACTGATGAGCTGTATGTAAAAATGGCAACGGAAATGGTTGAGGCCGATGCTGTCGATGCCATCATGCTGAAAGATTCGGGTGGCTTGCTGACTCCCGACCGCGTGCGTACGCTGGTTCCCGCCATTCGACGTGCTATCGGCAACACCCGGCTGGAGCTGCACAGCCACTGCATCACCGGGCTAGCACCGCTAGTCTATATCGAGGGCGTGAAACTCGGCGTCGATGACATTCACACATCCATCGCTCCACTCGCTAACGGCATTGCCCAGCCTTCGACTCAGGCCATGTTGCGCGACCTGCGAGCATTGGGTTATGAAATACCGGTCAATGACGACCTCATCGACGAAGTCAGTGAGCATTTCAGTCGTGTTGCAGAAAACGAGAATCTGCCCGTCGGTGTACCACTGGAATATGACGCCAGCCACTATCATCATCAAATGCCCGGGGGCATGCTGAGCAACTTCAAGGTATCGCTTGAAGAGGTAGGAATGGGTCATCGTCTGAGAGAAGTACTGAACGAATGTGGACGGGTGCGCGAGGAACTAGGCTGGCCCATGCTGATCACACCCTTTGCCCAGCTTGTCGGTACACAGGCACTATTAAATGTCATGCATGGCGAGCGCTACGGCATTGTCCCGGATGCCATAAAGAAATATGCATTGGGATATTATGGACGCCTGCTGGCTCCCGTGGAGCCTGATGTGCTCGACAAGATCGTTAATAACGGGTCATCCAGTATTCCCACTACACCCACCCCGCCCAAGCCTGTGGTTGCTGACCTGCGCAAGGCCTATCCCAACATGAGCGACGACGAACGGATACTGCGCTACATGGTACCGGGTGACCACGTTGACAACATGTTTGCCGCCGGCCCTACACGAACTGAGTATTCGTTTGCTCATCCATTGGTTCGCTTGCTCAAGACAATTGAAAACCGACCCCGGAAGGCACATGTTTCGATTTCACACGGAAATGAGCGTGTAGAATTGCGGACACGATGATCTCCGTGGTTAACTTTGAGGCTTGACATGGCAGAGGTCAGGATATCTCGGCATGATGCCTTGGCTTCCATCGACTCCAGTGGCGGGCGGCGGGTGCTGCGACAGTTATTAAAAAGCGGACCATGCTCTCGCAGGCAGATAGCCCAGACAACCGGGCTGACAGAGGTGGCGGTATCACGCAGCGCACAAAGACTGATTGCTGCAGGAGTACTGGTCGAAAAAAAGCTCGTGAATGTGCGCACCCAGCGCGGCCGTCCCTCTATAGATCTGCACTTCAGTCAACAGTATTTCGTAGCTGGCATCGGCATTCGCGGCTATACCCAATGGGTAGAAGTGCGGACTTTCGGCGGCGAACTCATCGATCTGCGCAAATTTTCCTGCCAGGATCTCACCGATCCGGACAGCGTGTTACGCGACTGCAGCAACGAGTTAAAGAGTCTGCTCGCCGCACGTCGCATTCCAATGCAACGAATATTGCATCTTGGTATTTTGATCGTTGGTGTGATTGATCCACATACGGGCTGGGTAGTACGGGCTGAAAACTTGGGTTGGGGCCGCGTTGAAATCCGCAAGCGTGTGTCGCGGTTAACCGGGTTGCCGGTCAGCGTCGAAAACATGTTGAATGGCATGAATTTGCAGCAGCAACTGGAATCGTCATCAGACTGCGAGAGCACACTGCTTGTCAGCGTGGCTCTCGGCATAGGCGCCAGTGTCATTATTGACGACCAGGTTGTCAGAGGCCATGGCGCTGCTGCCGGCCAGCTCGGTCATCAAAAAAGCCTGAGCTCCCAGCGTATATGCCTGTGTGGCCGCATGGGTTGCCTCGACACTGTGGCATCAGGCAGGGCTCTGCTACTTGCCAATCAAATGATCGACACCAATACCTCTCCCATTCAGGATGGCTTTGTGGCGCGTTTTCGCGAACTGACCCACGAGGCACAGTCCAGGCCAGACGTGGCGAAACAGCTTCAGGAGGCTGGCAGAGAATTGGGTATTGCCGTTTCCGCGGCCATCCCCCTGATTGATCCCGAAAAAATCGCCTTTACTGGCTTTGTGGTGGAAGATGACTACTTTTTCAATGCAGTCATGGACGAACTGCTTTGGTACGGTGTCGGAAACTCCGCACAGCGGGTACACGCCGAGCGCTTTCAAAACTCCGGAGAGGGCGCCCCAACGTCGTTTGCCTCTCTGTCACTGACGATGGACACATGAATCAATCAAACACCCAGATCCGCATGCGCCGACGCCCCCGGGGAGAAGTATCCGTCAATGATTTCGAGATGGTACAGACTCCTCTGGCAGCTTTGACGGATGGCGAAGTGCTTGTTCGTAATGAGTGGCTGTCATTGGACCCTTACATGCGTCTTCGGATGATCGCACAACGTTCCTACGTACCGCCGCTCGAACCGGGTGATGTGATGCCAGGCGGCACGGTAGGAACGGTTGCTGCCAGTCGCGACCCCGTACTTCCAGTTGGTACCAAGGTCGTGGGTCGCCTTAGATGGGAGACCCACAGCCGGACGACTTCATCAGCACTCCAGCAAATCACGCATACGGATATCCCCGTGTCGACGGCACTGGGCGTCGTGGGTATGCCCGGCGTTACCGCCCACTACGGCCTACTGGAACTGGCCCAACCACAAAGGGGGGAGACCGTGGTTGTTTCTGCTGCTACGGGTGCGGTAGGCTCAGTTGTCGGCCAGCTTGCCAAGGCGGCGGGGTGCCATGTAGTGGGCATTGCGGGTGGCCCTGAGAAATGTCGCTACGCAACCGAAACACTGGGCTTTGACGATTGCATTGATTACAGGGCCGATGACTTCACGCGACAACTCACCAAGGCAACACCCGATCGCGTTGACATCCAGTTCGAAAACGTTGGCGGACGCGTCATGGACGCAGTCCTTGAGCGGCTCAACGACTACGCCCGCATCACCGTATGCGGCCTGATCAGTGAATACGATGAGAACCATCGATGGCCGCTGACCAACACGCTACAGCTACTTGTCAATCGTGTTCGGCTGCAAGGGTTTATCATCAGCGAGCATCCCGAATACTGGCCTGGCGCACTAACAGATCTTGCAGAGCGGGTGCGACAGAGTCAGCTGATCTACAGCGAAGACATCACACAGGGGCTGAGCAATGCGCCAGCCGCCTTCATTCGTATGCTCAAGGGCGGCAATTTTGGCAAGACACTCGTTCATGTTGCCGATGCCAACTCCTGACAACCAAATCAACTTTCAAACAGGCTTCAAATAAAATGATCAATAAATTCGTAGACGGACTTGAGGAAGCCGTCGAAGGAATTCATGATGGTGCAACCATACTCATCGGCGGCTTTGGGGGGGCCGGCATGCCAACCGAACTGATTCACGCCTTGATTGACCAAGGTGCCCGCGATCTCACGGTTGTGAACAATAATGCCGGAAACCATGAAGCAGGACTCGCTGCGCTCATCAAGGCCGGTCGGGTACGCAAAATCATCTGCTCCTTTCCCAAAGGCAGTCACGCTTGGGTATTCAATCAGATGTATCAAGAGGGACGAATAGAACTGGAAACGGTCCCTCAAGGCACAATTGCTGAACGTCTCCATGCAGGCGGCGCAGGCTTGGGTGGCTTTTTCACTCCAACGGGCGCGGGTACGCTACTGGCCGAGGGCAAGGAAACCCGAGAAATTGACGGCAGGCTCCATGTATTTGAAAAACCCATCCGGGGTGATTTTGCGCTCATCAAGGCACAAAGGGCCGATCGCTGGGGAAACCTGACCTACAACAAGACACAACGAAATTTCAACCCGGTCATGTGCATGGCGGCCCACACTACCTTGGTACAAGTCAGAGAATTTGTTGAACTGGGCGAGCTTGACCCCGAATGTGTGGTAACACCAGGGATTTTTATCGACCGCGTCGTCCGTATAAGCCACCCGGCACAATCTAGTTAAGTGAACACGAAATGTCAAAACGCCTGAATAGAGAGCAAATGGCCCAGCGCCTCGCCGCCGATATTCCTGCTGGCAGCTACGTCAATAGCGGCATCGGCATGCCCGAACGAGTAGCTCACTATCTGAGTCCGGAAAAGGAAATCATCCTGCATAGCGAAAATGGCATGCTGGGGATGGGTCCAGAAGCACCAGAAGACGAACAAGACTGGGAACTTGTCAATGCAGGCAAAAGGCCAGTCACGCTGCTGACAGGCGGTGCATATTTTGATCATGTGACATCCTTTTCCATGATGCGCGGGGGCCACCTCGACATTTGCGTCATGGGGGCTATGCAAGTATCTGCAGCGGGCGACCTGGCCAACTGGAATCTGGGTCGGCCCGACGAACCTCCCGCCGTTGGGGGAGCAATGGATCTAGCCGTTGGTGCCCGCAACGTGTACATCCTCATGGAGCACAACACCCGCGATGGCGGCTACAAGATAGTCGAATCCTGTACGCTTCCACTGACCGGCGCAGGCGTTGTCAAGCGCATTTACACAGACTTGGCCGTGTTAGCGATCACGCCCCATGGCCTGCAGGTTTTGCAGATGAACAAAGGCCTCAGCTTTCGTGAATTGCAGGCCCATACCGGTGCTCCACTCTTGCCACCTGAATACCCTTCTGACGCAGCCACATGAAGGGATATCGGCAGCAATTGAAATCCGAAGCAAAAGACCAAAGATAAAAAACAAATTTTATATTGCAGCGCACAATAATCGTGCATATTGCAAAAGACCATATCTCATTCCCTGCCCTCACAGGTCCCTTGGGATGCAGGAATACAACGCCTCTTCGCCAATAGAAGCGATATCTACCCTTACGTCTCAAAACGCTTGAGACGTTATTTTCTTATGGGGGGTTCGCATTTTAATATTCATTTTATAAATAATTGGTATTCGCAATAAAAAGTAGACAGAGACAATCGCTGTAAACGATGATGATCTCAACAAAAACAAGAAAATCATCATCACACAGTGGTCTTCGACACACAAGAAACAAACGAAGACCTCAGCTCCATAAAGGAAGTAATTATGCGAGGTAAAGTAGCGATTGTCGGCGTGGGGCGAACCCCATATAGTCGGGCAAAGCCCCACGAGCCCAAGATCAATGTGGATCAATATATCGCGTGGGCGGCAGACCTGGCACTGAAACACGCCGGCATGTCAAAAAACGACTTTGACGGGCAGGGACTTGGTGTTTCTCATGCCGAAGTTGCTCATACAGTCAATTGGTCAGCCGCCACTGCAGAAAACCTGGGCATCTCTCCGACAGTCCTTTTGCGTGCAGATCAGGGGGGGGCATCGGCATCCTCCATGCTGATACGTGCTGCAGCCATGATTTCTGCCGGCATCATTGATAGAGCACTGGTTGTCGGCGCTGATACACCGCTGAGCATGCCATCCATTGCACCCGGCCTGCCCCTGTCACCGGAGCGCACTCGAGGGGTGTTCTGGGATTTTCAGGGACCCTTCGGGGTAATGGGGGCCACGGCCCAGTTCGCGCAAGTATTGTCGCGATACCTGCACGAATATTCCGTAACCCCCGAGCAGCTTGGTAAAGTTGCCGTCACAAACAGATATCACGCCTCCCTGCATCCTGGAGCCATCTATCGTACGCCGTATACGCTACAAGACTATCTGGAATCCAGAATATTGTCGGACCCGTTACGGTTATATGATTGTGTTCCGATCGTGAATGGTGGCGTCGCATACATCGTCACCTCCGCCGAATCTGCACGCGCTATTACGGACAAGCCGGTCTATCTCCGCGGCTTTGGTGAATCCAATAACTACTATCACGGATCGCGCTCACTTCCTGACATTACCTCCACGGGATTTGTCGAGGCAGCACCTCGCGCCATGACCATGGCAGGTGTCAGCCATGCCGACATTCAATTCCTTCAACCCTATGACGATTACCCGTTTATCTCGATGATGACCATTGAAGACTGGGGTTTTTGCAAGAAGGGTGACGGTGGACGGTTTATTGACGATCATGATCTGCGCTTTAACGGGGACTTCCCGCTATCGACCGATGGCGGTCAGCTATCCGGCGGCCAGCCGGGCGGCGCCAATGGCGGTTTCATGCCGTTGATCGAGGCCGTCACGCAGCTACGTCATGAAGCAGGCGAGCGTCAAGTTGACAATGCAGAAATCGGTGCATCTTGCGGATTTGGCGGAATTCCATATGGCCGCCCTGGTCGCAGCTGCATCTCCCTGATTTTTAGTGTGGAGCCATAACGATGAGTGTCATTACGGACAAACCTGTTCCAGAAATAAACGATCTGACAGAAGGTTTTTGGAAGGGCGCCAGGGATGGGAAATTCATGGTGCAAAAGTGCGCGAGCTGCAAGACACACAACTTCTACCCCAAACCCTGGTGCATTGAATGTGGCAGCCGCGATCTGGCATGGGTCGAGGCCAAAGGCAGCGGCACCATCTATTCCTTCACGATTTCACGTTCCGTGGCGATGAACTATCCAGGGTGGGAGCCGGAGCTTCCCGTGGTGCTCGCTCTGGTAGATCTTGATGAAAACGTGCGCCTCTACGCGCAGATAACCAATTGCGACCCTGACAATGTTTTTGTGGGAATGCGGGTACAAGCATGGATATCCGAATTGAGCCCTGACATGAACATTCCCAAATTCAAACCCGCTGAATAACCCAGCAGACAGGAGACAACCATGAGAAATATATTCTCTCTAGGAAAGAAAATGAGCGCGGCCATGCTGCTTGCGGGAAGTGCAGCAGCACTCGCATCATCCGGGGCACATGCACATGAACGAGTCAGCATTGACCTGCTGACGACCGGATTTGGCACAGGTTCCTACGTCATGGGCACGGCGCTGGAAGAAGTGTCAAAAAAAAATCACGAATGGCTGCGCATCAATGCGACTGAAACCCCGGGATTCATATTCAATCTGAGGACCATATCTGAAAAGCCGGAAACACGTGAAAACACGATTATCGGCACCGGGGCCGGGGTTGTGGGTCTGGCCACAACGGGACATCAGCCCTTCAAGAAAAAGTACGATGACACGCCCCTTCTTATTGCCAACTACTATATCGGGGCTTACTGGCTGGCAACCATCAATCCCGACATCAAGACAGTGGATGATCTGGAAGGGAAAAAGATAGCCCTGGGAAGGGCAGCCCAAATCAACTGGGCAGTCCAGACAGCTGCGGTTGTTGAAGAAGGTTATGGCCTGGCAGACAAGGTTGATATCCAGTATGTGGGTACCGAGGATGCCATTGCAGCGCTGCTGGATGGAAACGTGGATGCTGCCATTGTTGGTGGTTACTACGACCCCCTCAATGAAAACATCACACTGAGCCCGCAGACGACCGAATTCATGGCATCTGGCCGCAACATCACCTTCCTGTCCATGGGCGAAGAGCAAATCGAAAAGACGGTTGAAAGCGGGGTCAACATGCTCAGCTTGCATATCGAAAAGAACAGCATCCAGGACATCGACTACGACCTTAACGTCATCGCCGATACGGTATCGTGGGCTGCATCTCCAGACTTTCCCGAGGATCTGGCTTATGAGACAACCAAATTGATCATCAACAATATCAACGCATTCGCGAAGTTTCATGCCCTCGGAAAACTCATGTCCCCAAAAGGACTTGTCTATGGCTGGGATGAAGGGGACATTCATCCGGGCGCCCTGAAGGCATACAAAGAGGCTGGCATCCTCTAGCCTGAAGATCAGAACAACAACGTTTGAGAACAAGAGACACGGTCAATGTGCCCTCATCCATTGACCGTATCTCCAGACCCTCTCATCAATTGGACCGAATAACAAGGGGATATAGTGATCGGCCTCAATAGCAACTTTGCCCGAAACCTGATGCTTGTACTCGGGCTGGCAATGGTTGGCTACCACATGGTAGCCACGCAATACGTGCTGTTCAACACATTTGAGCACCAATCCATTCATCTTGGGTTTGTCTTGTCATTGTTGTTTATCAATCGGGCAAGGCAATCCAGAAGCACGACTGGATACAGCTTGTATCTTGTCCTGGCTGCAGTGGGAGTAGCAGCCTGCCTGTACGTTCTTTTCAATGTTGATGCGCTGGAAGAGTCCTTTGGCTTTCCGGAAAAGTTTGATGTCATGATCGGTGTGTTGCTGATCATTCTCGTTATTGAGGCAACAAGAATAGCCTGGGGATGGACATTGCCTGTTGTCACCGTCATTTTCCTCCTCTATTTCTTCTTCGGAGACCTCCTTGGCGGCCATCTTTATCATCGCAGCTTCAGCTTTGACTACGTCATCTCTTATCTCAGCATCGGCCTTTCGGGTATTTACGGAACCTTTCTGGGAATTTCAGCAAACCAGGTATATCTGTTTGTGATTTTTGGCGCTTTGCTTGGTGTCATCAAAGTCAATGATTTCTTTTTTGAAGCAGGAAAGATTGCAGGCAAGGCATTTCGCGGAGGACCGGGACAGACTGCCGTGGTTTCCAGCGCACTTGTGGGTACGGTGTCCGGGGCTGCAGTTGCCAATGTTGCCATCACGGGTGCCTTCACGATTCCCTTCATGAAACGCGTAGGCTACAAGCCGGAGCTTGCCGGAGCGATTGAATCGACCGCATCGACCGGTGGCCAGATCTTGCCGCCCGTAATGGGTGCTGCCGCGTTTCTGATGGCTTCGTTTCTGGGCGTACCCTACGCAGAAGTCATGCTGGCAGGGATTATTCCTGCGGCACTGTATTTTTTCTGTGTCATGCTGGGTGTGCAGTTTATTGCTGTCCGGGACGATATCCATCCACCCAAGGAAAAGATTGACTTCAGGGTCCTTCTGCACCGGTTTCCGCTGTTCGCCATCCCGCTGGGTGTGCTGGTCATCCTGCTGTTGAAACAGTATTCTCCTGCACTCGCGGCATTCTGGGCCATTCTTCTCTCCGTTGGACTGGCATGCATATCACGAGACACACGTCCATCCATTCCCGAGTTGCTCAAGAACATGGCTGGCGGTGCGATCATTGGTGCACAAATTGGTATATCGCTAGCGATCGTCGGGATGATTGCTCAGACATTGATCACCACAGGGCTGGGATCAAAGATTGCCGGTATTGTCGAGATCCTGAGTGCAGGCAACCTGGTTTTTGCGCTTGTTCTCGCCATGTTCGTGTCAATCGTTCTGGGATGTGGTGTACCCACGAGTGCGGCCTACACTCTCGTTGCCATCGTCGTCGTTCCCATTGTCATTGAAATGGGCGTTGAGCCCATGGCCGCCCACTTCTTTGCATTCTATTTTGCAGTGGTATCGGCCCTGACTCCCCCTGTCGCCCTGGCTGCCCTGGCTGGTGCAGGAATCGCCGAGGCCAATTATTTCAGGACCTCACTGTCCGCCTTCAAGCTGGCCATCTCGGGCTTCATCATTCCATTTCTTGTCGTCTACAACCCGATTCTCTTGCTGCAGGCCCCAGCGTCAGCAGGAACAATACTGATATGCATCGCTGTGCTCCTGGCGTTGGTGATGTTGACAGCGACACTCTACGGATGCGGACTGACACGATTCAGTGGGTGGGAACACACCTTGTCGCTGGCGCTGACTGTCAGCCTGCTTGTGGTCTCATTTTCCTCGTCGGGTGCACTGTATCAATATCTTGATGCAGCAATAGTCACAAGCATTGTCTTTGCCGGAGTTCTGCTTGTATCGCAAATCAAAAAATTCCGAAAGGAAAAGTACCTTGCTGCAACATAGCACTAGTCGATCATCGATTACGCGCTTGGAAACACATTAACAAACAGAGGAATACACGTGACTTACCAGTTTATTCGTGTCGATAAGAATGATGACACGACCACCGTATATCTGAATCGGCCAGAAGTTCTCAATGCGCTGAACAATCAGCTCATGGAAGAGCTGCTGGACGCCGTCACCAACGTCCCGTCATCCACACGCTTGTTGGTTATAC
>Ga0079226_10001349_pt1 | contig 18784 bp, 13 predicted proteins | sample Poulit2014_FD_76345 | JGI IMG/M metagenome (GOLD analysis project Ga0079226, IMG submission 76345) | Agricultural soil microbial communities from Georgia to study Nitrogen management - Poultry litter 2014 | ecosystem: Environmental > Terrestrial > Soil > Agricultural land | place: USA: Georgia... | reverse complement strand
CGACGCAGTGCTGCTGGACACGGCAGGATCACGCCTCTATCTGTCTTGTCAGTACATGGTTTGGTATCTGCCTACCAGGCTAACGCCCATCCCGCACAGCTGTGCGGGAATCCGGACAAGCCGCTGGCACCCGTTCGGCGCAGTGTGCGACTGCCTGGTGCTTGCGCAGTGTGGGTACGACGTTGGACGTTGACTGCGCTACCCCGTGACGGTCGGATCACGGGAAGTCGTGGAGATCGTGGAGGTCGTGGTGGGCGGGTTACCGCGTTCTCACGGGGAGAAATGCGGTGCGGATCGGTGGAATTCCGTCGCAGCCGTACGGTGTGGTAGAGCTGACACATCGTGTTGATCTGTTGGGCGCTAACTGTCGACGGCAAGCGGATCCGCACCCCGCCACATCCGAGCGTAAGAACCGTTGGCGGCGAGCAGCTCGCTGTGGGTGCCCTGCTCGATGATGCGGCCGTGGCCGAGCACAACGATCTGCTCCGCCCTGGCCGCAGTGGCGAGACGGTGGGCGATGACGAACGTGGTGCGCGAGCTGGCCAGATGTTCCGTGGCGTCCAACACCGCTGATTCGGTCGCCGGGTCGAGTGCGGCGGTCGCCTCGTCCAACAACAACACGTCCGGGTCGGCCAGTTCGGCACGTGCGAGTGCGACCAACTGTCGTTGCCCAGCGGACAGGGCCTTACCTCGTTCGCCGACGTTCTGGTGGAACCCCGACGGCAGGGCAGCGATCCCGGAAACAGCGCCGACCGTGCGCGCTGCGGACTCCACCTCGCTGTCGGCCGCCTCCGGACGGGCGTAGCGGATGTTGTCCGCCACCGTACCCGCGAACAGGTGTGCCTCCTGCGGAACGACACCGAGGTGGTGACGCAGCGCCGGCAGGTCGTAGTCGCGGAGATCCACGCCATCGATACGTACGGCCCCCGAGGTGGGGTCGTAGAAGCGGGCGAGTAACTTCACCACGGTCGATTTTCCCGCCCCGGTGGCGCCCACCAAGGCGACAGTGTCTCCTGGGGAGGCCTCCAGCGACACGTTCGTGAGGGCCAGCTCGGTCGAGCCCGCATAACCGAAGTCGACCTCGTCGAAACTCACGTCGCCATTGAGCCGCCCGGGCACTGTGAGCCCGTTCTCCGGCGCGGGCACCGAGGTCGGGGTACGCAGCAGGTTGCCGATGCGACGCAGCCCCACTTTGGCCTGCTGGTAGCCGTCGAACACCGAGGACAACTGCTGGATCGGGGTGAAGAAGAACCCCAAATACAGCAGGAACGCCAACAACGTGCCGGGGGAGAGTGTCCCCGCGGCAACCCCACGGGCACCGACGACGAGCACGACGGCCTCGGCGATCCCGGACAGCAACGTCACGAACGGGAAATAGGTGGCAATGTAGCGTTGTGCCCGCAGCCGGGAACGACGGTAGTCGTCACTGCGGGCCGCAAGACCCGCCGCCGCGCGTTGCTCACGACTGTAGGCCTGCGCGGTGCGCAACCCGGAGACGTTTTCCTGCATGTCCGCGTTGACGATGCTGACACGTTCGCGGGCCTCCGTGTAGGCGGCGGCAGAGTAGCGACGGAACACCACGGTCGCGACCAGCATCAGCGGGAGGACGGCCAGCGCGTACAGCGCGAGCGGCAAATCGATGACCAATAACGCGGTGCCGATACCGGCCACGGTGACGACGCTGACCACGGCCTGGGCGAGTCCGTTCTGCAGGAAATTGGACAGCGCGTCGACGTCGGTGGTCATCCGCGTCATGATCTTCCCGGAGAGCTCCCGCTCGTAGTAGTCCAGCCCGAGCCGCTGCAGGTGCGCGTAACTACGTACCCGCAGAAGGTACAACACGGACTCACCGGCGCGCGCCGCCACTCGGGTGCGCAGTGCGATCGCCAACCAGTCCACCGCGATGATCGCGGCACCGATCCCCGCGGCGAGCCACACCGCGTCGGCGATACCCGTGCGGACACCCTGGTCGACGCCGTGCCGATACAGGGCCGGCAGCGCCACCGTGGCCAGCGCGTCGGCGGCCACCAGTGTCACCGCGAGCGCCAACAACCACCGGACCGGGCGCAGTATCCGTGCCAGCCGGAATCCAGGGTCGGGAGCGGTCGGGTCCACACCGTCGAGGTGGGGTTCGTCCAGTGCGGGTGGGAGCCTGCGTACCCCGTCGAGTAGTTCCGGTGTCGGCGGGTCCTCCTGGGAAGTGTGCCCGAAGGCATGCGGGGAGGCATGGCCACCGGCGGAACCCGTGCCGCTCCGGGCAGAGGACCCCGTGAGCACATCGGTCCCGTCGCCGGCGCCCGTCTCCGGCCACAACATCGGTGTCCGAGCGGTGGGATCCTCCCGCGGTGCAGGATCCCTGCTCTCGCCGGTGGTGGTCTCTGTGGTGGCGGACACCAGCTCCCGGAAGAGGGCGCAGCGTTGATCGAGTTCGCTCTCGGTACCGATGTCGACCAGGTGACCCGCGTCGAGCACGGCGATCCGGTCCGCGAGCGCCAGCGTGGAACGGCGATGCGCGATCAGGATCGTCGTGCGCCTGCCCGTGACGCTGCGCAGTGCGTGGTGGATCGCTTCTTCGGTGACGGTGTCCACCGCCGAGGTGGCGTCGTCGAGAACCAGGATGCGTGGATCGGTCAGAAGTGCGCGGGCGAGGCCGAGCCGTTGTCGCTGCCCTCCGGACAGGGTCAGTCCACGTTCGCCGACCACGGTGTCGTAGCCGTCCGGCAGCGTCTCGATGAACTCGTGCGCCTGCGCCATGGTGGCGGCCGCGACCACCTCGTCCTTGGTGGCTTCCGGGTGACCGTAGGTGATGTTGTCCCGTACCGAGGTCGAGAACAGGAACGGCTCCTCGAACACGACGCCCAACGAGGAACGCAGTTCCGCCAGCGACACGTTCGTCAGATCCACCCCGGACAGCCGGAGCGCGCCTGCCTGCGGGTCGTAGAACCGGGGCAGTAGCAGCGACACGGTGGACTTGCCCGACCCGGCGGTGCCGACCAACGCCAGGGTTTCGCCCGCTTGGGCACGCAGTGACACGTCGTCGAGGACGGGTTCCGCGGGATCGTAACCGAACCGCAGCCTGTCCAGTTCGATGTCCAGGGGACCTTCCGGCAGTGGTTGTGGGTGCTGCGGGTCGCTGACATCGGGACGTGCGTCGATCAGTTCGTACACGCGTTCCGCGGCGGCCCGCGTGAGTTGGGCCTGCACGACCAGCCCGGCCAGCATCCGCGCGGGCCCGATCAGACCGGTGAGGTAACTGGCGAACGCCAGAAACGTACCGAGACTGATCATGCCGTGCATGGCGAGCATGCCACCCGCTGCGAGGACCGCGACCTGTCCCGCGGCGGGGAGTGCCGAAGCGGTCGCGGTGGGAATCGCGGACAGGCGTGCTGCACGTAATCGTTCGGCGAAGACCTTCCGGCCCAGTTGTCGTAGCCGCGATGTTTCCGCGTTCTCCCTGCCGAAGCCTTTGACGACCCGCACTCCGGTGACGGTCTCCTCGACGTGCTGTGCGAGATCGGCGGCGCGCTGTTGGGCCGACCAGGTCGCCGGGAACAGTTTGCGTCTGCTGATGCCGACGACGAGGCCGACCGTGGGTACGACCACCAACGCGATGACGGTCAGCACCGGTGACAACCACAGCATGACGATCAGCGACAGCAGTGCGAACACCACGGAACCGGTCGCCAACGGCAGTTGCATGAGGATGCCCGTCATCATCCGCAGGTCCGTGATGGCCCGGGAAGCCACCTGTCCGGTGCGTATCGAGTCCTGTTTCGCACCGTCGAGCCCGGACACCGCGTCGAACACACTGCGCCGGATGTCGTGTTGGACGTCCAACGCCAGCCTGCCGCCGAGATAGCGACGACCGAATGCCGCCCCGAAACTCACGGTGTGCATGGTGAGCAGTGCGATCACGATGCCGGCGAGGCCCGCTGTGCGGCCCGCCACGGCGTTGTCGACGCTCTCTTTGATCAACAGTGGGGTGGCGACCTGCAGGGCGGTTCGGACGATGGCCGAGCCGAACGCCAACGTGACCAACGCGGGATGCCGCAAACACGTGGCCACGAGGCGTCTGATCCATCCGGCGTGTCGGCGACTCCCGGTACTCGCGACGGAGGACTCGTCGACTCCGGTCGTCGTCTCCGCTGGCGCCGCGTTCACGCCCCCAGACTACGACGTGACATCGGACACGCGCCGACACCGGCTGGGAACAATTGTTTCGGGTAGCTCCGGCATCGGCGCGTGACCGGCGGAAATGTCTCAGGTGATGTCGCTTTTCCGGGAAGCGAGCCAACCGCCACCGAACGACAGTGCCGTCCAACCGAGGAAGATCAACGCGGAGGCCCACCAAGTGATCGCCCCGGGCGCGCCCGCGAACCAATGAACGGCGGACTCCAGCACGTCGGAGACCGCTGTGGTGTTCGACAGGAAGATGTCGATAGCGACCGAGCCCGTCAGGCCGTTGATCGCACCGTTCGGCAGGGCACCGATCATCGATGGCAGATCGTTCAGGAAGGCCAGTGCCAGACCGTTCTCCACCAGCAGGAAATACAGCACCAACGTCAGCGCGGTGCCTGCCGTGTTGCGGATCAGGGCCCCGATGCCGATGCCGAACAAGGTCATCAATACGCAGGCGAGGACACCGACTCCCGCCATGGCCAGCCATCCGGACGCATCCGGCAGTCGACCGCTGTCCACCGAGATCCCCAAGCCGATACTGACACCGATCACGGTGACCACGCCGTACAGTGCGCCCCAGACGAGGTAGGTGATGGCCTTGGCGGCCAGCACCATCGTCCGGTTGGGGGCGGTCAGGAACGTCAGCGTGATGGTGCGTTGCGAGTACTCGCCGCTGAGCGCGCACCCACCGAACACCAGCGGCATCAGCGTTGCGATGTTGATGCTGCGGGCGAACCCGAAAACGCTCCATTCCCACTCGCCCGTGTCGAACCGGCCCGCCACGTCCGGTGCCTCGGCGAAGCCTGCTCCCAGCGCGTCCCCCATGGCACCCGTGACGAGAGCGAACAGCAGTCCGACGGCGAATGTCGGAATCAACAGTGCCCACCACAGATGCGTGGTGATCACCTTACGGAATTCCGCTTTGATCAGATTGCCCATCAGCGCTGGCCTCCCCACGGCTGCTGGCCCGGTTGTTGGTACGGGGCCTGCTGGTACTGCTGCGGTGCGCCCCATGCGGCGTGTTGTTGCGGGACGCCGGCATACTGCGGATTGGTGAGCTGGAAGAACAACTGTTCCAGATCAACCTGCTGCTCCTGCATGCCGTAGACGGCGATGCCGTTGCTGGCTGCGATGTCACCGACCTGCTGCGTGTCCGCCCCGGGAACGGCGACTCTGCCGTCCTGTGTCGCTTCCACCTGCGGATGGCCCGCCTGTTGTAAGGCCGTCGCGAGTGCCTGGTTGTCCGCGGACTGCACGAGTGTCCGTGATTGCTGGCTGTGTCGGAGGTAGTCGAGCGAACCGTAGTAGCGGGTCACTCCCTGGCTGACGATGACGACCTGATCGATCGTTTGCTCGACCTCGGCCAGCAGGTGGCTGGAGATCAGCACGGTGCGTCCCTGGGCGGCCAGACCGCGCAGGAACTGTCGGAGCCAGGCGATTCCCTCGGGATCGAGGCCGTTGGCCGGCTCGTCGAGCACGAGTACCTGGGGGTCCCCGAGAAGCGCGGTGGCCAGGGACAGTCGTTGCCGCATACCCAGGGAGAACCCACCGACGTTGCGATCGACGGCGGGCGCGAGACCGACCGTCCCGAGCGTTTCCTCCACTCGGGAGTCGGCAACACCGATCGCCGCCGCGTAGACGCGCAGATGGTTCCGAGCGCTCCTGCGGGAATGGAAACTTCCGTTGTCCAGGACGGACCCCACGACCCGTGCGGGGTTACCGAGTTGGTGGTATCGGCTGCCGTTCACCGTGGCGCTTCCCGAGCTCGGCGACACGAGCCCGAGCAGCATCCGTAGGGTCGTCGTCTTGCCCGAACCGTTCGGCCCGAGAAACCCGGTGACCGATCCGGGCTCCACCGTGAAGCTCAGGTTCTGCACCGCGGGTATCGCGCCGAAGCGTTTACTCAGGTTCTGCACCACGATCCGTCCACTTCCGTCGTGCACCGCGTCACCTCGCTGTTTCTCAACGCTTGCCGTCTGCTTGGCCCGGTTCGCGTTGGCCGCGTCCGGGCTCTGATCGCAGGATACGTGCACGCCATCCTCGCGTATCCGGGGTCGCTGCCCATGGCGGAGGTTCTTGTGGGCGCGGTGTTGCTGCCGTGCCATGTGTGATCGGTGTGTGGTGGTGCGTTCGAGCATCACGCCCGCAAGATTCTTCGTGGTAAACCGACCCCCAGTGAGCATGATTCTGCCGTAACGCTTATCCTTGTGTGTGGCAGCCCGCTCCGGGTGACCCCCAGGCCCGTCGAGCGGGCTGCCCCTTTGTTCGCGCATGTTGTTTGCGGGACTCTTCGCTGGAAGTCACACGGTGGTACGCGGTGGGTGGTCGGAGCCCGTTGATGCCTCTGCTTCCTCGCCGTCCCGGTGCGGTGTGGGCGTTGCCGCGGCCGTGAGTGCGCCGATTGCCAGGTCGTGCAACAGCGCCGTGAGCTCGTTCGCGGCGAGATAACGATTGTGCGGGGTCGAGTTGATCAGACCGAACACCGCGTGTGCGGCCGAGCGTGCCCGTGCCTCGTCGACTCGGGGCATTGCCGTGGTGATCACCCGTACCCAGATCTCCACATAGCGGCGTTGTAGCGCACGTACGTGTTTGCGGTCGGGGTCGGTGAGGTTGGCGAGGTTGCGTTCCTGCACAGTGATCAACGCCGGGTGTTCCAGGGCGAACTCGACGTGGAAGGCAACGAGTTCACCCAGTGCTTTCCGTGGGGCCTCGAACGCCGCGGCGCACTGTTCGCCGCCGTCGAGGAGGTACTGGCTGATCGAGGTGAGCATTTCGCCGAGCATGGCGTCCTTGCCACGGAAATGCCGGTACAGTGCGGGGCCGGAGATGCCGACGGCCGCACCGATGTCGTCGATCCCGACGCCGTGGAAACCGTGGCTGGCGAAAAGCTCGGCGGCCGCTGCGAGGATTTGTTCGCGACGGTTCGCGTTCGCCCCGTCGGTGATCGGGCTGGCACGCTTCATACTCCCACCATAGAAGCCGACGTTAGCGATCGCTAACGTCGGCTGCCCCGCATCGACTCGTTCGGCCCCTTCTCGGGTGTTCGCGGTGACGGCGCGTTACGCGGATCCCTTCGCGACTGGACATCGAAGTTAGTTGTCGTTAACCTTGGACGCGACGTTAACGACAACTAACATGCCGGGGTCGTACTGTTGTGCAGGTACCCGGAATTCGTCGGGTGGTGAGGGAGACGATGGTGTCGCACGGTCCGCAACAGGACGAGGCATCGGTGCTGACCAGCAAAGCCGATCCACGCAGCGAGAGCTACGCGCGTTTCTACGCTGGAAATGTGGAGCTGGCCGACCAGTTACGGACGAAGTTGGCCGAGGCTCGCGCGGGCGGTTCTGAGAAAGCGCGCTCCCGACATGTGGAACGGGGTAAGCTCCTTCCGCGGGACAGGGTCGACGCGTTGCTCGATCCCGGCTCGCCGTTGCTGGAACTCTCGCCGCTCGCGGCGAACGGGCTCTACGACGACGAGGCTCCGGCAGCCGGAATCATTACCGGCATCGGCCGCGTCTGCGGACGTGAGTGTGTGATCGTTGCCAATGACGCCACCGTCAAAGGGGGTACGTACTACCCGATGACGGTCAAGAAACATCTGCGTGCCCAGGAAGTCGCGCTGCACAACAATCTCCCGTGTGTCTATCTCGTGGACTCCGGCGGCGCGTTCCTCCCTCGTCAGGACGAGGTGTTCCCCGACCGTGAACACTTCGGGCGGATCTTCTACAACCAGGCGACGATGTCTGCCCGGGGAATTCCGCAGATTGCGGCCGTACTCGGCTCCTGTACGGCGGGTGGCGCCTACGTGCCCGCAATGAGCGACGAGGCCGTGATCGTTCGGGAACAGGGCACCATTTTTCTCGGTGGGCCACCGTTGGTGCAGGCCGCCACCGGCGAGGTGGTCAGCGCGGAGGAACTCGGCGGTGGGGATGTGCACGCTCGGTCCTCGGGCGTGGCCGACCATCTTGCCTCTGACGACGCGCATGCGCTGCGTATCGTTCGGTCGATCGTGTCCACTCTCGGCCCGCGGAGCGAAACACCGTGGCAGGTGCGGCCGAGTGAGGAGCCCGCTCTCGATCAGACACAGCTTTACGGTGTCGTGCCGGACGAACTGCGCACGCCGTACGACGTCCGAGAAGTGATCGGAAGGATCGTGGACGGTAGCCGGTTCGCGGAATTCAAAAAGGAATACGGCACGACACTGGTCACCGGATTCGCACACGTGCACGGTCACCCGGTCGGGATCGTCGCGAACAACGGAGTCCTCTTCTCGGAGTCGGCCATGAAGGGCGCGCACTTCATCGAGCTCTGTGACAAACGTTCGATCCCGTTGTTGTTCCTGCAGAACATCACCGGTTTCATGGTCGGTAGGGACTACGAGGCGGGCGGGATCGCCAAACACGGGGCGAAAATGGTGACCGCGGTCGCCTGTGCACGGGTCCCCAAACTGACAGTGATCATCGGCGGTTCGTACGGGGCAGGGAACTACTCGATGTGTGGTCGCGCGTATTCCCCGCGGTTCCTGTGGATGTGGCCGAATGCCCGGATCTCGGTGATGGGAGGTGAACAGGCCGCCTCCGTGCTGTCCACGGTCCGACGCAACGCGATCGAGGAACGCGGCGAGGAGTGGTCGCACGACGCTGAGGAGGAGTTCAAGGAACCCATTCGTGAGCAGTACGAACAGCAGGGCAGCCCCTACTATTCGACGGCACGGTTGTGGGACGACGGCGTGATCGATCCTGCGGACACACGTACCGTCGTCGGTCTGGCGCTGTCCGCCGCGGCGAATGCTCCGCTCGACGATGTTTCCTACGGCGTATTCCGGATGTGATTCGACGTGTTCCACACTGTGCTGATAGCCAACCGTGGCGAGATCGCGGTTCGTATTGTCGACACGCTGCGAGACATGGGTATTCGCTCGGTCGCGGTCTACAGCGATGCCGACGCCACAGCGGCCCATGTGCGACGAGCAGACGTCGCGGTACGGCTCGGCCCAGCCGCCGCCGGTGAGAGCTATCTTTCGGTGCCCGATGTCGTGCAGGCCGCGTTGGACAGCGGCGCACAGGCCGTGCACCCGGGGTACGGCTTCCTCTCGGAGAATCCCGAGTTCGCGCGTGCCTGCACTGCCGCGGGGGTGAGTTTCATCGGGCCGAGCGCTGCCGCGATCGAGGCCATGGGAGACAAGATCCAGGCCAAGGCGACTGTGTCGCAGGCAGGGGTTCCGGTGGTGCCCGGAGTCTCGGATCTCGACAACGCGGGGGGTGATGTGACCGACACGGCGGAGCAGGTCGGCTACCCACTCTTACTGAAACCGTCCGCGGGGGGCGGCGGTAAGGGGATGCGTCTGGTGTACACGCGGGAGGAACTCGTCGACGCGGTAACCGCGGCGCGGCGCGAGGCGGCGGGGGCGTTCGGTGACGACCGGTTGCTCATGGAACGCTTCGTCACCACCCCACGGCACATCGAGATCCAGGTACTGGCCGATGGTTACGGCAACGTCATCCACCTCGGGGAACGCGAGTGCAGTCTGCAACGGCGGCACCAGAAGATCGTCGAAGAGGCCCCCTCGACCCTGTTGGATGCCGGAACTCGGCAGCGGATGGGTGCCTCCGCGGTCGAGGCCGCCCGCTCGGTCGGGTATGTCGGTGCGGGAACCGTCGAGTTCATCGTGTCGGGTTCGGCAGCGGACGAGTTCTTCTTCATGGAAATGAACACCAGATTGCAGGTTGAGCACCCGGTCACCGAGATGGTGACGGGTCTGGATCTCGTCGAATGGCAGCTCCGGATCGCCGCGGGCGAAGAGTTGACGGTGCCACAAGAGGACGTGCGCATCGACGGACATGCGGTTGAGGCACGGGTGTACGCCGAGGACCCGGCGAACGGCTTTGTTCCCACCGGGGGAACGGTGCTCGACGTCACCGAACCGGCGGGGCCGGGAGTGCGGGTGGACAGTTGGCTCACCACCGGCACGGTCGTCGGCTCCGACTATGATCCGATGCTGGCCAAGGTGATCGCCTGGGGAGAGGACCGTTCCGCGGCCCTGCTCCGGCTGGATCGGGCACTGGCCGGGACTGCGGTACTGGGGGTCCGTACGAACATCACGTTCCTGCGTGAGCTGCTCGCGCATCCCCGAGTGCGCGACGGGATGCTCGACACGGAACTGGTGGAGTGGGCGCTCCCGCAACTCACGTCGGACGAAGTGTCGAACGAACTGTTCGTCGCAGCAGCACTGGACCGGTTGCGCGACATGTGGCCGAGCGGCGCGGTCGTGGACCCGTGGGACGTTCCCAACGGATGGCGTCTCAGCGATCCCGGCGGGGTGCTGTTGCGGCTGCGGGCGGGTGATGCCGAGGCGGTGTTGCGTGTCCGGGGCACCCCGGAGCGGGCGGTGGTCACCGTCAACGACCAGGAGCCGGTGTCGGGTGCGGTCAGCCAGAGCTCCGACGGGCGATGGCTGGAACTCCATCACGGCGGAGTGTTCCGCCGTTATCGCCGAGCTGTCGCTTCGGACGGTACTCGTTGGCTGGCCAGCGAGGGGGCCGCAGTCGCTGTCGGGGAACAGCCCACCCTGTTGTCCACTCGGGGCGACGTGGTCACCGGAGGTCCGGTGAAGAGCCCGATGCCGGGCAGTGTCCTCGCCGTCAAGGTGGCGCAGGGACAGCAGGTCAGCGCCGGTTCCCCGCTGATGATCGTCGAGGCGATGAAGATGGAGCACACCATCACCGCGGACGTGGACGGCGTGGTCAGCGAGCTGTACGTCGAGTCCGGGCAACAGGTCGGGTTGGACGAGCCGTTGGCCGTGGTCACCCCACAGCAACAGGAGCAAGAATGATCGACTTCAGTCTCGACACCGAACAGCGCGAGCTCGCCGACACTGTGCGTGGTTTCGCGCGGAACGAAGTGGCGCCGGTGATCGGCGACTATTACGAGCGGGCGGAGTTCCCGTACGATCTCGTCGCGACGATGGGGCGTATGGGGCTGTTCGGCCTGCCGTTCCCCGAGGAGTACGAGGGGATGGGCGGTGACTATTTCGCGTTGTGTATCGCGTTGGAGGAGCTCGCTCGGGTCGACTCGTCGGTGGCCATCACCCTGGAAGCCGGGGTGTCGCTCGGTGCGATGCCGATCTACCGGTTCGGTACCGAGGAGCAGCGGCGACAGTGGCTGCCGCAACTGTGCACCGGCCGGGCGTTGGGCGCGTTCGGACTCACCGAACCCGGTGGTGGTTCCGATGCCGGTGCCACACGGACGACAGCCAGCCTTGTTGACGGTGAATGGGTTATCAACGGCAACAAGTCCTTCATCACCAATTCCGGTACCGATATCACCGCGCTGGTCACGGTGACCGCTGTGACCGGTGAACGTCCCGACGGCGGCAAGGAGATCTCCACGATCATCGTGCCCGCGGGGACCGCGGGATTCACGGTCGCGCCGCAATACTCCAAGGTCGGCTGGAACGCCTCCGACACCCGCGAATTGTCCTTCTCGGACTGCAGGGTTCCGGAAGGGAACCTGCTCGGCACACGCGGCAAGGGGTACGGACAGTTCCTGCGGATCCTCGACGAGGGACGGATCGCCATCGCCGCCTTGAGCGTCGGCTTGGCGCAGGGCTGTGTCGACGAGTGCCTGCAGTATGTGGACCAGCGGGAGGCATTCGGCAATCCCATCGGAAGCTACCAGGCGATCCAGTTCAAGATCGCTGATATGGAGCTGCGGGCGCACACCGCCCGGCTCGCGTACTACGCGGCAGCTGCGAAAGTGTCCCGGGGCGAACCTTTCAAGAAGGAGGCTGCGATCGCGAAACTCGCGGCCTCCAACGCGGCGATGGACAATGCGCGCGACGCGACCCAGATTTTCGGCGGGTACGGTTTCATGAACGAAACGCCGGTGGGCAGATTCTACCGCGACGCCAAGATCCTCGAGGTGGGCGAGGGAACCAGCGAGGTGCAACGCATGCTGATCGCCCGCGAACTCGGCCTGTGATCCCGACTCGGCAGTGATCGCGCTGTTCCTGCCGTTGGCAGGCGGGGGCGCTGTGGTGCAGGCTGGACCGCGGGTGGTTGGCCGTATGCCAACCGTGGCTGGTTCGGCGGAAGGAGCCGCGCGATGGGTGAGCAACCGCGGGCACTGCACGGCAGAGTTGTGGCGATCACCGGTGGGGCGCAGGGCATCGGGGCGGCGACCGCCGCGATGCTGGCCGCGGCGGGGGCGCGTGTCGCGATCGGCGATCTCGATGGACGGCGGGCGGAAAAGACCGCTGCAGAGATCGGGCACGGGGTGTTGGCGATCCGGCTCGATGTGACCGATGCCGCGGGTTTCACCGGGTTCCTGGACCGGGTCGAAAACGAACTGGGCCCCCTTGATGTGCTGCTCAACAACGCGGGCATCATGCCGTTGGCGGGGCTGGACGACGAGCAGGACGCGGCTACCCACCGGCAACTGGAGATCAACCTGCGCGCCGTGATCCACGGAACCCGCCAGGCTGTCCGCCGGATGCGTCCGCGGGGACGCGGACACGTGGTCAACATTGCCTCGATGGCCGGCAAGGCGGGTTTCCCCGGCGCAGCGACCTACTGTGCCACCAAACACGGTGTGGTCGGCTTCTCGGAGTCCGCGCGGCTGGAATTGCGGGGCAGCGGGGTGGACATCTCCTGCGTCATGCCCGCCGTCGTACGTACCGAGCTGGCGGTCGGGCTGGGCGAGTCCCCCGCGATCAAGACGGTGACAGCGGAGCAGGTCGCCGGTGCCATCGTGGGTACCCTGCGACATCCTCGGTTCGATGTGTACGTGCCACGATCCCTCGACTGGGCGGGGCGTATCACCCGTGTGTTGCCGCGCCGGGCGGGGGAGTGGATCGTGCGGGCACTGGGGGGCGACAGGATCCTGACGGCGGGCGTGGGATCACCGGTACGAACCGAGTACGAGGCACGTGCGGTGGAAAGCGCTCCGCACGTCGACCACGAGGCGTGATCGATATCCTGGAGAGGTGATTTCTCCACCCGCGCGTCTCGCGGCAGCAGCGTCCAACGTCGTCGGGAAGACTGTTGGTGGCGGCGTGGCCGACCTGCGTCCGATGCCGCGAACGCTCATAGACCAGGGGCCGAACCGGTCGGTGTACCGGATGGCCGGTTCGCGGTCGCATTCCGACGAACTCCCGATCTTGTTGGTTCCACCGCTGGCCGCGCCCGCGCTGTGTTTCGACCTCCGTCGTGGGTGCAGTGTGGCGGAGCATTTCGTGGATGCCGGCTGGCCCACGTACCTGGTGGATTACGGCGACGTCGCTTTCGCCGACCGCAGGCTCGGTGTCGAACATTGGGTGAACGACGTGTTGCCGCGCGCGGTGCGCGAGGTCAGCGCGGACGCGGGTGGACAGAACGTTCGGGTGGTGTCCTGGTGTCTGGGTGGGATCTTCTCGCTGTTGACGACCGCCGACCAGCCGGAGTTACCGATCGAATCGATCGTCACGGTCGCTTCGCCCTTCGATTTCACCCAGATTCCACTCGTCGCGCCGTTCCGGCCACTGGTGGACGTTACGGGCGGCCACCTGCTCACGCCGTTCTACCGAATTCTGGGAGGTGCGCCGTCGTACGTGGTCAGTCAGGTGTTCCGGCTGACAGGGATCAGCAAGGAAGTGACCAAGCCACTGGCGAAACTCACCCACCTCGACGATCGGGATTTCCTTGCGCAAATAGAGGCCGTCGACCATTTCATGGACAATATGGCGGCCTATCCGGGGCGGACGTTCGGACAGATCTATCACCGGTTCTTCCGAGCGAATGATCTCGCGGAGGGTGCCGTGGCGCTGAATGGTCGGGAGGTGTCACTGTCCAACGTGCGGGTACCCACGTTGGTGATCGCGGGTGCGGACGACAGCATCGCGCCGCGCGGCGCTGTGGAGCGGCTGGTCGGTTTGCTGGACAAGGCACCGTCCGTGCGGTTCGAAGTGGCGCCCGGGGGGCATCTGGGGGTGCTGACCGGGCGCAAGGCGCGTGACACCACTTGGTGTCGCATCGACGACTTTCTGCGCGGTTCCGAGTGAGCGGTCATCCCCTGGTGACGAACACCGACGAAAGTCGGTAGTGCCCACCAGGGGGCAACGGCTATTAATGGATTTTATGACTGACTTGGAACTGCGGCACCTACGGGCCGTGTGTGCGATCGCCGATGCCGGGAGTATCACCAAGGCCGCCTCGATGCTCGGGGTGACCCAGCCGGGGCTGTCCGCGCAGCTGCGGGCCGTCGAGGAGATCATCGGTGGGGCACTGTTCCACCGTGACAGTGCGGGCTGCAGTCCTACCGAGATCGGTACGGACCTCATCGCCATGGCCCGCCCGTTACTCGACGATGTCGTCGAGATCACCGATCACGCACGGCAGCTCGCGGGTGCGGCCAGCTCCTAGACGGCAGGACCCCGACAGCGTTGTGTGTGGTCCGATGTGCCGGTCGTCGAAGCGGCGACGACCGGCACCGGGAGCGGGCCTGTGGGCGGGCACGTTTCCGTGCGATCTACTTGAGCTCGGACGAGCTCTTTCCCAGGACTCTACGGGCGACGATGAGCTGCTGGATCTGTTGGGTGCCCTCGAAGATGTCCAGGATCTTGGAGTCGCGGCTCCATTTCTCCAACAGCGATTCCTCGGTGTAGCCGAGCACTCCCACCAGTTCGACACAGCGCAGCGTGATGTCCACGACGGACCTACCGGACTTGGCCTTCGCCATCGAAGCATACAGGGAGTTCGGCTCACGATTGTCCGCCATCCACGCCGACTCCATCGTCAACAGGTAAGCGGACTCGTAATCGGCCTCCAGTTGCAGGTAGGTGGCGGCAGCCGCGTGTTGCGTGTTCGCGGGCCTGTCGTAATCGATCGTCACACCCGACTCGCGCAGCAGGCGCTCGGTCTCCTCCAATGCCGCCCGGGCGAGGCCGATTCCCATCGCTGCCACCAGGGGGCGGGTGTTGTCGAAGGTCTGCATGACACCGGCGAAACCGCTCTGGGTATCGATTTCCGGACTGCCGAGCAGGTTGTCTTTCGGCACTCGACAGTTGTCGAATCGCAGTACTGCCGTGTCCGAGGCACGGATGCCGAGTTTGTTCTCCACCCGGACCACCTCGAAACCGGGCGTGCCCTTCTCCACCACGAAGGACTTCATCGCCGCGCGGCCCTTGTTGCGGTCCAGGGTTGCCCAGACCACCACGGAGTCCGCACGCTCGCCGGCGGTGACGAAAATCTTCTCGCCGTTGAGTACGTACTCGTCGCCGTCCCGTTCGGCGGTCGCTGTGATTGCGGCCGAGTCGGAACCGCATCCGGGTTCGGTGATCGCCATCGCCGCCCACGTGCCGGAGAAGCGTTCCAGCTGTTCCGGCGTGGCCACGGAGGCGATGGCCGCGTTGCCGAGACCCTGCCGGGGCATGGACAGCAGCATGCCGACATCGCCGTAGCACATCTCGATCGTGCCGAGGACGATATTGAGATTCGACCCGTTGCGATTCCCCTGCTCCTGCGCGGTTTCCTCGTCGCGGACACCGCCCGCGCCGGCACCGCCCTCGCCGGAGGAGTTCAGCCCGTCCAACAGCGCGGCGAACATGTCCAGTTCGGATGGATAGGTGTGTTCGGCGCGATCGTACTTGCGCGAGATCGGTCGCAACACCTCGGTCGCTGCCTGGTAGGCCTGGTTGACGAGCGCGCCTGCCTTCTTCGGCGGTTCCAGGTTGATCATGATGGTCCTCCGTGTCGCTGGTGAAAGAACTTGTCCGGTTCGTGCCGCGGTTACAGCAGTACGATGCCTTCCATGACGCCGATCGCGCGGAGATCGCGATACCACCGCTCCACGGGATGTTCCTTGGTATAGCCGTGTCCGCCGAGCAGTTGGACACCGGCACTGCCGATACGCATGCCCTGTTCGGCAGCCTGCTTCCGGGCGAGCCCGGCCTCCCGTGCGTACGGCTTGCCCTGCTCCGCACGAGCGGCAGCACGAAGCATGGTCAGCCGCATTCCCTCGAGTTCGATCGCGATATCGGAGACCTGGAAGGCGACCCCCTGCCGATGGCTGATCGGTTCGCCGAACGCGTGTCGTTCGTTCACGTACGGGGTCACGTAGTCGAGTACGGCCTTGCCGGTGCCCACTGCCAATGCCGACCAACCGATCCGGGAGAGCCGGACCGCATCGGTGAACACCTCGGGTTTCCCGCCGCCGAGCAGTGCGTTGGCCGGTATCGACACGTTGTTCAACTGCAGACTGCCGGTCGCGGCGGAGCGCAGTCCCATTGCCGGTTGGTCGTTGATCGTGACGCCGTTGGTGGCGGATTCGACGATGAACAGGGCAGGGCCACGGCCCTCCAGATCGGCCGAGACGATGAACAGCTCCGCGTCGCGTGCCCGCGGGACGAGGGCCTTGACCCCGTCGAGGCGGTAACCACTGGGGGTGCGGCGCGCTGTGGTGGTGGGTTTGAACGGATCGAACAGCGCGGTGCGCTCCTGCAGTGCCACCGCAGCGGCGGGTACGTTCTCGCCGGCGAAGGCGGGCAGGTAGGCATCCTGCTGCTCGGCGTTGCCCCATTGGACCAGTGCGGTGCTCACACCGGACGGGGCCAGCACGGCGAGCGCGAGGCCGAGGTCACCGTGGGCCAGCGCCTCGGCGACCAGGGCCCCGGTGACCACGGAACGCTCGCTACCGACCCCGCCGAGTTCCTCCGGGATGCCGATCGAGGTGACGCCGAGCTCCGCGGCGCGCGCCAACAGGCCGTCCGGCGGGGCGAGCTTGGCGTCCGCGTCGGCTGCGGCCGGACGGAGCTGTTCGGTGGCGAACTCCCCGACCGTGTCGGCGATCATCTGCTGTTCTTCGCCGGGCGCGAGGTCGAATTGTTCGCCGCGGTTCGAAGGCTCCAGACGAGTTGGTTCGCTGCGACGGCGAGTGGCCGTGAACGCGCGGTTGGCGGCGCCGACTGCCTGGAACCCGGTGCGTGTACTGGTGGATACCAGCTCTTCGAGTGGTTTGCGTAATCCCAGCCGGTCGAGTGCGGGTATCGAGGCAAGTTTGGTGAGTGCCGCTAGGCCGAAGCCCATCGCATCCCGTTTGTTTTCTGGCGTGGTCACCGTCGGTCTCCCATCAGCCGCAATTTCCTACTGCGTAGTAGGTTAACTCCCCAGTAGGAACTACGCCACTGTTGGGGGGCTGATGTCGAGGACCGCGCACATGACAGCGACCAGCTCGCGTCGCAACCGGGGCCGGGTCGAGATCCGACGGGTTCGACTGAGGTCGTTCGCGACCGTCAGCGCGGCGTGCACCGTGATCTTGGCCTCCTGTCGCGACAGCTCCGGACGCATCGTGCCGTAGAGGTGCACCCACTGCTCCACGTAGTCCCGCTGCACGCGGGTCAGCTCCGCCTGATCCCGTGAGGCGATATGCCGTGGTGCGGTGGAGAAAGACACCGCGAGCTCGGCGGAGCCGGTCAGGGTGTGCACATACGACTCGATCAGTCGACGCAACCCCTCGGTTTCGTCCGAGGGCTCGTTGGTGTGCAACGCGTGTTCGGCATCGGCGGTCAGCCGGTCTGCTGCCCGTTGACAGATCGCCGCCAAGAGTGCGGCTTTGCTACTGAAATGACGGTACACGCTCGGCCCGGCGATACCGGCGGCACTGCCGATATCCTCCATACTCACCGGCTGATAGCCGTGCTCGCTGAACAACTCGGTTGCGGCGGTGAGTAGCTGTTCCCGTCTGCCGGCGATTCCGATCCGTCGACGAGCCGCGCCGTCGTCGCCCGGCGCACAGGAACGCTCCGGCAGGTTCGTGTGCAGGGCGCGGCTCGCCAGCCGGGCGAGCCGCTGCTCGAACCGTCGTTTGGCGACCGAGGTGCGATGGACCGCAACGCTGCCGAGCACACTCAGCGCGGCCCAACACAACAGCTCGGCATCCGATTGTTCGAGCTCCGGCCGAAGGGTGCGCAGCGTCGTGGTCCACGACTCCAGCAGACCGGAGGAACGTTCCCGAATCTGCGCAGCTCCCGAGGGGCCCAGATTCGGCCCCTCCCAACGCCAGAGCGCGCTCACCTCACGGCGCTCGACGGCCAGTCCGGCCAGGGATGTCAACAGTGTCCGGACGCGCTCCTCGGCGGGTTCGTGTGACTGCTCCAGTGCCTGCCTGGTGGCAGTAACCATGTCGTCGAGCCCGCCGAGGAGGACGTGTGCCAGGATCGCCTGTTTGTCCGTGAAGTGTCGGTACAACGCGGGACCGGTAATGCCCGCGGCGCCTGCGATGTCGTTGATCGCGACGCCATGGTAACCGCGTTCCCGAAAGAGGCCCGCCGCGACCGAGGCGAGTTGCGCCCTGCGATCCCGTGGCCTGCTCCCGCGCGGGCTGGAGTCGTGCATAGGTAATTCCACTCTAGCTTCCCGTTCGTAGCACGGCAGCTACCTGGTTACTCTGGAGTTGTGACGTGTTTTGCCTGCTGTTGACGCCCTCATGGGGTGCTGACACGATGGGGAAGACTCAAGGAAAGTTAGTCGCGATTAGCGTTCTAATCACGGTATCCGAACGACACACAGCAGGGAAGGACCGTGGGTGTGAGTACAGAGGCGTACATTTACGAGGCGATCCGCACGCCTCGTGG
>Ga0079226_10001348_pt1 | contig 18789 bp, 20 predicted proteins | sample Poulit2014_FD_76345 | JGI IMG/M metagenome (GOLD analysis project Ga0079226, IMG submission 76345) | Agricultural soil microbial communities from Georgia to study Nitrogen management - Poultry litter 2014 | ecosystem: Environmental > Terrestrial > Soil > Agricultural land | place: USA: Georgia... | reverse complement strand
GTAATATATTTTATTATAAAAAGTGGTTGAAACATTGTTTTGTCTCAACCACTTTTTTAATGTCTAATTGTTTCACATGGAACATTAGTTACTGCGAGCAGGTAAATCTACTGAAGCTGTATCTAATATATGTCCTTTAGCTGCACGACGGAAATCATTTAGGAAATAACCAGCAGCTAAGTCTAATGCTGTATCTAATGCAAAAACTTTAAGTGTATAATCGTGTGTTTTATCAGGAGGCATTGGACCAGTATAGCTCTGTGTTAATTCCGGATTGTCCAGACGATATTCTGCGTACTGTGAATTAGTTCCGGGAACATATGGTACGTTGGCGTTGGCGATATCTTCGGGAATATCAGCTACTGGTAAGTTAGCTGCTAACCAATGAATCCAGACGAAACCGGCTACAGGCACTGAATCATAATCGATGAAGACGACGGCTAATGATTTGGTACCTTCAGGGGCCTCATCAACTTTAATTGGGAAGTTAACAATTGGTGTGTCATTGCGTCGATATTGGTCAGGCGCAAATTTTGCGTACTTATCGGGAATAAAATTATTATTATCTAATGTGACATCAATTTTCATAAATAAACCCTCCTGTGTTAAGTAGTAGCTTCAATCTAGCATGTTGAATAGGGACGTGCAATAAATTAAGACACGTCATTATTAATTTTAACACCTAGTAGACTAACGAAGGCGATGGCTTGTTGCGGACTGATGATGCAGCCACGTACTTGATCAGTTGTGACGTTCATTGTTTCGAAGTAACTGCTAGAAATATTAACGCCAAGCAGAGAAGTACCTAGGAAATCGGTTTTATCGAGCTCACATTGGAGAAATTTCAAGCTTTTTTTAATTGTTACATCTTGGAAGTATGAACCAATTAAACTACTTTTTTCGAATTGGCTATTCTCAATTTTTGAACCAGATAGGTTTATATAATCGGCTTTTGAGTTGGTAACTAAGGTGTTTTTCCATTGATTATTTGAAAAATCAACACCCATTAATTGGCATTTTTCGAAAGTTGTTCGATAGAAAACACTGGATGTAAAATCATTATTCAGAAAATGACATTTTTCAAGCTGACAGTCGAGCCATTCACTATCTGAAAAGTCGGTTTGTTGAAACTCACAGTTTTTGAATTTGACTGAGTCAATACGGATTCTGTCGGCAGAGTATAGCAATAAACACTCTTCGTAGGTCTCTCCAGGCACCACCTCATCTAGGGATAACCGTTGTTTTTTAATCATAGAATTTTGCCTTTTGTCCCATTTTTTTGCATGCATCAAGTTCGCTACATTGTTGTTTCGCCATGGATTAATTCAGGGACAACATATTCTGATGTGACCTTTTCACCGGATAATTCGGCTAATAGTAATTGCACCATTTTTTCGGCAATCTCTTTAAGTGGTTGTTGCACGGTGGTTAGCGATTGTTCAGCTAATTGGTGAATATAAATCCCATCAAATCCCACGATACCCACTTCATCTGGTACAGCCAATCCTTGATGACGGCTAGCGCGTAGTGCTCCCAAACCTAGGCGATCAGTGGCGGCAATGATGCCGGTATTAGCGCTTAATTGATTATTTTGTAAGAATTGGAGTGCAATCTGTTCATTGTTGGGCAAATGATGGATTTCAGGTTCACGTCCGGCCTCTTGCATGGCTTGTCGATAACCAGCTTCACGGTTAGTTTCAAAGGGTTCATCAATCGCCATCCCCAAAAATAACAGGTGTTGGTATTGTTGATTAATCAATAATTGCGTCGCTAGATACGTCCCAGCTTTGTTATCAATATCTACAGATGTGATGCCCGCTTCTGTACCGTAGATAACAACGGGGATAGGTAGATTATTTAAGACATCGAAATCACTATGACGCGCACCACATACTAAGAATCCATCGACATTCGTCAAATCAAAATTACGGTCATGTCGCATTTCTAATGTGTAGCCTTCATTGCGTAAAGCATCAGTTAAGTGCATGAGTAAATGAGCATAATAAGGCTCAATTTCATTGACGTCGTCTAATAAGATGAAGGCGATATTATAGTGGCGATTGTTTGCTAGTGCTCTACCAGCCCGATTTTGGACATATCCTAATTGTGAAATAACTCGTTGGACGTCGACCCTAATTTCAGCTGATACTTGCTCAGGATGATTAATAACTCGAGAGACGGTCATTTTTGACACATGCGCCTCGTGAGCCACGTCAGATATTGAAACCATGATGTTGACCTCGATACTTAATTTAAAAACGTTTTCATAAATTACTCATTCCATCATACCATGGATATGACCGTGCGCGTAAATTTACGCATGGCGCGAAACCTGTTACCGGTAACATCTAGAATGCGCTTTCATAATTTGATTTGGCAACGTATAGTTTTATTTGTAAGTGAAGCGCTTTCATTCGATGGGCGCAAATATAAACAAATTTATGAGTATGGAGTTATATCATGTCAGAGATAAAAAAAGTACTTGGTAAAAAGCATTTGCCAACGTTATCAATTGCCACATTGATGTTAATGACCTTCGGAAACTTAGGAACATCCATGGCTTTTTCATTACAAAGTGCCAATATGGGACGCATTTTTCAAACATTGGGCGCTGATCCTACTAAATTAGGATTCTTCTTTATTTTGCCACCATTGGCAGGAATGGTTGTTCAACCATTAGTTGGTTATTTTTCAGACCGTACTTGGATTCCAAAAATTGGGCGTCGCTTACCATACCTGATTTTGGGCTCATTGGTAGCAATCGTTGTGATGGCATTATTGCCCAATGCGGGTTCATTTGGGTTTAAAGCATCGACGGCTCTTTGGTTTGGTGCCGTTGCAATCCTATTTATGGACTTATCGTCAAATATGTCTATGCAACCATTTAAGATGATGATTTCAGACATGGTCAATGACAGTCAAAAGGATATGGCATGGTCATGGCAGACGATTTGGGGAAATATTGGTGGTGTGATTGCAAATCTATTCCCATATTTCTTTACTGCTATTGGTGTTGCTAACGTTGCTGCCCAAGGTCAGTTACCAGCATCGGTTAAATGGTCATTCTATGTAGGTGCAATTATTCTTGCAGTTTCTGCAGCCTTTACGGTTTGGAAAGTGGATGAATACGAGCCAAGTAAATATGCCGAATATCATGGTATTAGTGAAACAACTGAAAAGACTAATATTCTAAAAATTATCAAAAATGCACCTAAGGTCTTTTGGACACTTGGTATTGTACAATTCTTCTGCTGGGCAGGATTCCAATATCTTTGGACGTATGGAACAGGTGCTGTTGCTGCCAATATTTGGCACACAACTGATGCCTCATCAGGGGCCTTCCAAGCAGCCGGAAATTGGTTTGGTGTCTTATCATCAATTGAAACTGTGGCTGCGATTTTTTGGGGCTTGGTGATTTCACGTTTGAGTAATAAAACGCGTAAGCCAGCTTATACCCTTGGCTTGTTCTTAGGAGCGGTTGGGTTCTTTATGTTAGCAACAACCGGTTCAAAGGCGATGTCAGCTCTATCATTTGTTTTGATCGGGATTGCATGGGTTACTATGAATGCTATTCCATTTACAATTTTAACGAATGCCTTAGATGGTATGCATGATGGTACTTATATGGGCTTGTTTAATACATGGATCTGTTTCCCACAAATTGTTGCTTCAATTATGTCGTTTGCAGTTTATCCATTATTAGGAAACCAAATGCCACATATGATTATGGTATCAGCGGTGCTATTCATTATAGGTGGATTGAGTGTTTGGTTCATAAAGGAAACATCTGTTGAACATGGGGATGCTGTTCATTAGATGTAACATAAAGAGTACCCTTGCATTTGTCTATTATTATGTAGACAAATGCAAGGGTACTCTTTTTTTAGGGTAGAAATTGGATCAATCGTGTTATTGTTATTAATGTGGTTAAATAATTATAGGAATAAGTAGGGTATGAGGAGTCTCAGATGAAAAAGAAGAGTAAATATATATTATTTGGTATAGTCATTTTAGGGGTTGCGATAGCTGGGTTTGGCACATACGCAACTTTATCAAATAAACAGCCAACGGATACTAAAATTACTATTGGGTCACAAGGAACGGATACAGTCGTATGGAAACATATTGCAGATTCGAAAGTCGCTAAGCAAAAGCATCTAAACATTGAAGTTAAGGATTTTACAGATTCTAACAGTTTGAATAAAGCTTTGGCTAATGATGAAATTCAGGTAAATGCTTTCCAATCTTATGCATTTTATACTACCTATAACAAGAATAATCCTGATAAAAAGGTTTATGCGCTAGGAACAACTTATATTCAGCCAATGGGAATCTACTCTGGTAAGTATAAGTCAATTTCAAGTATTCCGAAAAATAGTACCGTGGCGATTGCTAATGATGCCGCTGCGGAAAGTCGCGGGCTTAAATTACTAGAATCAGCTGGCTTAGTAACCTTGAATAAGCATCAGGTGGACGAGTTAGTGGCGCCCAGTGATGTTAAAGAGAATCCTAAGCAATTAAAAATTAAGACGGTTGAATCAACAAGTACACCATCTTTGCTTCATGACGATGGGATTGCCGCAGTAGCCATTGATAATAATACGGCGCAAATTTCAAAATTAGATGTGTTTAAAGATGCGATTTTCCACGAAAAATTGGACCAAAACACTAAATCAAATGTTAACGTCATTGTAACGAATAAAAAGCATGTTAATGATGAAAACTATAAAAAAATCATGCATCTTTATCACGACAAAAAGATACAGAAATGGATAAAAGCTAATTATTCAGGAAAAGTAGAAATTAACAAGTCAATTAGTGAATTGGAGAAGTAAATATTTAATATGAAATTAATATTAACAGGAGACATGCTATTTTCAAGTCGTAACTTGGTTAATAGATTAGACCCAACTTTAGTAAAAAAATTACAAGCAGCTGATGCTGTATTTGCGAATGCAGAATTTTCCACACCAAAGCCAGATAAAGCCGTTGCTGCTGGTAGAGGATACGTCACAGCGGTCCGGCCGGATACGTTAAAAGAATTTGCGGATCTTAATATTAAATTGATTTCTTTAGCAAATAATCATAGTGGTGACTTCGGTATTGAGGGAATGCGTGATTCACTTGCAGCTGCAGCAGCGCAAGGTCTTACCGTGGGTGGTTTAGCTAATTCTCTCGATGAGGCTCGTATGCCAAGCTTTAGTGATACATCTTCTGGTAGAGTTGGTTTTGTCACGGCAACCGCTACGCGAGCAGATGTATTTATGGCAAGCAATGCGGGTAATGGTGTACCTGCGCGACCTGGTGTTAATCCATTGCGTTGGCGTGAAACATATGAAGTTTCACCAGAACAATATGAGCAATTAGAAAAAATATCTGATGATTTGGGATTAACAGCAAGTAATGAGCAAGGGCGAAACATCGAGGGATTTGAAAAGCCTGATGCCAATACATTGATTTTTGGTTCATTATTTGAAAAGAATTTAACATTCCATAAGAAAGAAAAAACACATTTCAAAACTGAGGTTAATGCAACTGATTTAGATGCTTTAACAGACAGTATTCGCGATGCAAAATTCCGTAGTGATTTTGTCTTTCTAAATATCCATTCCCATGAAGGCATTAATGCCAATTGGTATGATGATGCACCAGCCGACTTCTTTGTTGAAACAGCACATGCTGCGATTGATGCGGGAGCAGATGTCGTTATTGGGCACGGGGCACACTTTATGCGTGGTGTAGAAACCTATCATGGCAAACCAATATTTTATAACTTGGGCAGCTTAATGATGGAATTTGAATCAGGAAATTCTATCATTCCACCAGAAATGTATGCCGAATATGGGTTAGATGAGCACGCTAAACCATCTCAGTTACATCGCCAACGTGCAATGGACGATAATGGTAATTTCATTGGATTCAATGCTGATTCCAAGTTTTCACAAAACATCATTTTAGAAGTGGATGTTGATGAAACTCATGATGCTAAAATCCATGTTATACCGGTAGATTTGGGCCTGACGGATGAAAATCCTGTGAAACGAGGTTTGCCAAGCATCTCTGATGCTGAATCAGCAGCGTTGTTATTAGAACGGTTAAACAAAATGAGTCGACCATTACATACGCATTTTTCGTATGATGAAGCAACGAATACGTTTGTGATTGATTAAAATAGGAAACGGGTTGGGATAAAATAAATATCCCAGCCCGTTTTGTGTTAGAAAATGAATCAATGATAATTGTTGAATACAAAGCATCTAAGCGAATGAGCTAGTTAAATCATTAATAGCGCTCAGATGGTATGAGTTGTATTTAGACAGGTTGTTAGTTAGACTCGAAGTGTAGTCATTATATAATATGCTAGATTGGAGAATGCGATGAAGAAAGTGACATTAGCAGGTGTAGAAGTACCAGCAATTGGAATTGGAACATGGCATATGGGGGAAGATCCCTCACAAGAACAACGTGAAATCCAAGCTATTCGTAGTGGCTTAGATGCTGGTGTCCGTATCGTTGATACAGCTGAGATGTATGGTTCAGGTAAATCAGAAACATTAGTTGGCAAAGCATTGGCGCCTTATCAACGTGACGACATTTATTTGATTTCAAAGGTATTACCACATAATGCATCTAAGGCGAAATTGGAACAACATTTAGATGCGTCGTTACAGCGATTGCAAACGGATTATCTTGACCTTTATCTCTATCATCGGCGTGGTGGTGTGCCCTTAGCTGAAACGATTGCCGAATTAGATCGTATGAAACAAATTGGGAAAATCAAAGCTTGGGGTGTATCAAATTTTGACGTCACGGACATGGAAGAACTTTGGGACTTACCTGCCGGAAAGAATGCAGTCGTGAATGAAGATCTTTATAATATTGAGGAACGTGGTATTGAGTATGATTTGCTACCTTGGCAGCATGAGCATCATGTCCCTTTGATTGCTTATAGTCCAGTTGGTGGTAAACAGAATGAATTGGGAACGTCAATGCTGACTAACCAAGTAGTTAAAGAGATTGCTGATCAACATAATGTGACACCGTACGTATTGTTGCTCGCTTGGATTATACGAAATGGTCAGACGATTGCTATTCCACAGACTAATAATCCAGAACATGCTGCAGCAAATATGCAGGCGGCTGAATTGGAATTAACCTCTGCAGAGCTTGCTCGGTTAGAACAAGAATACCCAAAACCAGATCATAAAGTACCCTTGGCTATAAATTAATATATTACTAATGCAAAAAGTGGTTGGAACTGTTATTTTGTTCCAACCACTTTTTTACTGTTTAGTTTTTAATGACAATATCTTCACGAGCATGAATTAGCTCTGTAATTAATGTATTTGTTGGGGTAGGAATATTTAATTCCTTTCCCATACGTGCAATCGCACCGTTTAAGTAATCAATTTCAGTATATCGTCCCGAGGCAATGTCTTGATGCATTGAGGGATAATGGTCACCTGCTTGATTGGGTGCCAGTGATGCGTTTATTGTTTTTAAAGCAAGTTCGGCAGTTAAAGGAATGCCTTTAGCTTGGGCGACGGCTTCAAATTCACTAACAACGCGCTGTGTTAAAATTGGCGTGTATTGGCTCTTTCTAAGATCCATAATTTTGCAATCTAGAATTGTACAGAAAGTATTTAGAACACCGTTTAAACAGGCCTTTTTCCAGATTGACAATAAGACATTGTTGCTAGGACGAGCATCTAAACCAGCTTCGTTTAGAACGTCATTAATTTTAACGACTGTTTCATGTGAAACATTTTCAATTGCTTGAAATTCGATATACCCAGAACCATTTAGAACCACGGCACCAGGACCGACTAATTCACTCGTCCAGAGAGTTGTGCCAACTAATAAGTCGAGATGTGAGTTGAATTTTTTAATTGTTTCCAGGTTACCGATACCGTTTGATAAACATAAGACTGCTGTATTATCAGTTAATAGATGCGAAATTTTGTTCAGCATATCATTTAACTGCATCGCCTTTGTGAATAGTAAAATCAGGTCAAAATCATCGTGAACATCTTCAGGAAAAGCAGCTGGAATCTTTACAAATCGTTGTTTGCCAGCGGTTTCTACAGAGAGCCCTTGTGTGTTGATCGTTGTGACATGTTCCGGCCACAAATCTATTAATGTGACTTGATTACCTGCTTGATGGAGCATGTAACCAAAGCGACTGCCCATTGCACCACTACCTGCAATTGCTATTTTCATGATGTACCCTTTCTTTTAGAACGCTTTCACCTATATTTTACCAGAATTACGGTGTGGCGTACGATGTTATGTTAGGGTGTCATTTTATTATTTAACAATGCAGCTTTTCTGAGCAGAACGATCAACATTAAAGATGTATCTAATATGAATAAATAAATTGGAAATGAAGCTGTACTAAATGACCAATGAGTGGTTGCTGCTAAAATTGCCGAGGTTGATGAAATCACACCACCGATGTAATAGACTGGTGCTTCGGTGGTGGGATAAAGCCAAGCCTTCCGCAATGTTGGTAGTGAGGCAATCGCATCGCTAAGGATTGAAAAGATAATAGCAAGAATTGGGTCATCAGTTAGGCGCCAAATTATGATAGCGAAGATGGCCACGATTCCGCAGAGATAGTCCAGAAAGCTCAATTTCCAATAAGCAGATTTGTTAAACATTGAGGCAATGAATACTAATAGGGGCATAAATCCAGCCATAAATACTGGTAAGATAGACCAATCAAAGCCAGTTGCCGCAATCGTTGCGACGACAGAAATCAGTGGTGATATTGCCCACAATAGCCAAGTCACCTTATTAGGTTGTGCTTTACCTTGTATGGTTGCAATTAAGTAAACTGAACCAAAAACAACGGAGCATAATGCACCAACTAACACAAGATATTGCATATTAATGGTCCTCGCTCAATATCATATCAATATGGGGGATGTCATCTTCTAGATAGACATCAGATACGGCCTGAAAACCAAAAGACTCATAAAAGTTGCGTAGATAATTTTGCGCACCAATTTTAATATCTTTCTCCGGATAGAGTCGCCGAATTTCTTTGATGGTCTCGGCAACGATTTGACGGCCAAATTGTTGATGACGATAGGACTTGGCTACTAACACACGTCCGAAACGGATATAGTTTGAATCATCGTCAGAGATAATGCGTGTATAAGCGACCAAATCATGATCATTTGTTAAATAAACGTGGCGGGCATTAAAATCTTCATCGTCAACTTCTTGATAGGCACAATTTTGTTCTACAACAAACACCTTGACACGTGCTTGCATAATAGTGATTAGTTCTGAACTATTTAGTTCATTGTTATTTTTAATAGTAAGCGTTACTTCTGCCATGATTAACGCACCACCTCCTAGAAAAATAGAATATTAAATGACTTCCTAATGCACAATGTTATCATATTTCGACAAATAAAAATGTATTTTTATTATATTTTTTAAATAAATATACATGTCGGGTATAATTATGCATTATTTCTATGATACTTCATAGGCGTTTAGCTTGACGATAATAATAAAATTCCGTAATCTTTAAGAAAAATAAGCAATTTAGTGGGGAAAACGTAATGAGGAATGTATATTTCAACCATGATGGGAACGTTGATGATTTAGTATCGTTATTGCTTTTGTTGCAAATGCCAGATGTTAACTTATTAGGGGTTGGGGTGACGGATGCCGATGGCTATGTTGAGCCATCAGTTTCAGCATCGCGAAAAATTGTTGATTTATTTGGTCATGAAGGTCGTCAACCGAGGGATATTGCCAAGTCAAATTCACGAGCTGCGCATCAATTTCCAAAAGAGTGGCGCTTAAGTTCGTTTTCATTTGATGATTTTCCAATTTTAAACGAGCATGGTGAGCCTAAAACACCAGTTGCGGCAAAACCAGGCCATCTGGACATGGTTGATAAGATTAAGTCAGCGGATGACAGCGTAACTTTAGTTATGACTGGTCCATTGTCAGATTTAGCACGTGCACTAGATGAAGAGCCAAGTATTGTTGAAAAGATTGAAAGTGTTCATTGGATGGGTGGTGCTTTGAACAGCAAAGGGAATGTGGCTGAGCCGGGTGCCGACGACACGATGGAGTGGAATGCTTATTGGGATGCCGAGGCGGTGAAAAAAGTCTGGGATTCAGATTTGAAGATAGTCATGGTCGGGTTAGATAGTACAGATCAAGTGCCTTTAACTGCTGAATTGCGGCAACGTTGGGCCAAGCAACGTCAACATCCAGCGTTAGATTTAATTGGCCAAGGCTATTCATTAGTGCATTCGTTTGAGGCGAATTCGACTTATTATTTATGGGACGTGCTAACAACTTTGGCATCGGCATATCCAGAATTAGTAGAGTCGGTACAAGTAAAGACGGATGTGGTAACAACTGGTGCGTCAGAAGGACGGACATATCAAACTGACGAAGGTCGTGAGATTACTTTTGTCACAAGTGTTAATGCAGAAGCCTTTTATGACAAGATTGATGAGCTAGCAAAATTAGGGGATAGTAACTAGTTGATAGATTGAACGAATTGAGGGAGTCATTCAAAATGGATAAGCAAGTGTTGATGCATCAAATTGCTAATGGATTAATCGTTTCATGTCAAGCATTGCCAGGTGAACCGTTGTATACGGAAAAAGGTGGGATTATGCCACTATTAGCTCTGGCAGCACAACAAGGTGGTGCTGTTGGCATTCGCGCCAACTCAGTGCGTGATATTCAAGAAATTAAGGCAGCGGTCAATTTACCCATTATTGGGATTATTAAGCGTGATTACCCACCTGAAGAACCGTATATCACTGCTACCATGCAAGAAGTTGATGAATTGATGATGGCGAAACCTGATGTAATTGCATTTGATGGCACATTGCGACCACGACATGATGGCCTAACGGTTAGCGAATTTATTGGTCAAATTAAAGAAAAATATCCAGAACAATTATTGATGGCAGACATTGCGACGTTCGCAGATGGCTTAAATGCATGGCAAGAAGGTGTTGATTTTGTTGGTACGACGCTTACTGGTTATACTGCGAATAGTGAAAAAATTGATGGCCCAAATTATCAATTGATTCAACAATTGGTTGATAATGGCATTGATGTCATTGCGGAAGGTAAAATTCATACACCTGAAGAAGCAAAAAGGATTCAAGGTATGGGTGTTGCTGGCATTGTCGTTGGGGGTGCGATTACCCGACCAAAAGAAATTACAGAGCGTTTTGTGCGTGAATTAAATTAGATTTTAAGTACAAAAGTGGTTGAGACAAAATAAATGTCTCAACCACTTTTTGATTACAAGGCCTTATATAAATTTATGATTCAAAATAAATATCCTGATGGCGCACACATTTAGGATTAAATGCATGATGACAGTTTGGACATTCGTTTTGTGAATAATCTTGATAATCCATTGTCTGATGACACACACCACACATGACAGATTTAGCTGTTGGATCAGCTGGTGCAAATTTGTGTGTCATGATGGCATCATGACACTGGTAACAAGCAAAGTATCGATGACATTGGGCACATGCTAGGGCAACGACATCATTCTCAGTATGGTAGTGCATGCAACGTCCGTCTTGATCTAAATCAATACCATGTATTGGTAATGTTGACTCATTCTTATCTAAAGACGGTTGTTTTGATAACTTCGCCACTTGTAAATGATTTTGTAATACCATGTTCATCCTCAATAATTAAACCACCATCATTGGCAATTTGTTTTGCAGTACCAGTAATCATTTTGTTACCCAATTTTAGGGTCACTTGTTTACCGATAACATTTGAACGCCGACGATATTCATCTAATAGAGCCGGAATATCACCATGGTCATAAGTATCAACAATACGTTGCGCTAGCGTAACTAATAATTGATTGCGATCAACCGTCACTTTGCTGTTGATACCTTGCGCAATATTTGATAATTCATCAGGGAAAGTTTCAGTGGTCAAATTTAGACCAATTCCCATAATGAATGTCGACGCTGACTTAGATTCAAGCTCAATATTTGCTTCGGTAATAATGCCACCAACTTTTTTATCATTAATAAATAAATCATTGACCCATTTCAAATCAATCCGTTCGTCTGGGAAGAATTGCTCCAAAGTTTGCGCAATAATAACCGCCATGCTGGTAGTTAGTAAGCCGACTTGCGACCAATCTTCGGTTTTGTTAGGCAGAACAATCGTGAAATATAGACCACTAGTGGCAGGAGAATAAAAAGCACGACCACGCCGACCATAACCATTGGATTGTGATTCAGCAGCAAAGATAATCGGTTTTTGTACTTGATGTGTTGTTAAATATTGTTTAGCTAGGTGCTGGGTCGATGTGACTTCTTGTTCAACAAATATGTCATCAACATATTGATCATCCAAGTAATAGCGCACAATATCTTCGTCTAGAGTAGGTGTCTCAATATATTGATAGCCTAAATTTTTGCGACTTTCAATGTGATGATGCTTCTTTTTTAAAGCATTAATAGCTTTCCAAATACTTTCGCGACTGATTTGTAGGTCCGTTGCTAATTCATCTCCGGATATCCAGTCCCCCTGATGAGCTAATAGTTTAAATAATACTTTTTGTTTGGTCGTTGTCAAAATAATCTCCCTCTAAAAAATACCTTGTAGCGCAGGTATTTTTCTTAATCGTCTAGCCAGTATAACTGATAATGTTGCTTTAATCATATCACCTGGTAGGAAAGCCGCGTTAGAAAGTAGAGCAGTCGTCAACGGCATGTGTGATTGAACAGAAAGCCAGATTGAGCCAATAAAGTCAATCAATAAGACGCCAGCAATCATAACCGTTACTAATTCTAGCCACCAAGAAAGCCGATTGTGTTGTTTAAGTAAGTAAAGCAATGATCCCAAGACTGCTGGTACGAGTAACCAGGCAATCAAATATCCGCCGGTTGGTCCAAGAAAAACGGCAAAGCCACCCCGCCCGCCAGATAAGACTGGTAATCCAAAAAGTGCCAATGCTAAAAATAAAGTTGTGGATAATGTGCCATATTTGGCACCTAATAATTCAGTCGTTAATAGTACACCCATATTTTGAAGAATGATTGGTACAGGAATAAATCCAAGTGGGATACCAGGGAAAACACCAAGGATGATCAAAATGGCGGTCATCATTGCGGCCAGAGTTAGTTTTTTTGTTTGTTGGTTCTGCATAATAGTTGTATCCAGTCTGATAGATTTTTAGAACAAGTTCATTATAATAATTAGTAACCTTTAAATCAATAGTTGGGTTACTATAATAATAATACGAACAATTATTGTTTATTTTTACTTTTGGTTAATGGATATGTTGATTTTACAGTGATAATAATGAATATGTTTGTTATAATCTTATGTATTCGAGAACGATATATTTTCTGAGGTGATGATGATTAATTACAAAACAGTTTTACAAGGTAGTTATTATACGGCTATTGATGAAAATCAAGTGGGCTATCAGGCGAATAGTCTAGTTTGTATTGACGACGAAGGAACGATTGCGCGGATTGTTTTAGCAGAGGATAACGATTATCAAGTAATTGTTAATGATGCAAGACAGCAGGGGACATTAGTGACCTTGTCTGATGATCAAGTGCTATTACCTGGCTTCATTGATTTGCATGTCCACGCACCACAATGGCCAAATGCGGGATTAGCCTTAGATAGGCCATTATATGAGTGGTTAGAAGAATATACTTTCCCATTAGAAGCCAAGTTTAAAGATGCCAAATATGCTCACTTAGTGTATGACAATCTTGTTGAGACATTGTTGGCCAACGGGACAACGACAGCCCTTTATTTTGGTTCGGTCGATAATACAGGTAATTTAGAGCTTGTTAAATCATGTCTAACACATCATCAACGGGGCTTTGTTGGGAAAGTTGTTATGGATAATCCAGAGCAAACACCAGCTTATTATCGTGATGAATCAGCAACTGCGGCTCTAAATGAAACAGAAAACTTTATCCATGAAGTGGCAAATTTAAATGAAAACCAAACGATACCGGTAACCCCAGTGATTACACCGAGGTTTTTACCATCTTGTACAGATGATGTCTTGGCTGGTCTAGGCAAACTGGCATCTAAATATGATTTACCAATTCAATCGCATTGTAGTGAAAGTGACTGGGAAAATGGGTACGCATTGGCAACCCATGGTAAACGTGATGCCACTGTGTTAGATGAGTTTGGCCTATTAACAGATAAATCAGTGATGGCGCATGGCACATTATTGAATGGTGAGGATATTCAGCGATTTAAAAATCGTGGCGTCGGAATTGCCCATTGCCCTATATCTAATGTCTATTTTGGTAACGCTGTATTACCAGCTAAAAAATTACTGTCAGAAAATGTCAAAGTGGGGATGGGAACGGATATTTCTGGGGGCTATGATCCTAGTGTTTACCAAAATATTCGCCAAGCTATTATGTCATCACGGCTACTCAATGACGGGGTAGATAATGAGATAACACCTGACTTGCGTGGTAAACATGATGCAGCAATTACTGCCAAAAATGCTTTTTATATGGCGACCGTTGGTGGAGCTAAAAGTTTAAATTTGGCGACGGGACAAATTAAAGAAGGCTATATAGCCGATTTACAGATTGTCCATGCAAAGTATCCAACGTTTGGTCAACAAGTGCCAGAAGATACATTCGAAAAGTTGATGTATCAAACCACAGTATCGGAAATTGATCATGTGATGACACAAGGTGTTTTTGTTAAATAGAATGTTTCATGTGGAACATTGTGGACTAAAAGGAGAAGAAAAAGTTCATGGCTGAAGAGAAGAGTGGCTTATTAATTGGAGCAAATGATAAGGTTCCAGCAGCAGAAGCGGGCTTATTAGGTTTGCAACACGTACTTGCAATGGATGTGTATGTACCGCCACTAATTATTGCTGGTTTGCTTTCAATGAGTGCTGTAGAAACGTCCGGCTTCTTACAAGTTGCCTTTCTAGCATGTGGTATAGGTACTTTGCTACAAACATCAGTATTTATGAAAATGCCCATGTCACAAGGACCTTCATATGTTCCTATAGGTGCTATTGTGGGTGTGTTCATGGCCAACGGAGCTGCTAATGGTGGCATGGCTGCTGTTATTGGTTCGAGTGCAGTCGCTGCGGTTTTGTTGATTTTACTTGGCTTATCAGGTGTTTATCAAAAAATAGTCAATACATTAGTGCCATCTATCGTTGGTGGGACGATTATCACTTGTGTGGGTCTATCCCTGTTGCCATCGGCTCTGAATGATAACATTTTTCAAGCGAGTGGCAACATTTATCAAAATATCGAGTTAGCGTCTATCACGATGATTGCCTTATTAATCTCAATTGCCATTGGGACACACTTACCACAATTACAAAGGATTTTTAAGATTGGTTCAATTGTGATTGCCTTAGCAGTTGGTACCATTGCTGCAAGCTTTATGGGTCTGGTGAATTGGTCAACGGTGGCTAAAGCTGATTGGTTTAGCTTGCCACAATTTACAGCATTGCACTATGGAATAAGTTTTAATTTATCAGCTATCATTACATTTATTATTATCTTTATGGTCTTAACGACTGAAACGACTGGTACATGGTTCGCCATGAGTGCGGTGACGAAGGAAGAAATTACTAATAAGCAATGGAATCGTGGTGTGATTGGTGAAGGTCTAAGTTGCTTGATTTCATCTTTGCTAGGCAGTACCCCAATGACGGGGTATTCAACTAATGCTGGGATTGTTTCGATTACCGGTGTTGCTAGTCGTCGGGTATTCGTTGCTGCCGGAATTTGGTTTGTTATTTTAGGATTTTTTGGTAAGTTATCAGCATTACTTGCTGCAATTCCATCAGCGGTCGTCGGTGGTGTCTTTGCAGTTATTGTTGTAATCATTATGCTAAGTGGTTTGAATGTTATTGGTGATTTGAATATGACAGGGAATAAGGGTTATGTGATTGGTGTGCCAATTGTTATGACGTTAGCTTTGGTGTTCTTACCTGATAAGGTAGTTAACGATTCACCACAAATGTTGCAATATTTGTTAGGATCACCAATTACGGTGGCAGCAATTATTGCGGTTGTTTTAAATTTGGTATTATCAACAAAAAAATCAGTGAATTCTGTATCAACCGCTGATTAACAAAACGAGAGAGCGAGAAAAAGTTGTTTTGAAGCCGGTGTGTTATGTGATTTGCGTCATTTTGGCCAGGACAAAGCGTAGAATCGAACGGCGTAAATTGCGTGATATTGAGGATTTAGACTTTTGGAACGTGTTTAAGCTATAAAACTTATCAGCTGATAATACATTCATTTTTAGCGAAAACGAGGTTGAGACATTGTTTTGTCTCAACCTCGTTTTATATAGTTAATTTATGCATTAGGCATCACGAAGATAGTACGTATTATCTTTACCAAAGTAGTACGTTTGTCCATCGATGACGTGGTAACCTTGTACGGGTTGTCCGTCACTTTCGATATAGTAAGTGTAGCCATAGGATTCTACCCATCGACTTACTTGACGGATACCATTTTCGAAGTAATTGTACTTGCTATCAAGGAAACGGAATCCGGTATATAATTCACCATTTTCGATCCAGCGCCAACCAACGCCTTCAATGTTAATATAACCACTTGGTACTTCTTCACGGAGATAGTAAGTACCATTTGAACCAAAGAAATATGCGCGTCCATTAATGAATTGATAACCTTGAACAGCACGTCCATTATTATCAACATAATAGGTTAATCCATATGCTTTGGTCCATTGATTATTCTGACGAACACCATTAGTGAACCAGTAATATGAACCAGCATAGTAGCGAACACCAGTATATGGTTGTCCATTTTCTAACCAATTATAACCACCATTGGCTGTTGAAACTTCAGGTGAATAGACATAACCGGTTCTAGTATCTTGTTGCGTATTTACTTGTTGTGTTGTTGTGCTTGCAGTAGTATCTGCGGAAACCGATACTGTCGGTGTGATGGCTAAGCCACCAAGGACAGCACCCCCTACTAAGGCTGACACTAATGAAGCTTTACTAATAAGTCGAGTTGTCATTTTGTGTACCTCCTTTGTATATTATTAATTTTAACAAAGGCTGCAATATAATGTTACTAATATGCATCAAATAAATGTCAAAATAATGACATCACATGCCAAAAAAGACCGTTAAAACAAAGTTAAAAACGGGTTTATTAGAATTTATGAAATGGTTAGTTCACGATATAAATAACAAAAGTTAATACAAAAAGGTTATAATTAACTCGTCTTTTAGGGTATATTTTATGGAGGATATTATTAGTCATGTTACTAAATCAATCAAAACATCATTTGTTTGTTATGACGTTACTTTTGGGTACATTTACAATGTCAATTAGTCAATCAAGTTTGTCGACAGCTTATCCGACCTTTATGGCATATTTTCAATTACCAGCGAGCACCATTTCATGGTTAACAACGGGCTTTATGTTAATTATGTCTGTTGTGATGCCACTTTCGCCTTGGCTAATGAATAATGTCCCTTTTAAAAAATTATATCTGAGTTTGCTTTGCGTTTTTGCGGTAGGAACGTTATTGATTATTTTGGCACCTAATTTTCCATTGCTGATGATTGGCCGCTTAATGGAAGGATTTAGTGTAGGGGTGTTATTTCCATCTTATCAATCTATTATTTTATCTATCACACCTAAAGAACAACGTGGGACAACGATGGGAACAGTTGGTTTAGTTATGGGGTCTGCCCTCGCGGTTGGTCCAATTTTATCTGGGATTATTTTACAATTTTTTAGTTGGCAGGCTATCTTCTTGGTCTTTTTGTTAGTGTTAATTACTGTGTTTTGCTTGGCATTAAAGTTTGTCCAAAGTCCATTACAGACCACAACTTCACGTTTGGATTTTATTTCAGTAATTATGTCTATGGGTATTATTGGGCTGCTTTACTTCATTAATGGCATAACAGCAATGAGTTGGCATGACTATATGAATTGGATTGTTTTAGCCACATCAATTGTTTTAATCATTTTGTTCGTAAGGCGTCAATTTAAAATGCCACAACCGTTATTACGTTTAGATATTTTACGAATTACTAATTTTGATTTGGGTGTGATATTAACTTCATTGTCGTATATGTCGCTAATCACGATAACGATTATTATGCCGTTATATTATCAACAGATATTAGGATTATCACCTTTGTGGTCTGGTCTATCATTAGTACCAGCAGCGATGCTATTATCTATTTTGAATAAAAAAAGTGGCCAATTGGCAGATAAAATTGGATTTAAACCGGTTATGTTAATTGGATTTTCAATGTTTATTGCTGGTTGGGCACTGTTATTCATTAGCAGCGATTTGAAGAATGTTTGGGTTGATATTTTATGTACAATGCTTATCGAAGCGGGTAATTCCTTTTCAATGATGCCCGCAACGACATTAGGTGCAAATTCATTAAAAGATGAACTCATACCACATGGTTCCTCAATTATTGCCACTGTACGCCAGGTTCTTGGGTCGTCAGCAATTGTGCTAGCAACAGTTATTCTTGGAGATCATAATTTTAAAGCCGTTTTTTTAACATTTATGATTTTAGAAATAGTCGCTGTTTACTTAGTTATTAAAATAAAAGATTATAGTCATGAAGCAGCTGATTAACTTTAAAAATAACTGAAGGATATTTATTTACTAAATGAGAAAAATGATGTTTTTGTATCTATTGAAAAATTTATATCACGGTGTTAAAATCGTTAATAATTAAAATTGCATTAAATATTCGATGAGAAGATTAGTTGCTGCGTATCT
>Ga0079226_10001346_pt1 | contig 18844 bp, 14 predicted proteins | sample Poulit2014_FD_76345 | JGI IMG/M metagenome (GOLD analysis project Ga0079226, IMG submission 76345) | Agricultural soil microbial communities from Georgia to study Nitrogen management - Poultry litter 2014 | ecosystem: Environmental > Terrestrial > Soil > Agricultural land | place: USA: Georgia... | reverse complement strand
GGCAATTCTTGAAAGTTGCAGTCGCAAGGACAGTCTACCGACTACAAGTATGGCAAATCTCGAAAGTTGTACGCGCAAGGACGCTCTACCGACTACAAGTTAGGCAAATCTCGAAAGTTGTACGCGCAAGAACGATCTTCCGACTACAAGTCCGGCAAATTCTAAAAGATGTACGCGCAAGAACAGTCTACCGACTACAAGTTCGGCAATTCTTGAAAGTTGTACGCGCAAGAACATTCTATCGACTACAAGTCCGGCAATTCTTGAAAGTTGTACGCGCAAGAACAGTCTAACGACTACAAGTCCGGCAAATCTCGAAAGTTGTACGCGCAAGGACCCTTATCGTCTACAAATATCGCCAACCCTGAATGTCAAAATCAGATTCAGAAACAATAAAAAGCCGTCTAGATAACTATTTACCTAAACGGCTAACTTATATTTATATGTTGTGAATTTTATCCTTGTAATAATAGGTCATAAGGATCTTCTAGCATTTCTTTAATACGGACTAAGAACTGAACCGCTTCTTTTCCGTCAACGATACGGTGATCGTAAGAAAGTGCTAAATACATCATCGGACGAACTTCGATTGTGTCATCCGGCATAACGACAGCACGTTTTACAATGTTATGCATACCTAGAATTCCAACTTGTGGCGCATTTAAGATTGGTGTTGATAACATTGAACCGAAAATTCCACCATTTGTAATCGTGAATGATCCACCTTGTAAATCATTTAAGCTTAGCTTATTGTCACGGGCTAACGTGCCAAGGCGAGTGATCTCACGCTCTACTCCTGCAAAATCTAATTTATCAGCATCGCGTACTACCGGCACGACGAGTCCTTCATCTGTTGATACTGCAATTCCGATGTCATAGAACTCTTTAATGAGTAAATCTTTATCATCAATTTCAGCGTTCAATAATGGGAACTCTTTTAATGCTGCGACACTTGCTTTTGTAAAGAATGACATAAATCCTAACTTAATATCATTTCTCGCAACAAAAGATTCTTGACGTTCTTTACGTAAATTCATAATTGCTGACATGTCAATTTCATTAAATGTCGTTAACATAGCCGCATTATGTTGTGCTTCAACTAAACGCTTTGCAATCGTTTGACGACGGCGTGACATTCTTTCACGTATAATTGGCTTTGCTGGATCTCCACTTTCTTCAGCCGCTGCTTGTGCTTTTGGTGCAGGCGCTGAGGCTGAACGGCTAGCCGCTTCTACATCTTCCGGACGCACTCGACCTAATGGGTCTTGTGTTGGAACTTGTGATAAATCAATTCCTTTTTCGCGTGCTAATTTTCTAGCAGCTGGCGATGCAACAACATCTTGCGTGCCTGACGTCGATGTTTCTTCCGTTTCAGTTGCTGTTTCCGCTTGAGCTTCTTGCTTCTCTGGAGCAGCTTCCGCTTGAGGAGCTTCTTCTTGTGCTGGTGCACTTTCTACAACGTCTCCTGCTTCAGCACTTTCGTCTACTTTAGCAATCGTATCGCCAACGTTTACGTCATCGCCTTCTTCGGCTAAAATTTCCACGATAACACCTGCATAATCAGTGTTAACTTCAACGTTTACTTTGTCTGTTTCTAGTTCAACAACAGGGTCACCTTTTTCAACCGTATCGCCCGGTTGAACAAGCCACTCTGCAATTGTACCTTCCGTAATTGATTCAGCTAGTTCTGGAACTTTAATTTCCTTCACTATCGTTTCCTCCCTTTGGATTTATCGCTCTTGAAACTACTTCCTCTTGAATAATCTTATGAACATTAGGCTCTCCAACTGATGTCGCTGCTCTTTCACGTCTACCTACGTATTTAATCATATGGTCATCTTGGACTAATTCACGTAAATATTCTAAAGCAAAGCGCCAGCTTCCCATGTTTTTCGGCTCTTCTTGTACCCAGACAATTTCTTCGAGGTTAGGTAATTGTTCAATTTCTTTACGCAATTCTTCTGTCGGGAATGGATACAATTGTTCTACCCGTAGTGCACGTAACCAGTTAAAGTTCTCATCCGATTTTTCAATTGCTTCTTCAATATCAACCATTATTTTACCACTACCTAAGAGAAGACGTGTCGCGTTTTTCTTACTTACTCTTAAATTTGGTTGATTACGAATTGCTTGGAATTTTCCTTCTGTAAATTCTTTCGCTTCGGATGCAACCCGTTCGTTACGCAATAAGCTTTTCGGTGACATAACGACTAACGGACGTGCTTCCTCTCGACCACGCATTAACGCCTGTCTTCTTAATAAATGGAAGAACTGCGCTGAAGATGTCACACTCGCAACAATCCAGTTATTTTCTCCAGCCATTTGTAAAAATCGTTCTAATCGAGCACTTGAGTGTTCAGGTCCTTGTCCTTCATACCCGTGAGGTAACAACATAACCATATTTGATTTATCGCCCCACTTAGCCCGTGCGGAAGAAATGAATTGATCAAAAATCACTTGTGCTACGTTAGCAAAATCACCGAACTGTGCTTCCCAAATAACTAAAGTATCTGGAGAATGCACACTATATCCATATTCAAAACCTAAAACTGCTGTTTCAGATAATGGACTATTATGAATATCAAATGATGCATTTGCCTCATCTAAACCGTGCATTGGACAATATTTTTCACCCGTTTCAGAATCATATAAAACGAGGTGACGGTGAGCAAACGTTCCACGCTCAGAATCCTGTCCAGTCAGTCGAATTGGAATACCATCTTTAATAATGGAAGCAAAAGCTAAAGCTTCTCCTTCGCCCCAATCCGCTTTTTGTCCCTCTTCTAATATATTTTTCCGTCGATTAAAAACTCGATTTAGTCGTTTAAACGCATTAAATCCTTCAGGACGTTTTAATAGATTTTCATTTAGCTTCTTTAAATCTTCTAGATCAACAGCTGTTTCATAGTGATCGATACTTTTCGCTAAATACTCTGGCATATTTAACTCAGAGAGCCCTGATAATTCTTCAGTTTTCATTCCATCATATTCACGTTGCATCTCAGCAAAAACGTTATCTTTAATTTGTTTAACTTCTTCGTCCGAAACAAGGTTCTCTTTTTGTAATTCATTCGCAAATAATTCCGTAACCGTTGGATGCTTATCGATTAATCCATATAATTCAGGTTGCGTTGCTCTCGGTTCGTCCATTTCATTATGACCGTAACGACGATACCCCATTAAATCAAGCACACAATCTTTTTTAAATGTACGAGTGTATTCATATGCAATTTGCATCGCGCGGACTGCGGCGATTGGATCATCAGCATTAACTCGTATAATCGGTACTTCGAACCCTTTAGCTAAGTCACTCGCATAACGTGTAGATCTACCTTCAACGTTATCCGTTGTAAATCCAACTAAGTTATTTGCAATAATATGAAGTGTTCCACCGACATGGTAGGCGTCAATCTGACTTAAGTTCATCGTTTCTGGAACGATCCCTTCACCGATAAATGCAGCGTCCCCATGAATAAGAACACTAATTGCTTTGTTTACATTTTGTTTTGAATATCCTTTTTCAGTACGATCATCTTGTGCCGCTCGTGTATAACCTGCTACCACGGGGTTAACGAACTCTAGGTGTGATGGGTTATTAGCTAAATTAATTTTTGTTGCTTTTTCACCATTTGTAACTTCACGCGTTCCACCGAAATGATAACTTACATCACCTGTCCAACCATAACTAATACCTGTTGAACCTTCGGATGGAATCAACTCTTTATCTGGTGCATAATGGAATTCAGAGAAAATTTTCTCTAATGGTTTGCCAAGAACATAAGCAAGTACACTTAAACGACCTCGGTGAGCCATTCCCATCATTATATTTTCAATGTTTTCTTTGTTTGCAGCTTTTACAATGTAGTCTAAAACCGGCACCATCGTTTCTAAACCTTCAATTGAGAAACGTTTTTGCCCAACGAATGTTTTGTGTAAAAATTGCTCAAAGGATTGTACATTTATTAAACGCTCTAACAATTGTTTCTTTTCTGTATCAGAAAACTCTTCTACAAAAGAATTAGATTCAATTTGTTCTAAAAACCAATCGCGTTCTGCTTCAGAATGGATATGGTCGAACTCAAATGAAGTTTTTCCAGTGTATCTTTCGCACAACAATTCCGCGACATCATAGGCTGTGTCTACATTTGGTTCCGTACGGTCCCAAACCCAATCAGCCGGAATCTCGCGTAAATCTGCTTCCGATACTCCATATGTTGCTGGATCTAACAAGTTTGATTCATCTGAGGTAAAAAGCTCCTTTCCAACCGCATAAACGTCCGCTTCTAAATGACCAAAGCGTCGAATTGCAGCAATATACTGCGTAGCGGCAGTGATTTTTTTCACCTCGTGTCCTGAAATTTCGCCAACGACAACATCTTGTTGTGGCTCACCTGTATGATCCAACCATTTAGGGGCGCCATGCTCATCGAACATCGCTTTTAAAGACGGATCAACTGAATTAGGATCCTCTTTGTATAATTCATACTGTTCCTCTACATAACCCAAGTTTGGACCATAGAAATTACGCCAAATACTACTACTAGGTTCTACCCTTCGTGCCACATTCTATACCCCCAATAGATATTGACTTATCCGTTTTTCACGGAATAATATCACTCATGTTTCATTATAGAACTGTAGTCACTTATGAGCAACTAATAACACCTCAAAACGTTTATATACGTATATTTTCAGTATGAAATCCCTTTCCTAAGTACTAGATACATTTTCTATGATTGATTTCTTTCAGTTTATCACCTTAAAATCGTAGACTTTTCATCGAATTGATTTTTTTCATATTAAAAAGGCTAGGCAATATTTCCACCTAACCTTTTTATATTATTTATTCTTCATCGCTTCCTCGATAACGTTTATATGGTAAAGGATTCCAAACGCGATACGTTAAAGAATCAGCTTCCAATGAGATTGGGATTTCATTCAAAATTTGTTTTGCAACTTCTAATTCTTTTTGTGATTCTTCTTTATCTTGATACATAAATTCATCTGATGCTTTTTCTGGTGCTTGATTCACTTTCTCCTCTAAATCATCAATCACTAACTGTTGCTGGTTAATCATTGCTACGCGTGCTTCTGACTTCCATGTTGGTTGAACATGGCGATTTAAATCCGTAGCGTAACTAAATTCAGCGAAGATGTCACGATAAATTTTATCTGCGTTTTCTCGCGCATCGCGTATAGCAATTTCCAAATCATCAATAGTTAATTGCTCAACTGACAATTCGTTCGTTCGTTTCATACCACCTATACTATGTTGTTTTGTATAGTAGGGAAATATACTGTTAACGGTTTTCCCAACAGGTAAAGTAGCTTCGTTATCATCATCCGTCCCTTTTGGTTGTATACCTTGAATAGCAATCCGTGCAGATTCTGGACGAACGATTTCTTTCGGTGGTAAAAATCCATGTCGTAAAAGTTCCCGAACCCCTGTACCTGATATATTTATACGGTATGTCTCATCATGCGGACATGTTTGGGAAGATGCCGGACTGTTACATCGAGTACAGTAAAAAACTTCGTGGAATAAACGGATATCAATTCCTAGTTCTTCAGGCGAAAATTCATCGAAAACAGAATGACTTGCATATTTATCGTAATAATCTCCGATTCCAGCGTGATCTCTTCCAATTAATGCATGTGTACATCCGTAATTTTTCATAATAAGTGCATGAAGGACTGTTTCTCGCGGGCCTGCGAAAATATATGTTACACGTAATGGAGATAACATCGCCCGTTCTTTTGGATAATAAGTGTCAATAACCGAACGATAAGCTAACATTCGAAATTCATGGCGTGTATATTCTCGTTTTGCCATTTCAACTAAAGGCTGGATTAATAATCCATCTAATTCTTCAAGTGCATTTTTGTGGATATATTCATGACCTCGGTGAATTGGATTCGCTCCTGTAATGAAGCCACCGACTGACTTAAATTTCTTTTCTTCATAAAATAATTTCCAAGTATCTTTCGGTTCCATCCGCATTTTTTCAAAAGGACCCCAGTTGACGCGATTTAATAATGTAATTTGTCCACCTAATGCCGTATCTCCCATGCGGCGATAAATTGAATCAACCCCTGGATGATTACGGTCGGTCGTACCTAATAGATGCTGCGCTCGCATTTCTTTGTCATAGTCAAAAATATCTTCGACACTTAAAATCGCAATTGGCAGTTCTTTTTCATTGATCAGTGCAATTTCATCACCAATTGTTAAATTTTCAATAATCCCTTTATTTGTAGTTCCTACCGGAGCGAAACTTAAAGGTACTGGCCAGACAGTCCCATCAGCTAATCTACCCTTTTTTAATACTGATTCATAATCGGCCTCTTGCATAAAGCCATCATTTGGTGATAATACTCCAGTTGCAATCATTTCTATTGTAATAACAGCTTCTAAATCAACCATTATTTTCGGTAATGACTTTGCTTTTTCAAGTCCTTTTTTCAACTCATCCCCAGTAGCTATGCGATTTACAAGCTCTCCACCATGTGGATGTTGCGGTAGTTGATCATAAATTTCTTTTGTGAATATTTCTGTTAATGTCAATTAATTCATCCCCTTTATTCGTATGACTCTTAAAAATTAATTACAATAAATGATTGATTGGGTAAACACATTATGTTTATTGAGTTTAGGTAGTCATTATCAAATACAATTATAAAATATATTCTTTGATTTTTGTAAAATGGTTTATGAAGGAGGGGATTTTTATTATAATTACATACCCATCTATAAATAAACTATTTATCTAGCCGGAGTGACCTTCTAGTGAAAACATGCCCCCACGACCAGGAATGACATCGATAATAAGTTGGGTATGTTGCCAATATTCAAATTGATCCTTCGACATGTAAAAGGGACTATCACCGATTTCTTAGGAATAACTTTTCTTGCCGATGACGATTGAACTTTTAAATAATGGTGGGCGTATTGTATGCATCATACGAATGTATGAGAAAACCCTCTAATCGTGTTGCCGAAAATTCGGCTTGAAAAAACAAAAAAATGCCGAAATATTACGAGGAATTGTCCCGCTAAACAATATTCACACTCACCACATGCTTTAAAAAGCCTAGGCACTCCTACACGAACCCCAACCTTTAATGAAGTGACACCTTCACCAACTTGGTCAACGAGGCCAACACCTTCATGTCCAGGAATAACAGGTACTTTAGGTTTTACAGGCCAATCCCCATGTGCTGCATGTAAATCTGTATGACACACACCTCATGCTTCCATTTTAATAAGTACTTCTCCGATCCCCGGGGATGGACGGTCAACTTTTTTCACTTCTAGCTTATCATTAAACTGATTTACAACGGCTGCTTTCATTATAGATTCCTCCTAAATTTTGTTTTACTTTCATGATGAAAGTTATTGCTCTGAATATATTTGCAACATTCATGCCAACTGCACCATTAGTTGCAACAATAGCTATTGATTTTGCAACGTCAATTGCACTTCCGCCACCTACACCGACAATCGCATCACACTCAGATTCTATATATTGTTTAACACCATTTTCGACCTCATAATCTTTTGGATTTGAAGTTAATTCTGAAAACACTGCATACGAAAGCCCTGCTTGTTGACATGACAAGATTTAATAACAGGTTCAAGCCATTCAGTCGAGACAATTTCATCATCTGTAACGATAAATACCTTTTTCGCACCCAAACGGACACAACTTTCACCTACTTGACTAATGGAACCGCTATCAAATATAATCTCAGGCATCACAAATTTGTATGCTTTCATGAGTTCAAATCCTTTCAATTTATATCTCGTTCATGAGGTAATTCCCAGATTTTCAGTAAATTATAACATATTGATGTCAACGCATCAAACTGGACTTTTAAAATATATAATTACGTGAACAGGTCAAATGATTGTATAATAATAGAAGCAAATAAATAAAATCTGAAGAATTATAAAAAACAGATACAGAGTAACTAATTACAGGCTTTTTGTATGACCGTTATCGTCGCAGTCAGATATGCTTTCTATGGGAAAATTAAAACGCATTAACTTGTTGCACAATAGTTAACAGCGTGTCTTATGTTAAAAAATAAACGTCGATATAAAGTGCGACTGATAATACTAATTCTAGTGCTTGATCAAGTACATCGAAATGGGTGGCATCAATAGCGACTTTGTCTTCAGTAATGAATCATCCTTTAATCCTATGAAAAATTAGCCTTTCTTTCACTTCATCTAAACTTATTTACATTTCACATCCCTTGCCCTGTAAAGACTAGTATTTATGAATTTCATTCGGTTTCACAAACTTAACCAACTGTACAAAAGGTTGTACAATTGAATGAAAATTCACACATTAACTTGAAATGTTGTTGTACACTTTATTCGAATTAATTACTTACTTAAACCATATAACCAATAAATTAAGCTCTGAAAGAACATAACCATCTTTTGCATGGCATGAAGTTTGCATAGTTTTAATTGTACGCGCTTACAAAAGTGCTAACTTCATTATTTTTTAATTAGATTGTATTTACTGCTGAGATGAATATTCATCTCTGTAAAAACAACATTTTAGGAGGAATTTTTAATGCTATTAAAAAAAATGTCAACGAATGATTGGTTTAATCGAACGGTACAGGATCTATTGAACGAAACGTGTCGACAAAAACAAGATAAAGTAGCGATTGTGTACAATGACCAGGAAATTACATTTTCACAATTGAAAAAAAACGTTAATAAAGTGTCGAATATGTTACTTGATTTAAACGTTAAACCAGGTGATAGAGTTACTGTATTACCAACGACAACGCCTGAATTCATTTATATATTTTACGGTATATTGCAAATTGGAGCAATTGTTAATCCAATTCATTTACTGTGGAGTGCGGATGAATTAAAAGCCGTATTACAGAGAAATGATCCTGCTGTTATTTTTACAATTGATGAATTTAAGGGACGTAATTACATCGACTTATTTAAAACAGCTATTCCCGATCTGAAAGAACATGAAGATGGTTCAATTACTTCGCAAGCGATTCACTCATTAAATAACATCGTCACCATTAGTCAGAAACATAGCAATTCAGTTACCTTTTTAAACTTTAATGAATTAATGAAAAATAGTTCTCATGACGAGAGTCAATTAATCAAACTAATGGATGAGCAAACATGTACTGATGTTCAATTTATTTGCCAGACATCCGGGACGACAAACATTTCTAAAAGTGCCTTATGGAATCACCGTACACCTCTATCAACAACACATTTTTCAGCAAAAAACTTAGCTTATCATGAAGACGATTCATACATTAACCTTGCCCCTTTTTTCCATAATAGCGGTATACTTGCCATCGTTTTAAACCTTGCCTATGCAGGTACAACTTTATATTTATTAGATGACTTTGATCCAGTAAAAGCTTTACAGCTAATTGAGATGCATAACATTACAACTACATTTGGCTTCACTGCTCATTGGGAGGGAATACGAAGTGTACCTCATTTCAATGCGAATAATTTTACAATTGAAAAAGCTTTATTAGCGGGAGATACTAACGCTTACGATTTAGTAAAAGAAATGTGTGGCGAACAAAGTACTGTAAACATGTTATTTGCACAAACTGAAAATGGGCCGCTCGTATCCTTCGGTGAACACGATTGTATGAATGAAAAGTTAAATCGAAATACGAATGGAAGACCGCTTCCTGGAATTGAAGTAATTGTAAGAGATATTGATACAGACAAAATCCTACAAGATGGGGAATTAGGCGAAATTTGTTATAAAAGTCCATTTTTATTCAATGGTTATTACAAACAAGAAGATGAAACGAAAAAGGCATTTGATGAAGACGGATATTTTAGAAGTGGAGACTTCGGAACATTCGAACAAGGGTATATAACATACCAAGGACGCCTCGGTGGTATTATTAAATCTGGTGGAGAAAATGTTTCGTTATTTCGTGTAACGTCGATAATCCAGAATAACTTAGCCGATTTAATAATCGACGCTGAAACTGTCGGTGTCCCAGATGATTATTGGGGTGAGAAAGTTGTCACTTGGGTTCGCTTGAAAGATGATGTCGACCGTTTATCACTAAACTTAGTAAGGGAACGATGTGAAAATAACATGGCGGCTTATGAAGTACCGAAGGCAGTATTCGCCTGGGAAGGTCAATGGCCGATGACAGGGGAAGGTAAAGTTGATTATAAACTGTTAACTGACAAAGCTCAAAAACGTAGCCAAAATGCAGTGGAGATGTAATTACATCATTTTTCTTCTTTTGTAAACCTGATTATGATAGATTGCTTAACAAAATGACTTTAAACAGGTATAATAAACTTAGCGTATTTTTAAATACAATGGGAATCATAATGATAAGCATTTTACATAAGGAGGAAACGTCATGAAGATGTTACTAATCATGGGTGTTACAATTGTATTCTTATCAAGTTGCTTTAACTCCGCATACGAATCAAAGCCGGGAGTTCCTAAGCCGAGCCAATATCAGTAATTTAAAAAACGTCATGTGCAGTAACTTGTACATGACGTTTTCATTTGATATTACATTAAATGTGGAAATTGCTTTTGACGAAGAGCTTCATAAAGAACAATCGCCACTGTATTTGATAAATTAAGTGATCGAACTTTACCTGACATCGGCAAGCGTAAACAACGATCTTCCTTTCCTTCAATTAAACGTAGCGGAATTCCACTCGTTTCCCGACCAAACACGAAAAATATATCATCTTTAATGTGCCTGAAATCGTGATCGACATATGATTTCGTTCCATAATCCTCCACATAAAAGAACTCCCCATCTGGATACATGTCATATAAATGTTCAATTGATCGATGCTCATGTACATCTACCTGTTTCCAATAATCTAATCCAGCACGTTTTAACATTTTGTTGTCTGTTGAAAAACCGAGAGGATGAATTAGATGCAATGACGTATTTGTCGCTAAACATGTTCGCGCAACATTTCCCGTGTTCGCTGGGATTTCTGGTTCATATAAGACAATGTGTAGTGCCATCTTAGTTTCCTTCTTTCATACGACAATGATAACAATTTAATTGACATCTGTTGCTGCATGGTCAAACAGAGCTAAAGCTGTTTTGATTTCTTCTTGTAGCGATTCCTCATCTATATGTTGCGCTGCTTTTTCTAAAACTGTCCGCGCATCTTCAGAACCAATTTTTCCAAGTGCCCAAATCGCAGTTTCCCGAATCATCGGCCGAACATCGTTAAAAATAATGTCCTCAAGTACTTCAACAGCAGTTTCGTCTTTGTAATGAGCAAGCGCAATGATTGCATTACGCTGTAGTGGATTCTTACCTCTCCAAAATCCTGATATATGACCGAACTTTTCGCGAAATTCACGATTCGTTTTTTGTAACATCGGTTTTAAAAGAGGTTTAGCAACTTCGGGATCCGGCTCAAATTCCTCATGTAAATGAAAATCAACTTGTTTATTGTACGGACAGACTAACTGACACGTATCACACCCGTATAAGCGCGTGCCAAGTTTTTGTTTAAAATGTTCTGGCAAAGACACTTTCGTTTGTGATAAAAATGATAAACATTTATTCGCATTTAATTGTCCGCCCTGAACTAATGCACCTGTCGGACAGGCATCGAGACATATACGACAATCACCGCAATGATCCTCAACAGGCTGATCTGGTTCAAATGGTATGTTCGTAATCATTTCCCCTAAATACACAAATGAACCGAATTCTTTCGTTATAATTGAAGCATTTTTTCCACTAAAACCAATACCTGCCCGTTCAGCAACCGCACGATCACTCAACTCTCCTGTATCGACCATTATTTTACACTTAAAATCGGAAATCTGTTCATCAATAAATTGCGCTAATTTAGTTAACCGATCTCGTAACACGACATGATAATCTGTTCCCCAAGATGTACGGGAGAAAATACCTCGACGATTTTCACGTGTACTTCTTGGCGCATTTTCCATTTTCGTCGGATAAGCCAAAGCAATTGAAATAATCGATTGTGCTTCTGGCATCAGTTTTTTAGGTTCCGTTCTTTCTTCAATCGTTCCTTTTTCAAACCCTGACTTGTATTTTAAATGTTCTTGCGCTATTAGGCGCTGTTTTAACTCTACAAACGGATCGGCGGTTGTGAATCTAATTTTATCGATGCCAATTTGTTTGCTGTACGTTATTATTTCCTTTTTCAGTAGTTTAAATGTGGTCACTTTTATCACCTCCATCACTATATTTGTCATATATTTTTCATTCATAAATTATTTATAAATGGATTTTAAATAACCAACCTAACATTATACTATACCAAATGATTTTGTCATTACTAAATTTACAGCTCATTGAATAAGATGTACAATAGAAGCTAGTAAGGGGGCCGAAACAATGTATACAATTATTTTGTCACAGGACGCTTTTATTCATAAAGATGCACTACAATTTCCGATTGAGGAACGAGGATTACAATTTGGTGACGGTGTTTATGAAGTTATTCGAATATACGATGGAAAACCATACTTACTTGATGATCATATCGCTCGACTCTTTCGTTCTTTACAGGCAATTCACATTAATATTACCATGACCCAATCACAATTGATATCTAAGTTAAGAGATTTATTAAATATTAACAACATGCTTGATGATGGCTTTATTTATTTACAAGTTACTAGAGGAACAGCCGAGCGTAATCACCCGTTTCCTGAAATGACTGAACCAAACCTATATGCCTATATAAAAAAACGCGAGCGACCTCTTGACCTTATCGAAAACGGCATAAAAGCCATTACACTTCCCGATGAACGTTGGGATAATTGTTATATTAAAAGTTTGAATTTATTACCAAACGTATTAGCAAAACAAAAAGCTGCCGAGCAAGACGCATATGAAGCTATATTATATCGCGAAAACATCGTGACAGAAGGTAGCTCATCCAACATATTTCTTATAAAGGATGAAACAATTTACACACACCCTGAGTCAAAACGTATTTTAAGTGGTTGTGTCCGAACTGCAATCAAACGCTTTGCTCATGAAAATAATATCTCATTTGAAGAAAAAGCTTTTTCATTAGATGATATTAACAAAGCTGATGAAATGTTTTTAACGAGTAGTCTATCTGAAGTGATGCCGATTATCCAAATAGACGACCAACCCGTTGCAAACGGAAAACGAGGACCAATTGCGAAAAAATTACAAGACGCATATGAAGTAGATGCTGGGATCAATAAAGAGTCGGTTATAGATTAAGGTTTTTGAATGTTTAATAGTTGGTGCAGTAGCGCATAGCTGCTGCACTTTTTTTGATTTTTTAGAATACGAACATTGACCGTGGAGTCGATTACTGGGTCCATTGCGCGGTTTTTCGGCTAATAAAGGTAGTAAAAAACGAAAGACGTCTAAATGTTGAACAAAAAATCCCTCGCAACGTCACTCGTCGCTAGTTACTTTTCGTACAAAATTCGTAACCGTTTCAAAAAATAACTGCCGATGCATAACAACCGATTCACCGTGATTCGCTTCTGGAAACATGATAATCTCTTTTTCGCTTTTAGTCATATCATACAATTGTTCAGCCATGTACGTCGGCACAAATGTATCTCCTTCGCCATGAATATACAAGATTGGTACAGTCGCTTTCTTAACTTGATTGATTGCGGATGCCTCTGTTAACGAATAGTTCGCCTTTTGTTTGGTAACAATACTCGTCATCGGTAAAAATAATTTATCAGGCAAACTGTACATTCGCTTCAATTGATATGCGAATAAATCATAGACGGATGTATACGGACTGTCAGCGATGATTCCTTTTACTTGTTCTGGCAGCTTTTCCCCGCTTGCCATCAAAACCGAAGCCGCCCCCATCGACAATCCATGCAAAATGATTTCACTGTTTTCCCCTTCTCGTTCGATTAACAAGTCAACCCACTCGATTAAGTCAAGTCGATCATGCCAACCAAAACCGATATAATCCCCTCCACTTTTGCCGTGGCCACGTAGGTCAGGTGTAAATAAATTGTATCCTAAAGTTTCATAATAATATTGCCCAAACAATCCCATATCAAAGGCATTACCTAAATAGCCATGCGCAAACACGACAATTTTATTCGAAGGTTCTTTTGCGGCTAGAAAATAACCTTGAAGATCAATTCCATCAAAACTAGTCGCTTGCATCGCTTCAAATGGTTGCTCCTTCGTCCACGTAATCCAATCTCCTTCCAGGAAATACTCCAACGTTTCGGCCGACACTTCTAGATCCTCGTTTCCTTGTAAAAAATCCTTCGGTCCACGCTCAATCGCCAACTTATAAAAATAAAGACTTACTCCGAAATTTATAATGAATACAATCGCAATAACGGATAGTCCTATAATTAACATCGTTCTTTTCCGCAATTTAATCCCACCCTGTACTATATAGTTAATTATAATCGATAACCGTCATATTTATAAGTGTAATAAATGGACTCCTATTTGTGTGATCATCTTTCAATATATTTCTTTTTTATTATAATCGGTAATTATTGAATTTATATTCATTCCACTTTGTTTTTATTATTTATCCTTTAGTTACAATTTTGTTTAGCAAATTACATAAACTAATTTACTAACGTAACAATTAATCAGTATCGTTGGCAAGGCAAAATCAATAAAAAACTTCCCCATTTTAGTAAAAGTAGAAACGAGGAAGTTATCATTTATTTATTAAAGACAATTTTTTGTTTCACATTTAAAATAACCGTCCGCCTTTTGATTCCATCATCTTACTTAGTCGTTTTTGAACGGGTCCTTTTAAAAACAATCCGAGTAAAATTGTGATAATCGAAAAAATAAATAATGCTCCAATATCTATTAATGCACGTTTCCATATGATGCCCCCAACTGCTTCGCGCATTAAATCGACTCCGTACGTAAACGGCAAGATTGGGTGAACCATTTGAAAGAACTCAGGTAATAACACGACGGGATACGTTCCACCAGAACTGGCTATTTGTAAGACGAGTAAAATAATCGCTAACGCCTTTCCAACATCTCCTAAAATAGCTACTGCACTATAAACTATCGTCATAAAAACAAAACTGATGAGTAATCCAAATACGACAAACCAAAACTTATGAGCCACAGAGACACCGATAATAAAGATATCACCTAATGTCACAATCAATGTTTGCATAATTCCAATTGTAATAAACGTGAGCAACCTGCCTGTATAGACTACTTTTGGATTTAATTGTGCTTGTCCTGGAACATTTGTGGACAGTAACGAAATTAATAACAGTCCACCGACCCATAGTGATAAAACCGTATAAAAAGGTGTCATCCCTGTACCGTAATTTTCAATCGGAAATATTTCATTTTTGTGCAACGTTACAGGTTCTCTGAAGAAGTTTTTTTCTGCCTCAGGATCATTTAATAATAAATCAATTATAACTTTTAGATCAGCCTCTGATTGAATTTTCCTTATTTTATTTGCTAATTCTGTTACTTGTTCAAAAATAATCGGATAATTTTTCAAAAGTTTTGCGACTACTGTTTGCCCATCAGCTATTTTATCTTCAACCGTCGTTATTATCGATTCGATTTTTGGTATTGTATTTTCTGCATTAATTAAATGTTGTTCAGCTTCATCAACAGATGTTCTTGCTTCTTCAATTTTTTTCAGCATTTCAGATTCAAGTGATTCTGCGGAAGTTGTTACGATTTCCTCAATATCTAAATCGGCGAATTTCTCGATATTTTTTTGAATATCATGATAAAATTGCTCATTGTGATCATAAACTAGCTGTAAATTCGTCATGCTTTCTTGAACATTGACTAATTCTGTTTGCATTGTCTGTAATTGTTCAATGAAAAATTGTAATTGTTCATTCGGCTCTTCAAGCCCAGCAGCCACTTCTTTTAATTCGGCTTCCATTTGTTCTAATTTAGATATTGTTTCATTTATATCTGTTTCTAGTCCATTAATATCAACTTGATTAACATTATCTTGTAAATTTTTCTCTATGTTTGTTTTTTGTTCTTCAATCGATGATAACGTTTCGTTAAGCTTTTTAGCTTCTTCCGATAGCTTCGGTGTAATTTCTTTAATTTCCTTTTCCAAATTCGTTAAAAATTGATTAATATCACCGACTGCTTGCTTTCCAGTATCGATTAATTCTTTCGCTTGTGGGATATATTTTCTTGCTTCTGCGACATAATTGTTGGCCTCAGAGAGTTGTCCATCTATCTCGTCTAATTTGTCATGGATGACCGGAAGCTCTTCTTCCAATCCTAAAACATACCCTTCAAATAACTCGATGTCAGGTAGGGACTCTTCTAACTCTAGCCCGATATCGTTGAACATTTCAAAAATAATACCATTAACCGTTGAGATAAATTGGCTACTAATTTCTTCAACGATAACAGATGCACCTTTATCAGTTATTTTCGGAGCAATGGCATTTATTTTCTCATTTACATAGTATTCCATTTCGGCTTTTTCCGGTTTATCCGAAACGACTGAACCTAATGTTTCTGAGAAGTCTTTCGGCACGATAATGGTCGCATAAAAGTTTCCATATTCTACTTGTTCCATTCCTTCTTGACGATCGACAAAATGCCAGGAGAAATTATTATCTTCCTGTAATTGTTCAGCTAAATCATTACCGACGTGTACTTTTTGATCTTGAATCGTAGCCCCTTCATCCTCATTGACAAACCCGATTGGAATTTGATCAGTTTTTGCATAAGGATCCCATGACGCTTTAATATTTAACCAAGCGTATAATGAGGGTAAAAAAACTAGCCCCCCGATAATAACAACTGTCATAAATTTCGCTATCATACTATGTAAATCTGATTTATATATATCCCAAATTTGTTTCATCGATTATTCACCCTATACTTAGTCCGATTCCGTGTTTTACTCTATTTATTTACGTTTACGTGTAAGTTTATTTTTTAAAGAAATTCATTTTTTATAGATGATTTACTTTCTATGTAAGTTCACTTTCGTTATGTTCCGATTTCAATTATTTTCATGTAAGAAAAAGCGTTTCCTTTAAGTTTAATTAATTTCATTAAAAAAGTCACGTAGTACAGTTACTTAGTTTGAACTGTTCTACATGACTCTATGTTCGGTTTTTCTTTAATTTATAAGTAGAAGCCCAATATTATCCAGCCTTTGCATTGGATTTTAATTTTCGAATCGTTATTTGCCAGTTCGCCCCCGTACCGATATTATACGCTTGTGCAAAGGATCCTTGATTAATAGCAACTCCGAGTTTATCGACAGAATTGACATAAATTAATGGTTCTCCTAGTCGACTATCAGCAAAAGACCTTCCATATGTCATCGCATTTCTATAAACTTGTCGATGATTATGTTCAATCGACACTTCTAATAAATCACCGTGTTGAATACCCGAAGAAACGAATAACTCACGGTCAATATTTGTCCACAGATTTCCAAAACGAACATCAAGTATATCAATACTTCCGATTACAGACGTTTCGGTCACTTCAGGATCTGGATGAATAATTTTTTCAATCTGATTTAGCGGCAATTCACGCCCGACTTCTTCATACGTAATTTGCCCCGATGCTAACTTCGCACCCGTATATGCATAAATATCGCGGCCGTGAAACGTATATGACTCTCCTGAATTAGGTAAACGATGAACTGTTTCATCAATTTCTCTAATCTCAACAATACCAAAGTTTTCTGCTACATGGGTCAATGTTCCATTATTCGGCGTCACAATATATTGATTGCTTGCCGTTTTAACAACAACACTCAAACGATCGGTACCGACACCTGGATCAACTACTGATACAAATACTGTTTTTTCTGGCCAATAGGATATCGTTTGATACAGACGATAAGACCCTTCCCAAATATTGTACTGTGGTATTTCATGTGTTAAATCAAATACTTTTACCTCCGGATCAACTGATAACGCAACACCATACATTGCACTAACCGCACCATCTACTAATCCAAAATCTGTTTGCAATACTAATAAGTTACTCATTTTATTTTCCTCCCAATGTTAATATCGAATTTAAAAACCAAAAAACCACGTCCCTATACAATATAAGGACGTGGTTGAATATACGTGTTACCACCTTACTTCGTTATTTGCTCACACAAATAACCTCATCGAGTACGCAAATGTTTGGCACATTTTTAATACTGTGGTATTGATAACGGGTACCAAATCCCGTCGTAACCTACTTATACTTTTATCAAGTATGTTCAGCACGCAACTCAGAGACCATTTTTCAGACTTTTTCCTTTTGCTTCTTTTCACCTACCGAAGCTCTCTTTAAAAAGTTCCAAATCTTACTTTTCCTCTTCAACGTTATTTTTAAAAAAGTGATATAGTGATTCAATGATTTAGTGATTCATTGATTGATTTTATCGATTTGTTTATTTTAATGATTTGAAATAATTGTACATATCATAATTGAAACTGTCAAGCGAAATTATAAAATTGTTTTTTCATTTAAAATGTTGCGTCTTAATTCGACTTTCCCCAACGGATATTGGTGCGAACTATCCTTAACTTACGGTTTGGAACATTTTCAGATTTCAGATGTAGAGTTATCAGACACATTATCAACTTCTCGTTTTAGTGCAATTCAGAAGCAAACATCACCGTGAACTGCGCTTTTTTCACGATTACGAGCAGTTCAAATTAAAATCCGAAACGAACTGCGCTTTTTTCACAATTATGAGCGTTCAAAATAAAATTCGAAACGAACTGCGCTTTTTTCACGATTACGAGCAGTTCAAACTAAAATCCGAAACGAACTGCTCTTTTTTCACGATTACGAGCAGTTCAAATTAAAATTC
>Ga0079226_10001345_pt1 | contig 18860 bp, 14 predicted proteins | sample Poulit2014_FD_76345 | JGI IMG/M metagenome (GOLD analysis project Ga0079226, IMG submission 76345) | Agricultural soil microbial communities from Georgia to study Nitrogen management - Poultry litter 2014 | ecosystem: Environmental > Terrestrial > Soil > Agricultural land | place: USA: Georgia... | reverse complement strand
TAGTTGTAGACCGTGCCGACCGAGACGTCGGCCGCGGCGGCGATCTGGTCGATGCGCACATCGGCGAAGGACTGTTCGGTGGATAGGCGCTCGGCCTCGTCCAGGATCCGAGCGCGGTTGCGGGCGCGCCTGCGGTCCACGCGGCTGCCGATCGGGCATTCCATGCATCTATTGTAACTCAGTTCAATATTGAATACAGTTCATTTTTGAACGCGACTACAAGTTCGGCGTCGGGGAGCTCGACGGCCGACCGGCGGCGAAGAACGGGGAAACGATGGAGCGGGGACTGTCACGGCTGTTCCGGCGACTGGGCGAGCAGGCTTCACGGTTCGCCTGGCTGGTCGCTGCGGTGTGGATCGTGCTGCTCGGTGCGCTGAACATCGCGTTGCCTCAGCTCGAGTCGGTGATCGCCGACAACTCGGCGGCCTTCATTCCCGACAGCAACGCCGCCAGCAACGCGCTGAAGGACATGGCCGAGGATTTCGGCGACCCGGACTCCTCCGCGGTCGGCTACTTCATCCTGTCGGACCCCGACGGTTTCGACGAGGCCGACCGCGCCTACTACGACCGGCTCACCGCCGGGCTGATGGACATGCCCGAGCACGTGGCCTATCTGCTCGACACCCAGGGCACCGCCGAGGGGCGCGAGTTCACCACCAGCGACGACGGCGCCGCGGTGACGCTGATGACCGTGCTCAACGGTGACAACGGCACCACTGAGGCGACCTTGGCGACCGAGGCCGTGCGCGAGCTCGCACACGAGGAGCTCAGTGCACCCGACGGACTCGAGGTCGCGTTCAGCGGGCCCGTGGCCACCACCTCCGACCAGCTCAATGCCGTCGAGACCGGCATGCTGGTGATCACCGGGGTCAGCATCGTAGTGATCGCCGCGACGCTGTTCATCGTGTACCGCCGCCTGGCTGTGGTGGCGGTGGCCCTGAGCATCCTGGGCGTCAGCCTGGGGATGGCACGTCCCGTGGTCGGCGTCCTCGGTGCCGCCGGGGTGCTGGAGATGTCGATGTTCACCGCGGCGCTGATGACCGCTCTGGTGATCGGCGCGGGCACCGACTACGCGGTGTTCGTCATCGGCCGGTTCCAGGAGTCGCGGCGCTCCGGGGCGAGTGTGCCCGAGGCGGCCGCCGATTCGGTGGGCCGGATCGCGACGGTCATCATCGCCTCCGGCCTCACGGTCGCCGCGGCCTGCCTATCGATGCTGTTCACCCAGGTGGGCATCTTCCGCACCGCCGGCCCGCCGATCGCGGTCGGCATCCTGGTCTCGCTCGCGGTCGCACTGACCCTCGGCCCGGCGCTGCTGACGATCTTCGGCCGCGGGGGCCGGGCCGACGCGCCCGCCAAGACGGCCGGCACCGGACGCGGGCCGAGTCGCTCGGAGCGGCGCTGGCGCAGGCGGGCGGCCGCCGTGGGACGCCGACCCGCCCCGGCCCTGCTGCTGACCCTGGCGGTGCTGACCCCGTTCATCGTGCTCGGGGTCTCCGGCGACACCAACTACGACGAGTTCTCCGCCCAGCCGGCCGACTCGGAGTCAAACCGCGGCTACGCCCTGGCCGACGAGCACTTCCCGCGCAACGAACTGCTCGCCCAGTACGTGATCGTCCGGTCCGACCACGACATGCGCAACACCGACGACCTGGCCGCGCTCGAGCGCATCGCCGCATCCCTCGAACAGGTAGAAGGGGTCACCGCGGTGCGGTCGATCACCCGCCCCGGCGGTGATCCCCTCGACGAATCGGCGCTCGGCTACCAGGCCGGGGTGATCGCCGATGCGCTCGCCGACGGTCAGGCGCAGATCGACCGGTCCCGCGGTGACCTGGACCGGCTGGTCGCCGGCGCGCGGGAACTCGACGACGGGGCCACCGAACTCGACGACGGCGCCTCGCAGTTGGCCGACGGTGCCGACGAGCTCGGCGACGGGCTGGACGAGGTGCGCGCACGCCTGCCCGAACTTGTCGACGGCACCGCACAGCTGACCTCGATGACCCGCCAGGTGCTCGGCGCGGTCGAGACGGCCGAGGACGTGCTCACCGCGGTCACCGGGCGCGGTGACGGGGTGCAGACCGCGGCCGCCGGGATCGCCGAGGCCGCCGACGGGCTGCGTGCCGCCTCGGCCGGGCTGGCCGACAGCGGCCGCAGTGCCGCGGCCGCCGCCGACGGGCTCGAGGCGGCCTATGCGCCGCTGCGCGACCCCGCGGCCTGTGCCGATCCGGCCTGCGTGGCCGCGGCCGAGCTGTTCACCCGGCTCGACGGGCTCACCGGTGGGCAGCTGTCCACCGCGGTGGAGAACGCGATCACGGCAGGCCGCGGAGCCGGGCGGGTCGAGTCCGACCTGGCGGCCCTGGGTGCAGGCCTCGACCGGCTCGCCGACCAGATCGCCACCGCCACCGCCGACCTGGCCGCGCAGGGCGGCCCGGCGGGCGTGCGCGCCGAACTGGACCGGCTCGACGCCGGGGTCGCCGAACTCAAAGACGGGATCGACCGGCTCGCCGACGGCGGCGCCGAACTGCGCGCCGGCACCGACGAGCTCACCGACGGCACCGCCCGTCTGCGGGCCGGCACCGGCGAGCTGCGCGAGGGCAGTGCGCTGATCCCGCCGATGATCGGCGAGCTCACCGACGGCCTCGGCGAGGCGACCGCACACCTGTTCGGCATGCGCGATCACGCCGAGTCCGGGCCGGGGGCGGGTTTCTATCTGCCCGACTTCGCCTTCGACGAGCCCCGCTTCGTCGCGGCGGCGGACTTCTTCGTCTCTCCCGACGGGCGCACCGCCCGGATGATGGTCATCGCCGACGGTGATGCCCTCGCACCTGAGGCTCTGGCCGCCACCGACGTCTATCGCGACCGTGCGGCTGCGGCCACCGACGGCACGACGCTGGCGGAGTCGGAGATCGCCGTGACCGGATTCGCGGCCGTCTACCACGATCTGGTCGACGAGATCGATGCCGACTTCCTGCTGGTGGCGATCATCTGCCTGGCCGCGATCACCGTCATCCTGGCCCTTTTGCTGCGCAGCGTCGTCGCCCCACTGCTGATCGCGGTGACCTCGGTGGTGTCGTATCTGGCCGCCGTGGGCATCGGCGTGCTGGTTTGGCAGTACGCGGCGGGCATCCCGCTGCACTGGTCGGTGATGCCGCTGTCGTTCGTGCTGCTGGTCGGGGTGGGCGCCGACTACAGCGTGCTGGCCATCACCCGCATCCGGGAGGAGTCCGCTCGCACGGTGACCGGCGCGCGCGCGGCCGACGGCGGTCTGCGCCTCGGGGTGATCCGCGGGCTCGGCTCGACCGGCGGCCTGATCACCACCGCGGGGATCGTGTTCGCGGTGACGATGTTCGCGCTCATGGCCGGCGGGCTGTATCTGCTGGCGCAGCTCGGATTCGTGGTCGGCATCGGGCTGCTGCTCGACATCCTCGTGGTCCGGGCCGTGCTCGTGCCGGCGGCCCTGGTGCTGCTGGGGCGCCGGTCGTGGTGGCCGGCGCGTGACTGAGCCGGGCCGGGCGGCCGGTCTTCGCGCTACCCTGGCGGGCGTGGAATTCGTTTACGGATCGGTGATCCGTTTCGCCAGAGGCGTGTTCAGGTACGAGGGCTTGCGTTTCGACCGGTCCGGGTCGGAGAACCTGCCCGCGAACGGCGGCGCCGTGGTGGTGATCAACCACACCGGGTACATGGACTTCACCTACGCCGGTTACGCCGCCCACGACATCGGCCGCTACATCCGGTTCATGGCGAAGAAGGAGGTCTTCGACAACAAGATCTCCGGTCCGCTGATGCGGGCGATGAAGCACATCCCGGTCGACCGCGGCCAGGGCGGCGAGTCCTACCGGATGGCCGTGGACTACCTGCGCGCCGGCGAACTGGTCGGGGTGTTCCCCGAGGCGACGATCTCGCGGTCGTTCGAACTCAAGGACTTCAAGCTCGGCGCGGCACGGATGGCGCTGGAGGCCGACGTGCCGATCGTGCCGGTGATCATCTGGGGTTCGCAGCGGGTGTGGACCAAGGGGCACCCGAAGAACCTGGGCCGGACCAAGACCCCGATCGCCATCCGCACCGGCGCGCCGATCGCCCCGACCGGCACCCCCGAGGAGCTCACCGCCGCCTACAAGGCCGCGATGGCCGCCCAGCTCGAGCAGGTGCGCGCCGACTACGGCCCGCATCCGCCCGGCGAATACTGGGTGCCGGCCTCCCTCGGCGGCGGGGCGCCCACCCTGGAGGAGGCGAACCGCATGGACGCCGAGGACGCCGCGGCCAAGGCCGCCGCCCGCGCCCGGCGGGACGCCGAGACCACCGACGGTCGCCGAAGCGGCGACGACAGCGGCGCCGCGGGGCCACGCCCCGCCGCCGAGTGAGGACAGATTGAGACAACCCCTGCTGATCGCCAGCGACATCGACGGCACCCTGATCGACGACCACCACCGCATCAGCGCCCGCAACCGCGCCGCCATCGGTGCGGCGGTCGAAGAACAGATCCCGTTCGTCCTGGTCACCGGGCGCCCGCCGCGCTGGCTCGCGCCGATCACCGAACAGCTCGGCATCGCCCCGCCGGCCGTGTGCGCCAACGGTGCGGTCGTCTACGACACCGCCACCGACCGGATCGTGTCCGCCCAGACCCTGGACACCGACACCCTCGGCTGGCTCGCCGAGACGATAGCGCACGCCCTGCCCGGGGCCGGACTGGCCGCCGAACGACTCGGCGACAGCGCCGAGGCCATGAACTTCGCCAAGGCCCCGGCCTATGTGCACCCGTGGGCCGGACCCGAGGGCTTCGACGTCTCCGACGCCGAGGTGCTCGCCGAGCCCGCGGTCAAACTGCTGGTGCGCGTGCCCGCCGCCCGCAGCGCCGACATGCGCGACGTGCTCGCCCCGCTGATCGCGGACCGCGTGGACGTCACCTTCTCCACCGACGACGGACTGCTGGAGATCGCGCGCAAGGGCGTGGACAAGGCGGTCGGGCTCGCCACGATCGCCGCCGATGCGGGCGTCGACCCGGACGGGGTGATCGCCTTCGGCGACATGCCCAACGACGTGCCGATGCTGCGCTGGGCCGGACACGGGGTCGCGATGGGCAACGCCCACCCCGAGGTCGAACCGATCGCCGACGAGCGCACCGCGTCGAACAACGACTCCGGCGTCGGGCTGGTGCTCGAACGCTGGTGGGGCTGAGCCTTCTTCCCACCCGCATCGGTCACGTCGCCCCTGCTCTGTCGAGACTGACCCGCACCCGCGGTGCATGTCTTCGTGTGCACGGGCCCAAGGCACCTCCGCGACACTGACTCCGGGTATTGACTGTCACCGGCCGGCACGTATACCGTTCGTTTTACCCGGTGTCGTGTCCCGCGTATGTAAGGGGCGGCAGGGCCGACGGTGTCGCCCGGGCCGTGCGGTCGGCGATCCGCCTCGCCGCATCACTTCGATACAGGAGGCAGCGATGGCCAGGTGGTTCGACCTCGACCCCGTCGACGAGGCGTTCTTCGAGACCGCCGCGCAGCGGTTCGTCTATCCGATGCGTCTGCGCACCGACCCGGACGAGGTGTGGGCCGGTCTGACCGCGGCTCGTCCGCTGTCCTGGGTCACGCTCCTCGACGTCGAGTACACCAGTGCGCAGCCCTACGGCGTGGGCACCGAGCGGACCGTCACCGTCGGGCCCGGGCTGCTGCGCATGCGGGAGCACTTCTTCGAGTGGGACGATGCGGCTCGGCGGCACAGCTTCTATGTGGAGCAGGCGAGTCTTCCGCTCTTCCGCGCCTTCGCCGAAAGCTACGAGGTGGAGCCGGCGCCCGGTGGGTGCCTGTTCACCTGGAGGTTCGCCCTCGACCCCAAACCCGGGTTCGGAGTCGGTGCAAGGGCAGCGCGCCCGGTGAACCGGATGCTGTTCGGCAGCTTCGTCCGCAACACCCGCACCAGATTCGGCGCGGCCGAGGAGTAGGGCCGTTCGCACTGCTGAAACGCCGTGTCAAGCACATCGGCGCCGCGATCCACGGAAGGAACCCTCATGCGTCTACGCGACAACCCCACCGTCGAGGTGGCGACCCGACTGCCCTGCAGCGTCGACAGAGCGTGGGAGCTGGTCACCGACATCGAACTCCCCACGCGTGCGGGCGGTGAACTGGAGAAGGCGCACTGGCTGGACGGGGCCGACGGCGTGGTGGTTGGCGCCCGGTTCCGGGGCTACAACGCGAACTCTTCGATAGGGAAGTGGCATACCGATCCCGAAGTCGTCGAGGTCGAAGACGGACGTCGGTGGGTCTGGTGCGTCGGCCACGCAGACGACCCGGTCGCCCTTTGGGGGTTCGAGGTGGACGCGGACGGTGACGGCGCCGTGGTGCGCCAATGGGCCAAACTCGGCGGAGGGCGGTCCCCCCTGACGGACCTCATCGCGCGGCATCCCGATGCCGAGGGCGTCATCCTGGCGCAGCGGATGGCGGATTGGCACGCGGGGATGACGGCGAACCTCGAGTACCTGGAACGGGTCACGGCCGGGGAGTCGCGCGAGGAGTGAGCCTTGCTCCACCAGGCTCGGGCCGGGGCCGGACTGCAGGTGATCGCGCAGAAACGGCGTGGCCAGGGCGGTCGGTTCGCCGCGATCGCCGACGAGCGCACCGCGTCGAACAACGACTCCGGCGTCGGGCTGGTGCTCGAACGCTGGTGGGGCTGACCGGAGGCCGTCGGTCAGGACCGCGCCGGACCCGAGCCGGGCGGGTCGAGTTCGAGCCGGGCGAACAGTTCCGGCTCGAAACCGATGCCGGTCGAGTCCTCCTGGTGGGCGTAGCGGGCGACCTCGGTCAGCCTCCCGGTGGTGCTCAGGTAGTAGATCTGCGGGGTGACCGGGTGCGGTGCGGCGCGGAACATGCGATCGGCCAGGCGGCTGAGCGCCACCATCTTCTGCAGCGACTGCGGGCCGGTCACCGGCAGCGCCATCAGCGCCGCCTGATGGGGCAGCGCCAGCAGCAGGCCGTCTTCCCGCAGCGGGTCGTCACCGAGCGCGTCGGTCAGCAGCTCGCGGACCGTGTAGATCCGGGCGGCGACGAACGAGTCGGCGCCGCCGAAGACCAGCAGGTCCGCGAAGTCCTCGTCGTCGGTGACCCTCTCGATCTCCGGCGCGGGCAGTGACCGCAGATTGTGCAGGGCCCGGCCCCACAGCGACTCGACGGTGCCCAGGTGGTCGATCCGGTCGAACTCGGTGACCACCTCCACATGGGAGCCGCGGTCCACGGCCAGCACCCCGGCCAGCCCCGGGAACGCGCCGTGCAGGGGATACCCCGGGGCGCTGGACTCCGGTCCCGGGGCGCCGTCCGGCCACAGGCGCGGCAGCAGCATCTCGGGTGTCACCGGAGGCTGCGGGTCGCCGTCGGCGAGCCGGTCGTCCACCCACCGCTCGATCAGTCCGGTCAGCTCCCGGCGGCCGTCCTCGGTGTCGACGTCGATCCGCTGCGCGCGATGGTGCAGATCGGCCAGGTCGAAGGAGCGGTCGCCGATGCGGCAGACGACCCGGTCGGGGGTGTACTCCAGGCCGCGGGCGGTGAGGGCCTGGCCCAGGACGCGGTCGAGGCCGGTGGGTTCTCCGCCGGTCGACCGCCGGTCCGCGGGCTGATCGCCGGAGCGGGGACTGGAAGGCATGTGTCAAACCCTAACCGGGACGGGCGCACGCCGGCCGCCGCGCCGGGGCCGGGCGGCGCCGGGACGCGGTGCTCATGCGCTGCGAAACCTGCGACACGAGTGAAAGATGTTGCGCATGTGACTGGGCGCGGTCACACTGGCGAGCATGGCTTTTCCCCTCCGCGGACCCGACGCGGCCGCCCGCCGGCGCCGCCGGGCGGCCCGCGCCGTACGCACCGGCGTCGCACCGATGGCGGTGCTGACCCTGCTGGCCGCCGGTGCGGCGGTCACCGGCACCGGCCCCTTCTCGTCGTCCGATCCGCAGACACAGCAGGTCGCCCGCATCCTCGGTGACGGCACCGTGATGGCGGCCGACGAGCAGCTGGTGATCGACGGGCGCGGCCACGGACACGGCCGCGGCATGGGGCAGTGGGGCGCCTACGGCTACGCGGCCGACCACGGCTGGGGCCACGAGCAGATCCTGGCCCACTACTACGGCGGCACCGAGCTCGCGCAGGCGGACACCGATCAGATCTCCGTGCGGCTGACCGCGCTCGACGGGCGCGTGCTCGAGGCCGTCTCCGACGGACCGATGACCGTGGCCGGACAGCACGTCGAGCCCGGTACCGCGGTGACCATGACCCCGACCGGCGCGGGTGCGCAGGTCGAACTGCGCGACGGCTGCGGCGGCGAACCGGTGTGGTCGGGCGAGACCGACGACCCGTGGCTGCGCCCGGCCCCGGACGCCGAGCCGCAGCCGATCCGGCTGTGCCCGGGCGCGGCCGACCCGGACCCGGGGGAGGGGGTCACCGGCACCACCTACCGCGGTGAGCTCGGTGTCGCGCTCGCCGACGACGGCCAGGCGCGCACCGTCAACCGGCTCGGCCTAGAGGACTATCTGCGCGGCGCCGTGCCGACCGAGTCCCCGGCCTCCTGGGGCGATTCGGGCGGCGAGGCCGCGCTGCGCGCCCAGGCCGTGGCGGCCCGTTCCTATGCGCTGACCCAGCAGCGCTACCCCTACGCCGACATCTGCGACACCCAGGCCTGCCAGGTCTACGGGGGCGTCGACCACGAGGACTTGCGCACCGACGCCGCGATCGCCGACACCGCCGGGCAGGTGCTCATGCGCGACGGACAGATCGTCACGGCCGAATACACCGCCTCGACCGGCGGCCGGTCGGCCGGCGGCGACTTCCCGGCCGTGGCGGACGAGGGCGATGCCCGCTCGCCGAACCACCGCTGGACCGACCGGCGCACCGCCGGCCAGATCGGCGAGGCGTTCGGCGTCGGCGACCTGATCTCGATCGAGATCGTCGAATCCGACGGACCCGCCGAGCCCGCACCGGAACCTGAACCCGAGCCGGAACCCGAACCCGAGCCCGCACCCGAGCAGGAACCGGAGTTCATGCAGGTCGCCGACACCGCCGACACCGCCGACGCGCCCGAGGACGAGGAGTCGGCCGCGGAGGCCGGCGCCCCGGCCGACGCCGCGGATGCACCCGAAGCCGATCCGGGCCGCATCCGGACCCTGCGGGTGACCGGCACCGACGGGGTCCGCGAGGTCACCGGAGACGAGGCGCGCCGGATCCTGCGGCTGAAGTCGGACTGGTTCACCGTCGGCTGACCGCCGGGCGGCCCGAGTCGGTCGCCTTGGGGTCGGCAGTGGCCGGTCTCACCGGGTGTCGTCCGCCTCGCTCCCGCGTGTGCACCCGCGCCCCGGCGGCCGGGTCCGTTACTCTCGGTCTTTGTGTCGACTCATACCTCTGCCCCCGCCGCCGGTGACTTCGATCTGATCGTCGTCGGCTCCGGGTTCTTCGGGCTGACCATCGCCGAGCGCGCCGCCAACGAGCTGGGAAAGCGCGTCCTGGTGCTCGATCGCCGTGATCACATCGGCGGCAACGCCTACTCCGAGGCCGAGCCCGAGACCGGCATCGAGGTGCACCGCTACGGCGCGCACCTGTTCCACACCTCCAACGAGCGGGTGTGGGAGTACGTCAACCGGTTCACCGACTTCACCGGCTACCGGCACCACGTGCGCACCATCCACGACGGGCAGGTGTACCAGTTCCCGATGGGGCTCGGCCTGATCTCCGAGTTCTTCGGCAGGTACTACACCCCCACCGAGGCGCGCGCGCTGATCGCCGAGCAGGCCGCCGAGATCGACTCCGACGAGGTGACCAATCTCGAGGAGAAGGCGATCTCGCTGATCGGCCGCCCGCTGTACGAGGCGTTCGTGAAGAACTACACCGCCAAGCAGTGGCAGACCGACCCGCGCGAGCTGCCCGCCGGCATCATCACCCGGCTGCCGGTGCGCTACACCTTCGACGCCGGCTACTTCACCGACACCTACGAGGGTCTGCCGGTCGACGGCTACACCGCGTGGCTGGAGAACATGGCCGCCCACGAGCTGATCGAGGTGCGCCTGTCCACCGACTGGTTCGACGTGCGCGACGAGCTGCGCGCCGCCTCCCCGGACGCCCCGGTGGTCTACACCGGGCCGCTGGACCGCTACTTCGACTACGCCGAGGGCCGCCTGGGCTGGCGCACCCTGGACTTCGAGCAGGAGGTGCTCGACGGGGTCGGCGACTTCCAGGGCACCTCGGTGATGAACTACGCCGATGCGGACGTGCCCTACACCCGCATCCACGAGTTCCGGCACTTCCACCCCGAGCGCGACTACCCGACCGACAAGACGGTGATCGTGCGCGAATACTCCCGCGCCGCCGAGGACACCGACGAGCCGTACTACCCGATCAACACCCCCCAGGACCGCGAGATCCTGGCCGCCTACCGCGAGCGCGCCAAGGCCGAGACCGCACAGCACAAGGTGCTGTTCGGCGGCCGACTGGGCACCTACCAGTACCTGGACATGCACATGGCCATCGCGAGCGCGATGAACATGTTCGACAACCAGCTGGTGGAGCTGCTGGAGCAGCAGCGGTGACCGCGCCCGCGGCCGCGCCGGTGGGTGACCGGCACACCGACCCGGCCGGGCGGGCCCTGCTCGCCCGGGTGCTCGCGCCGCGGCCCGGCGAACCGCTGGACGTGCGCCGGCTCTACCTGGAGGAGTCGGCCGGCAACCCGCGCCGCGCACACGCCACCAGCCGCACCTCGGTGCGCCTGGGCGCCGAGTCAGAGGTCTCCTTCGCCACCTACTTCAACGCCTTCCCGGCCAGCTACTGGCGCCGGTGGACCACCGTGGACGCGATCGTGCTGCGGGTGACGGTGCGCGGCCAGTGCCGGGTCGACGTCTACCGCTCCAAGGCCGACGGCTCGCGCATCGCGGTCACCGGCACCCGCGCCGAAGACCACGACGAGGCCGGCGAGACCACGATCGAACTGACCGTGGACCTGGGCCCGTTCGAAGACGGCGGCTGGATCTGGTTCGACGTCACCACCGAGACCGAGACCGAGGTGCTCGCCGCCGGCTGGTACGCGACTACGGCCGCCCCGGGCCGGGCCGCGGTCACCGTCGGCATCCCGACGTTCAACCGCCCGGTCGACTGCGTCAACGCCCTGCGCGCACTCGGCTCCGATCCGCGGGTGCTCGAGGTGATCGAGGCCGTGATCGTGCCCGACCAGGGCACCGACAAGGCCCGCGACCAGGCCGACTTCGCCGAGGCCGTCGCCCCGCTGGGCGAGAGGCTGCGCGTCTACGACCAGCCGAACCTGGGCGGATCGGGCGGTTACAGCCGCATCATGCTCGAGGCGGTGCGCGCCACCGACTGTGAACAGATCCTGTTCATGGACGACGACATCGAGATCGAACCCGACTCGATGCTGCGCGCACTGGCGTTCTCCCGGTTCTCCCGGGTGCCCACCCTGGTGGGCGGGCAGATGCTCAACCTGCAGGAACGCAGCCACCTGCACACCATGGGCGAGATCGTCGGCCGGCATGACTTCATGTGGGGTGCGGCCCCGCACGTCGAGTACGACCACGACTTCGCCGCCCGCCCGCTGCGTGACCGCGACGAGTCCAAGGACCTGCACCGGCGCATCGACGTCGACTTCAACGGCTGGTGGATGTGCCTGATCCCGCGCACCGTCGCCGAGCAGATCGGTCAGCCCCTGCCGCTGTTCATCAAGTGGGACGACGCCGAATACGGGCTGCGCGCCGGCAAGGCCGGTTTCCCCACCGTCACCCTGCCGGGCGCGGCGATCTGGCACATGGCCTGGTCGGACAAGGACGACGCGATCGACTGGCAGGCCTACTTCCACCTGCGCAACCGGCTCGTGGTCGCCGCCCTGCACCACGACGGACCGGTGACCGGGCTGCTGCGCTCGATGGCCAAGGCCACCGCCAAACATCTGCTGTGCCTGGAGTACTCGACCGTGGCGATCCAGAACCGGGCGCTTCAGGACTTCCTGGCCGGGCCCGAACACGTGGCCTCGCTGCTGGAATCGGCGCTGCCGACGGTGCGCGAGATGCGCAAGGAGTATCCGGACGCGGTCGTGCGCGGCTCGGCGACCGACCTGCCCCTGCCGTCCGGGGAAGGCGTGGGCGCGACGGGCGAACCGGCCGGCACGGTCGGCAAGGTGGTGCGCCTGGCCAAGGGCGTGCTGCGCAACCTGCGCCCGGCGGACGAATCCGCACACGTCACCCCGCAACTGAACGTGCCGACCCTGGATGCGCGCTGGTTCCTGCTCTCACAGGTCGACGGGGCCACCGTGACCACCGCCGACGGGCGCGGGGTGGTCTACCGCCAGCGCGACCGGGCCAAGGCCGCGGAGCTCGCGCGCGAATCGTTGCGCCTGCAGCGCGCCGTGGCCGCCCGCTTCGACGAACTGAAGGCGACCTATCGGGCGGCCGCGCCCGAACTGACCAGTAGGGACAGGTGGGCACGTGTCTTCGACCAGTGACCTTCTCACCCGCTCGGCCGCGGCCGAGGTACCGGTGATCGCGGCCGTGCAGTCCACCGTCGGCACCCTGCCGGCGGCCGTGCCGGTCTCGCGCGCGATGTCGCACTTCGGCGAGCACGCTCTGGGCTGGTTGGCCGTGGCCGGAGTCGGCGCCGCAGCCGATCCGGATCGGCGCGGCCGATGGCTGTCGGTGGGGGTGGCCGCTTTCGGCGCGCACGCCGCCTCCGTGGTGATCAAACGTGTGGTGCGCCGCCCGCGCCCCGACGACCCGCAGATCACGGTCGGCGTCGGCACGCCCAGCAGGCTGTCGTTCCCGTCCTCGCACGCCACCGGCGCGGCCGCGGGTGCGCTGCTGGTCGGGCGGATCACCGGACTGCCCGCGTTCACCGCGGTGGTGCCGGCGATGGGGATCTCCCGGCTCGTGCTCGGTGTGCACTATCCGACCGATGTGCTGGGCGGAGTCGCGCTCGGCACGGGTGTGGCCGTGGCCGTGGACCGGCTGCGCGGGCGGGTACCGTTGCTGCGGGATCGCGGCGATAAGGGCCGCGCCCAGGCGGGAGGAACACGATGACCGATCCGATCGGCGAACGGCTGCCGGGCCTGGAACCGGTGGACGAACCGACCGCCACCGACGCGCTCGACGCCGCGGCCAAGGTGCCCAAGACGGTCGTCGGCGCGCTGGTCAAGGCGATGCGGCCCTGGCAGTGGGTCAAGAACGTGCTGGTGCTGGCCGCCCCGATCGCGGCCGGCTCGCTGTTCGACGACGACATCATCGTCCCCGTCGCCATCGCCTTCGGCGTGTTCTGCCTGGCCGCCTCGGCCATCTACCTGGTCAACGACGCCCGCGACGTCGAGGTCGACCGCGTGCACCCGGTCAAGCGCTACCGGCCGATCGCGGCCGGGGTGCTGCCGGTGCCCGCCGCCTACACCGCGGCCGTGGTGCTCATGGCGGCCGCGATCGGCCTGTCGTTCTTCGCCGACTACGGGTTGGCGATCGTGGTGGGGATCTACCTACTGGTCCAGCTCGGCTACTGCTTCGGGCTGAAGAACCAGTCGGTGATCGACATCGTCATCGTCTCCTCCGGCTTCCTGCTGCGCGCCATGGCCGGCGGTGTGGCCGCCGGCATCGTGCTCTCGCAGTGGTTCCTGCTGATCATGGCGTTCGGTTCGCTGTTCATGGCGGCCGGCAAGCGCTACGCAGAACTACAGTTGGCCGAGCGCACGGGCGCGAAGATCCGCAAGTCCCTCGAGGGCTACACGCCCAGCTACCTGCGGTTCGTGTGGATCCTGTCGGCGACCGCGGTCGTGGTGTTCTACGGTCTGTGGGCCTTCGAGCAGGACGCGCGCCCTGACCACTCCGGACCCTGGTACGCGGTGTCGATGGTGCCGTTCACCGTGGCGATCCTGCGCTACGCGGTCGACGTGGACGGCGGTGTGGCAGGCGCGCCGGAGGACATCGCCCGGCGCGACCGGGTGCTGCAGCTCCTCGCCGTGTCCTGGGTGGCCATCGTGGTCCTGGCGGCCTACGTGATCCCGAACCTCAGCTGAGCCGATGAGCGGGACCGAGCAGGGGCGCGACGTCGCCCCACCCGAGCAGCGCGAGACGGCCGGACCGGCCCGGACCCGCACCCGGCTCGGCGCCGCCGCCGGATGGCTGCGCACCCCGCCCGCGGTGACCACGCTGGGCATCGTCATCGTCGGCGCCCTGTTCTTCTGGGGCGGCTGGCAGCGCCGCTGGATCGCCGACGACGGACTGATCGTGCTGCGCACCGTGCGCAACCTGATCGCCGGCAACGGCCCGGTGTTCAATGCCGGCGAGCGCGTGGAGGTCAACACCTCGGCGGCCTGGACGTATGTGGTGTGGCTGCCGTCGTGGATCACCGGCGCGCAGATCGAATACGTGGTGCTGGCGATCACCCTGATCTTCTCGGTCGCCGCGGTCGCGATGGTGATGCTCGGCGCGGGCCGGCTGCAGCGCCACCGCCGCCGCTTCACCGGCGCGGACGCGCCCGGGTCGGTGCTGCTGCTCCCGGCCGGGGTGCTGATCTACATCGCGCTGCCGCCGGCGCGCGACTACGCCACCTCGGGGCTGGAGACCTCGATGGTGCTGTTCTGGCTGGGCCTGGTGTTCTGGCTGCTGATGCGCTGGGCCACCACCGCCGCGCCGGGGCGGGCACAGGTGCTCACCCTCGGCTTCTTCGCGGGCCTGTCCTGGCTGGTACGCCCGGAGACGGTGCTGCTGGGGCTCGCGGTGCTGATCGTGCTGTTCTTCGCCCGCCAGTCCTGGGGCCGGCGCATCTGGTTGGTGATCGTCTCCGGCGCCGTGCCGGTGGGCTACCAGATCTGGCGCATGGGCTACTACGGCCTGCCGTATCCGAACACCGCGGTGGCCAAGGACGCCACCGAGGCCAAATGGGGCGCGGGCTGGCATTATCTGACCGACCTGTTCGGCCCCTACCTGCTGTGGCTGCCGCTGGTGCTGCTCGCCCTGGCCGGGGCGGTGCCGCTGATCGCTTGGCTGGCCGGCGGTCGCCGCGCCGCAGACACCGGCGACCGACCGGCGGTGTACCGGGACGCGCGTCCGCCGACCGCGGCCCGGTACTGGCGCCGCCTGCAGGACTTCGCACACAGCCCGGCCGGCGCGGTCACCCTGGTGCTCGCCGTGGCCACGGTGTGGCTGATCTACGAGATCCGGGTCGGCGGCGACTTCATGCACGGACGCGTGCTGCTGCCGGTGGTTTTCCTGTTCATCGCCCCGCTCGCGGTGCTGCCCCTGCCCCTGCCGCTGCCCGCGCGCGACGCCACACCGGCGGCCGCGGGCGGGGCGGCCGGCGGTGCGGATGCGTCCGGTCGGCGCCGCGCCTACGCGGTCACCGGGGCCGTGGCCGCACTGTGGGTCGGCATCTGCGGCTGGGCGATCGGCATCGTCGGGGCCGGCACGGACCTGCGGCCCGGGGTGGTCCCGCGCGACGGCATCGTCGACGAACGCGCCTTCTACATCCTGATGACCGGGCACGCCCACCCGATCACCGCCGAGCACTACCTGGATTATCCGCGCATCCGGGCGATGGACGACGCGCTGCGCCGCACCCCCGAGGGCGGCCTGCTGGTCGCCAGCGGCCTGGACAACTGGACCGTGGTCCCCGGCGACCGGGACGGGAGGCACACCGTGTACTTCCTGAACCTGGGCATGCCGAGCATGAACACCGATCTGGGCACCCGCATCTACGACCCGATGGGGCTGGCCTATCCGCTGGCCGCGCACACCGAACGCATCGAGGGCGGCCGGATCGGGCACGACAAGAACCTGCCCGTGGACTGGGTGGTCGCCGACCTGCAGCTGGCCGACCGGCACGAGACCGGGCTGCCCGGCTGGATCGACGAGGACTGGGTCGAGCAGGCTCGGGTCGCGCTGACCTGCCAGGAGACCCGGGACCTGTACGCCTCGTTCACCGGGGACCTGACCACTCGGCGCTTCGTGTCGAACATCCGGCACGCCTTCGACCGGACCGGCCACCAGATCGACGCGATCCCGCGGTTCGAGATCGCCCGCTGCGGACTCGAGATGCCCGAGGGCACCTCTTAAGCGACCTGAACGCAGCCTGAGACGATGCTGTGAGGAGTATCACGAGCAGGGGTTTAGGTGTAAGCGGGCCCTGTGACGTGGGCGGATCCCGAGGTGCGGGACGCATGGCGTGACCTGCGCCGTGTAACGGTACGGCATCAGGGCCCGATGTATTCGCAGAGAAGGGCTGGAACGGGCTCACCGGGTGACGACCCCGCACGTGAAGAGTGCGAACGGTTGCCACGACCGACAGGCACGCTCTAGTTTGTTTGATCGGTGTCGCATATCCCTACCGGGTGCCCCGGGCGGGCAGGTGCGTGGTGCCGCGACAGCGCGTAGGACGTCCGGAGTCGTATGACACCGACGTCGCAGACGGAAAAGAGGGAATGGTCCATGGCAGGGATGAACCAGCGGTCGACCGGAGTGATCCGACGTCGCCTGACCGGGGTCGGGGCGGCAGTCGTCTCGATGCTCATGATGATCGGGCTCGTCGGCACGGGCACCGCGGGTGCGTGGTCCGCCAACCCGGAGCGGGTGCACACCGACTGGGTCCGCTCGGATGCGATGCACCGCGACATCAAGGTCCAGTGGAAGGAAGCCAACGGCGGCGTCGCCGGGGCCCCCACGCTCTACCTCCTCGACGGCCTGCGGGCGCGGGATGACTTCAACGGCTGGGACATCATGACCAACGCCTTCGACAAGTTCCACAACGACCGCATCAACGTGGTCACGCCGGTGGGCGGCGAGTCGAGCTTCTACGCCGACTGGATCTCGCCGAGCAACTTCAACGGTCAAGAGGGCGTCTACAAGTGGGAGACGTTCATGATGCATGAACTCCCCAACTGGATGGAAGGCGTCAAGGGTGCGCGGCCCGATCGCAACGCGATCATGGGTCTGTCGATGTCCGGTAGTGCCGCCCTGTACTTCGCGGCCAAGCAGAAGTTCCGCTACTCCTTCGCCGGCTCGCTCTCGGGCTACCTGAACCTGTCCACCCCGGGCATGCCGATGTCGATCCGCATCGCGATGCTCGACGCCGGACTGTTCAACGTCGACGCGATGTGGGGCCCGCCCTGGGCCCAGGGGTGGGTCGATCACGACCCGTTCGTCTTCGCTCCTGAGCTGCGCGGTCTGAGCCTGTACATCTCCGCTGGTTCGGCCACCCCGGACCCGAGCAACGGCGACAACCCGGTCAGCCTGCAGGACCACTGGAACAACGGCATGGGCATCGGCTTGGAGGCCCTGTCCCTGGCCACCGCCAAGGTGTTCGAGCTGCGCCTGGACTCGCTGAACATCCCGGCCACCTTCTCCTTCCCGATCGGTGTCCACAACTGGAACAACTGGAACCGTGAGCTGGACAAGGCCAAGGGCCAGATCCTGGACGCCACCCGCTGATCGCGGAACCTGGACGATCCACGCGGACCCCGCCGGCAGCGCCCACAGGCGCGCGGCGGGGTCCGCTGTATGTCCGGCCTGAGTGCGTCCTCTCGGTCGGCGGCGCCCGGGAGCGGCGTGCCGTGGGCTGTCGGAGGGGCGGGAGGCGGAGCTTTCTGTTGCCGATGTGACACGAGTTCGGCGTGTGGTCAGTGTGAACTAGAGGTTGAGGGTCTATCGTGACGGTGATCAAGACTTCGCCGAGGCGCCACGCGTGCTGCGGTGACCCCAGAGACGAGGGATGAACGAGATGGGCACAGTCAATCCGCGCCGCACCGCGCAGGTGGACCGGGCGTGCCGTGCGCCCCGCCGGATGCGCCTGGCCGCCACCGGCGCCGCGCTGCCGCTGATCATCGGCCTGGGCCTGCCGGCGGTCGCCTCGGCCGCACCGGCCGGCCCCGTGGCCGCCGCACCGGCGCTGTCCGCACCGATGCTGGCCGCCGACCCGGTGCCGGGCGTCGAGGTCACCGACGTCGAATGGATCACCGACCGCCGGGTCGCGCTGTGGATCTACTCCCCGGCGATGGACGAGGAGATCCAGGTGCAGATCCTCGTGGCGCGCGACTGGCACAACAACCCGGGCGCGACCTTCCCCGAGATGCTCATGCTCGACGGGCTGCGCGCTCGCGACGACGCCTCGGGCTGGACCATCGAGACCGACATCGAGCGGTTCTTCGCCGACAAGAACGTCAACGTCGTGCTGCCTGTCGGCGGCGAGTCGAGCTTCTACACCGACTGGAACGAGCCGGAGAACGGCAAGAACTACCAGTGGGAGACCTTCCTGGCCAAGGAGCTCCCGCCGGTGCTGCAGAACGAGTGGCGCACCACCGACAAGCGCGCGATCACCGGGCTGTCGATGGGCGGCACGGCCGCGATCATGCTGGCCGAGCGCTACCCCGAGCAGTTCGTCTACGTCGCCTCCTACTCCGGCGTGCTCAACACCACCTCGCTGGGCATGCCACAGGCCATCCAGTTCGCCATGCTCGACGCCGGCGGCTACGACGCGGCCAAGATGTGGGGCCCGCCGGGCAGCGAACGCTGGGTCGAGCAGGACCCGATGCGCCACGTCGAGGCCCTGCGCGGCAAGAGCATCTACATCTCCTCGGGCAACGGCTTTGCCGGCCCGCACGACGAGCTGGCGGGCATCCCCGGCATCTCCACGAACTACGCGGGCATGGGCCTGGAGATGCTCTCGCGTCTGACCAGCCAGAACTTCGCGGGCGCACTGGCCCGCGAGGGGATCCCGGCCACCGTGGTCTACCGGCCGTCGGGCACCCACTCCTGGCCGTACTGGCAGTTCGAGATGCGTCAGTCCTGGCCGCAGGCCGCCGAGGCCCTCGGCGTCGAGGTCGGCGAGCACGAGTGCACGGTGCGCGGAGCGATCAAGCCGGTCGCCGAC
>Ga0079226_10001344_pt1 | contig 18861 bp, 16 predicted proteins | sample Poulit2014_FD_76345 | JGI IMG/M metagenome (GOLD analysis project Ga0079226, IMG submission 76345) | Agricultural soil microbial communities from Georgia to study Nitrogen management - Poultry litter 2014 | ecosystem: Environmental > Terrestrial > Soil > Agricultural land | place: USA: Georgia... | reverse complement strand
CTAACTTCACGGTCTCGCTTCTCAAACACGCTCTCAGTGCGTCGTATCAAACTTCAGGGCAGCAACACACGCAGGGGACCTCCATAAATATTGGGCGCAACTTATCCCTCGCATCGGGGACGCATCTCAGCTGACCACATGTGGCCATTGATAAGGACTCCCCGAACCTCGGAGTGCACCGATGAGCTGCATTTATCTGTCCCATCACATAATCACTATGGCTCCTCAGTGGTTCGCTGGTGCAGTGACTTTCACGTTCGTCTTGCCTAGGATCGAACCCACCCATCCGGCCTAGGTCGGCCCTCCATCTATTGAGCTTTTGCCACTGACCTTGGGAGCGCTCCTATGACTTCGCCGCTGTCACTACTGCAAACCTCTCCCTACCTGAGCACCATGGATCCGGACATGCCACCTCCCGTGATCTACTTGAGCGACACCTTCAGCCCTTCCTTCCCGATTCAGGATCCGCCTCCCCCCGGAACCAATTTTGGCGTCGTCGGACTGGACCGGAATGTGGTCTGGTGCGCGGATCCTCGTATGCGTGATTTGCTTCGCCACTGTGCTTCCGCGCCAATCCCCACTGCGACCGCCGCGCACCTTTTTAGGGCGGACCTGGTAGAGGAAGCTGTCCGCCGAGGCTGGCTTCAGGATCCTGATTCTCTCTGCCGTGAATTTCACCTGCGAACTGGGCAGATCGAGGTCACCGCCCACTGCAATTGGGGGTGCGCGTTCTGCCCAGTCGCCACCGATCCCAAGCCGCGGGAGACCATGCCGATGGACCTTTTCGAGGAGATCGTTCAAAAACTGGTCGACTTGGGTACCATCGAGTACGTCACTTTCCACTTCTTCAACGAACCCACGCTGGACAAGCACTTCAACGAGCGCCTCGAGGTGCTGGCGTCGCACAGTATGCAGCTTGTCCTCTTCACGAACGCGAGTGGCCTCAACGAGAATAAGATCGATGCGCTGAAACGGCTCGGTGTGCTCCGGCACCTGATCGTCAACCTGCCGTCGATCAACGAAAAAGAGTTTGCTGACCTGACGCGTTCACGTACCTATTCCCGAAGCCGGGCGAACCTCGACCGTGCCATCGATGCAGGTTTCCCAGTCAAAATTGTGGTAAACGGTGTCGGTCAGGAACTAGTCAAGAACTTGTCCCAATTGAAGGAACGCTACGAACCCCTAGGAGTCATGGTCGAGCCCACTATGACCTGTGACCGCGCAGGTGATGTCAGGGGCGTGTATCTACAGGACGTCCATGTCTCGGGGCAGCTGACCGGGTGCGGCTGGCCCTTGACCCATGCCAACATCAGTGTAAGCGGTGATCTCTTCCTGTGCTGTAACGACTACTACCAGCGTGAGATCTTCGGGAACGTCATGGATGGTTCCCTGTCTGAGATCATGCGTGGTGATGTCGCAACCAATGCGCGACGGAAGGTGTTCGGGGTGTCCGAGGCCGAGGACGACTTCCTCTGCCGTAAGTGCCATAACCAGACTCTGGATTTCCCTGGCAGGGAATTCCGCCCTATCTCGACATTTGGTTAGTCGGCACCGGAATCCCGGTGTCGACTCCTGCACACCATCTCATCAAGGTCGACATCTATCCCGTCTTCAGAACCATGTCGGCACAAACGCCAGCGGTGTCTCCAGATCTACTGCGCGGCGCGTTCACATCGCCGACCCCTGATCGCTTCTGCTGGACAATGCCCCTAGAAACCGCCAATCACCTTTGACACGTAGCCGCCGACCACGGTGCTTTCGGGCCCCCGCTACAGGGGCAGCACTTTGCTGGCGTGTGGGAGTCCAGCACCTAACCAGGTGCTGGACTCCCACACGCCGCAGACGGCGCACAAGTGGCTGTCAGACCTGAATCGCGCCACTTTTGCGGGACCCAATGCGGTGCAATCTTCTGAACTGGGTAGATGATGCCCAAAGAGGGCGTTCGGGGTGGCTAATCGGAGTGCTGGCCCAAGCGTGAACGAGTGGCGCCGTTCATAATGCAAGATAATCACCCAAGACTGGCCTGTGCGCTCCGCGAAGAAGATTGCTCGATCCGGGCCTTCCCCACAGGAGAATCCTGTGGGGAAGGGTTGCGCGCCCACGACCCAGCTACGTCTGTGACTCGAAAAACCTGGGCGTCGCTTTCAAATTGGGCGAGTCCGGGTAGGTCGCTATCAATGATGTCGCGAAACGGCCATATCGACTGCTCGTGCTACCTGGTCGTGTGCCTTTTCCGGGCGATACGAGGATTGATAGAGTTCGTAGGCGCGATTGACCATCATGCGAGTGGCATTCTGATCTGAGAGAAGGCGAATGCACTCCTGAGCAATCGCCTCTGTTGTATCAGCGATCCCGCAGTGTTCGCCGCTACGGATCTCCAGCCCTTCAGCTCCCACCGTGGTCGATACCACCGGCACACCATGAGCAAAAGCCTCTAGGATCTTAATGCGTGTGCCCCCTGCCACCCGCAGGGGTGCCACCACTATGTCGGCTTGATGCAAATATGCTGTCATGCTGGGGACAACTCCCGTCACTTCGACCCCCGGCGCCTTTCCGAGCTCGTCGATGCGTGGGGAAGACTTGCCGACGAGCAGGACACGCAGATCTGGGAACTTCTCGCGCACCAGCGGTGCTACTCCGTGCACCAGCCACTCAGCGGCATCTGCATTCGGGGCGTAGGCCAGAACGCCCTGAAAGAGAATAGTCGGATGTTCTTGCCTGCTGCTCCGGTCGATTCCTTCGCTGATTTCCGAGGTGATGCTGTTAGGTGGAGTGTAGGTGTTGGGAATGACCATCGCGTTGGAGAATCCGGAACGCTGAAGATCTCCGGTGCCGGAGTAGATCAGCACGTTGGCGCCCTTCGCGGCCTGGCGGTGAATGCGCCGCCAACGGGCGATAACTCGGTGCATGTCCAAGCGCCGTACCGGGGTAAGTTCCATGCCCCGATCGGCCTTGCCGATAGAGAGCCAGCGCTTCAGAAGCACGTCTCTCAAGTCGTCGACATCAATGACCGATGGTGCGTCCACGAGATCTCGAGTCATCAGCCAGACGTGTTCGCGCATGTACCAGACTAGGTCGTACTGGGTCTCGGCCAACCAGGACGGTGCCTTCTCAAGAACTGCCCGTCGGGTCTTGCTGATCTGAGCGGAGAGGGTCCCCATGAGAAACTCGGTGATCCGACGAGATAGTGGTCGATACTGGTTCAATGGCGAGAATTCCTGCGGCACTGTCAGGACTCTCTCGAAAACGGAGTCCGCAGGTGGATCTTCGTACTTACCATCGAGAGGGAGTAGGAGAAGGTCTACGGTACCGATTTTGGCGAGAGCCTGAGCAATCACATTGGTCCGCATGGCTCCGCCGAAGGGGTCCCAAGGCCTGATCCCACTCACCAGCAAAATCTTCAAAGCCACCCATCCTTCGCATCAATTACATTATTGAGATCATATTGTCCCACTCGACGGTCGGCGTGGAGGCGATGTTTTCGTAGCGCCGAGGAGGATTATTTAATTAGGAGACTGATTCCCGTGTCTGATTGTTCAGTCGATTTGTAAATAGGGTTTTCGGTGAAGGTGGAAGGTTGCATCGGTTTTTTGCTTCATCTGACATCATCACACAGATGGCGCACGACAGTTGAGCGAGATGTCGCTGCAGCCAGCCCCGAGGTCCCTTGTTGTGTGCCGAAAATGCAGGTCACGCTACTGTTCCAGTTGGTGGAGATCACGCCCGAAGCCAATGTTTGAACAGGGGTAAGATTCGGGCATCCAAGACACGCTGCCCCGCCGCGGTTGCACGTTGTGCGCAAGGATCCCGGCCAGGTCGGGTTCACGGTGATCCCTCGCCGGTGGGTGGTGGAGCGGCCCCTGGCGTGGCTGACTGCGCACCGGCATCTGGTCCGGGACTACGAGCGGCATCCTGGGGTGGCCGAGGAGATGGTGCGCTGGGCCGTGATCGGCCGGATGGCACGCAGTCTGACACGAGGCCGCGACGCTGTCCGCCAGCAGGCATGGACGCGTCAGTGCCCTGTTGCCTAACCCTTCTCAAACACGCTCTCAGCGTTGATGTATCGGCTCCGCGTCCTTCGCTAGCGATTGGGCGACCAGGAAAAACGCGACTATCGCAACCCAGGAACTCGCACCCCCTTATCACTGTAATTGCGGTCCTTGGTACCCCGATTGCTGACCGCATGCGGCCAGTAATGCTCCTCTGAGTGATCATCTGGGAACGCTCCCATCCTGTGCTGCATAAACGCGTGTAGCGGCCGTCAATGAAGACACACTGCAAGAGTCTGCATCAAGACACTTTGCGATATTTGTCCTACCATCTGGAGCAGTCTGCCGAGCCAGGCACATCACACCCCCAGATCCGACGAGCAGGAGCGCGCCATCCCCATGCCCCCATTGCAGACTTCCGTTATCCCACCGCTGTCGATGAAGGTCGTTCCCCTCGAGTGCTCCAACCGGGCGACACCTTGAGGCCGTCGTCTTGAGCACCAAAAGGGCCATCGTCCGTCTCCAACCCCTGTGTCCCCGGATCGGAGCTGAACAGAGTCCGCGCTCATCGCCCGTTGCCATCCCCGATCTCATCGGCACGGTGTTGGTTACCCGTGATGCCTCACCGCGTATAGGAAATACGTACCAGGAGGATGCATGAACACCCCTCTCGATTCCCCGATTCGCCCGCTCCGTATCTGGTATGTGGCTTCTCAGCGTCTCTGCAACTTCGACTGCCCGTACTGTGTCTCTGTCGGAGACTGGTCCAAGAGCCGCAAAACCAACTGGAAGTCCCCTGCGGACCTGAAAGATTTCCAAAAGATTATTGGTTGGATTGGTTCTCTGCCCAACGATGTATCCGTTAGGCTCGGTAGCCTGGGCGAACCATTCACGTCCAACGACTTTCTCGAACAAGCAGGTTGGCTCACTCGCCAGCCGAACGTCGAATTCGTCGAACTCTTGTCCAACGCGTCGCTGCTGTCGCGCCGTCTACCGCAGATGGGGAACAACGCTAACCTCGGAAAGCTGTCACTCTGGCTCACTTACCACGACGGTGAGATCGACCTGGAGCGGTTCTTCAAGAACGCGAGGGTCGCACAGGACGATTACGGCTGCTTCACAGTCGTCAACGTGCTCCTCTTTCCCGACAACGGGTCTCTGGTCGAGAGTTTCGTCGACAGGGCACGTGAGTACGGGCTGCGCTACAACATCGATTTGGGATACGATCCCGAACTGCCTGCGGAGTCGCAAGATGACTTTGATCCGGAGCACGCGGTGCCGATCCTGGCCACAACCGACGTTCTTCGAAGGACGCAAGAGCTTGGTGGTGACACCGCACTGACCGAGGTCGCCCTGCAGGCCTTGGTCTCCCCCCAAGGTTCCCCCTGCCGGGCAGGATACGACCACATCTTCATCGGGATCGACGGAGAAGTTCATCCCTGTTCCCGCTACAGCGTCCTAGAGCGCCAGCGCATCGGTAACGTCCTAGACCCTGAATTTCAGCTCCGACTGCGCGAGAACACCTGGGCCCCATGCACAGCAGCAAACAGCTGCTGTAACAAAGAGGACTTCCTGAACTTGACCCAGGCAGAGGCGCTGCGCCCGCAGCAGGTGCCCAGTCTGGGGTGGACGAACGCATGAGCCAGCAGAGAGTGTCCCAGAAAATGGAAAGCCTGGCCTGGCAAAACTTCGAGAACCTGCTGGACTCAGCACACGCCATCGTCCCGGTCGGAGCCGTCGAATCTCACGGTCCGCATCTGCCTCTGACCACAGACACGATCATCAGTGAGTACTTCTCAGCCCGGATCGCCGAGCAGATCCCCGCCTACATCCTTCCGCCCGTCAGCTATGGCGTCTTCACACCGCCGTTCCGTCTGGGCGGCGATTTCCCCGGTGTCTTCGACGTATCCGGAAGCACTTTCACAGCGCTGGTAGAGGACCTGTTGAGCAGCATCTACGGACACGGAACGCGCGACGTCATCATCGTCAACTCCGCCTTCGGCAATATCTCCTTTCTCTACGAGGCGGCTCAGCAGCACCACAACCGCCATCCCGATGCCCGGGTCATGATCGTCGGTTGGTGGGACGTGGTGGGTGAGGCCTTCCGCAACGCTCTCGCCGAGGAGACCGGTGTCGAGCGCCGAGACGACCACCACGCCGCGATGGTCGAGTCCAGTCTCCTGATGCACATAGCCCCGGAGCTGGTCCACTACGACCAGTTCACCAACGCATCCGGCCCCGAATCCGGAAACGGGCCGCGCCGTATCAGCTACCACATGCTGCCGCTTCCCGCTGACTGCAGCACTGACACCGGCATCGTCTACCGGGCGGATATGGCAACGGCGGACATTGGGGCACGGGTGTGCACCCAGGTGACTAAAAACCTTGTCGACGCCATTCACCGGGAGTTTGGTGAGCGGGGGGCGACGGAGTGACACACCACCTGCTCTTCTCCCCGTCCTCCACTTATCCCTTCCCGGTGGCCTACCTCGTCGACAGATCGGGCGCAGTACGCCATACGTGGAGCAGCGGAATGGGGCAGCCCCACCCCGTAGAGCAGCCGCCGTCCTATCTGCGTGGGTGGAACCACGTCGAACTGGGACCGGACGGCAGCCTGTACGCGATGGTCCCCCTGCACGCGCTGCTCCGGCTCAGCCCCGACGGCGAAGTGATGTGGAGCTGCGAGATCGCGGTCCACCACGACCTCGACATAGACGCGCACGGGCGAGTCCATGTTCTCACCGAGCGTCCCAGAGTGGTCTGCGGAGACCGGGGGGACCTTGTCCTGCTGGACAACGTCATCGCCGTGGTGGAAGCCCATGGGCGCGTGCGGGCCCAGCACTCCCTCTACGACATCCTTCTCACCGACACGGCACTGCGTTCGCTCGTGAGGAGAACACACGAGCGACGCTGGCAGGCATGTCGCGACAGCGGATGGTCGCCTGCTTCCCCGCGGGAGTCCGCACTCGTCGAGCGAGCGGAATACGAGGTCCAGACACGAGACGCACTCCGTCTCCTGCGGGACCTGCCTGGATCACCCGCCGACGTCCTGCACGCCAACTCAATCGAACTGTTGGAGGAGCACCCCGCTGGTCTATGGAAACGCGGTGACGTCCTTCTCTCCTTGCGCAACCTCGACTTGATCGTGGTGGTGGACCTGCTCGGCCCGAGGGTGCGTTGGTGGTGGGGACCTGGGACCCTGTCCGGACAACACCAGCCTTCCATGCTGCCCAACGGGCACGTGTTGGTATTCGACAACGGTAGGTCCCAGGGGCGCTCACGCGTCCTCAAATGTGACCCTCCGACCGGTGACATCGTGTGGCAGTACGAGGCAGACCCGCCCGAGACGTTCTTCACCGAGCTCGCCGGAGGTTGCGAAGCCGTGAACGAAGACCGGGTGCTCGTGACCGATGCCCAGGCTGGCAGGGCCTTCGAGGTGGACCGGGACGGCCACATCGTCTGGGAGATGCACGTCATCCTTCCGGCCACTAGTGCGCGACGTTCGCGAGCTTCGGTCTACCGCGTCTCCGTAGCCCGGGCTGACGGAGTTCGGCGGGTCCTGGACCAGGCCGTGACGCAGACTCCTGCAGAACTGGGAATTCAAGTGGCTGTCACCCCCACATCCCAACACCGCAGGAAGGGCTCCCTGCGATGACGTTACTCCCGGACAGTCGGGAACCGCGGTGGACCAGCGGATCCATACAGGCGCCTGAAGAAGCGGCAGGTAAACGGGCACCACGGTCCGCGGCCGAGGACGTACGTCGGGACGGCCCCTGAGCCTGACACCGACCTCACGAGCTGACCGAGCCACCGAAGCCATCTGTGGGACGGCGCCCAGATCTCGCTCGTAGAACGGCACCTCAGTGTAGACATTGCTGATGGCCTGGACCCGCCCCCACACGAGGTCGAAAACGAGCTCTTCGCAACGGGAAAAGGAATACCGTGATCAGTGTCATCATCCCCACCCGCAACCGACTCGGTCCGCTCCAGCGCTGCCTGCGCAGTCTGCGCCGACAAGAACTGAAAGACCTCGAGGTAGTCCTCGTCAACGACGCGGGCGCCTCCCCCCGATCTGTCGTGGACGGCTGGAAGGGAGAGCTCGTCATCAATCTGATCGAGCTCCAGGAGCAACGTGGAGTGTCGGCTGCAAGAAACATCGGGATCGAGGCCGCCCAAGGCAACCACGTGGCTTTCCTCGATGACGACGACATCTTTCTTCCACATCACCTGTCCTCCGCAGAGAAAGCCCTGTCTGAGATGGAGGGGCCCACCCTCGTCTACGGCAACGCACTGGTCAGCGAGCACTGGCTAGAGGCGCTGCCACGTGACACACAGGGAATGCCCCACAAAGGACACCCCTTCGATCCTAGATTCCTGATGGTGGCCAACCCCCTACACACAGGCTCTATCGTCGCCACCAACTTCTCCGACCTGTCGACCAGGTTCGACGAGGAGCTTGACCACTGCGAGGACTGGGAGATGTGGCTGGCGTTGTGCTCCGCTTTCCACGGCAGATTCCTCGGCCTGGGAGAGGTCACCTCGGTCTACCACCAGGTCGGCTCCTTCGATGGCACCGTGACCCTCGCCTACCAGCAGACGCCGACCGCGTTCACCCTGGCGAGAGCCCGTGTCTACGAGAAGTGGCCAACCGACGATCCCCTGGTCCTGGTCTACCGTGACTGGTTGCGGACCTTCGACCTGCGCCTGGACTCCCTCATCGGTGAAGGCCAACCTCTGCCTCGACACGCCTTCGACCAAGCCCTCGCGGCGATGAAACCCGCCTTCGCGAACGCCCTACCACCCTCCGAAGACTGGCTGGACGACATCTTCATCGCTGCAACCACCCCCACACGCTGAGGTAGCCCACCATGACCACCGCGCCTTACGACGGTTACGCTGAGGAGTTCGCCTCAGCGGCCGAGGACAACGCCTACAACGCCCACTATGACCGACCCACGACGCTCTCCCTCATGGGCGATGTACAAGGACTACGCATCCTGGACGCCGGCTGCGGACCCGGACTCTACGCTCGCCGACTCGTCGATGCGGGAGCGAGCGTGGTGGGTGTGGACCACAGCCGCGACATGGTGGAGCTCGCCCGGAGCCGCCTCGGGGACGACATACAGGTGATCCACCAGGACCTGTCCGAACCGCTGGACTTCCCTGATGCTGCTTTTGACGCCGGACTCATGGCGTTGGTGGTCCACTATCTCCCTGACCGTGTAGCGACGCTACGAGAGCTGCGCAGGGTGATCAGACCCGATGGCTTTCTCGTGCTGTCCACCAGCCATCCGACCGCAGACTGGCTTCGGGACGGAGGCAGCTACTTTGCCGAACGCCACGTTGATGACCAGTGGGACTGCGGGCTGCTCAGCCGATTCTGGAGACAGCCCTTGGACAAGTGGCGAGGAATTCCACGCCGCAGGTCTGAGAGTGCAGCACCTAGCGGAGACGCGTCCGCAGGAGTCCATGCGCAAGCGCCATCCGCGTGATTACGAACAGCTCGTCTGCGAGCCAGGCTTCATCACCTTCCGTCTGGTCGCCGATTGATCCACGGCTTCCCAACGGTGTCCTCGCCCAACCCCTATAGATACGGGACTGGCTCGGTGGTAAACCCGACAGCGCAGTTCGCAGTTACGAAGCCGCACTGCACTGCGAACGCAACTTCACACCGTTACTGGAAAGCCCCATGAGCAGTAAGAGACAAGAACACGAAGCCCTTTCCCGCACGTCCTCTCCGACGAGGACCCAGGGCTGCCGCCGAGCCGTGGGACGCTGGTGGAGCGAGGCTGTCCGGGCACGTATCAGAATTATCCGCGCGATCCCCTCCGCAGGACTAGCCCTGGCCTTGGCGCTTCTCGTGACCAATGTGGTGCTGGGGCTCTTGCCCGTCGCGTTCATCGTGGCTACCTCTGTCCTGGTCGGCCAGGTACCCGAAGCTGTGGCGGCCGGTGTGGACTCGGACCCCTGGTACGCGCTCGTCCGGACGTTCCTCGTCGCCGCGACATTCTTCGCTCTCCAGACAATCCTCACACCAGTGCAGCAGATGCTGGGTGAACTCATGACTCGACGGATGGACGGCCTTCTGCAACAGCGCCTCATCCGAACGTCACTGCGCAGCACCGGCATCGGCCCGTTGGAGGATCCGGCGGTGCTTGACGCCCTGGACGAGGTGAGTCGATGGTTCGAGGCACGGGCGCACACCCCGGGCAGCGCCTGCGCCGGGATGCTGGCGCTCGTGGCGCGGTACGTACGGCTTGTCGGCTTCGCTGTCCTCTTCGCTGTCGTGGCCTCCTGGTGGATGGCGGTGGCTCTCCTCGCAGCAGTGCTGATCTTCCGCACAGGCCAGCGCGGCGGCCTACGGGTTCTCTCCCGGGTGTACGACACTGCGGTCAACTCGGTACTACGGAGAGCGAACTACCTGCGCGATGTGGCGATGGGGGCCCAACACGCCAAAGAGCTACGCCTGTTCGGGCTCACCTCGTGGTTCACCGCCCTCTACGTCAACGATTACACACGGGCCCATGACCAGGTGTCCCGAACCAGACGGCGGGTGTTCTTCGCCCCGTACCTGGGTTACACCGCGCTGGGACTGCTCGTGGTCTGCGCCGTCTTGGCCATGCTCGCCTCGCAGACCGCTCAGGGAAGGGTCTCCCTCACCGGGCTTGCGCTGGCCCTACAGGCGACCACGGCGATGGTGATGCTGGGCGCTAACTACCCCGAAGCGGACCTTCAAACATCCCTGGGCATGCGCGCATGGCACGCCATGGACACTTTGGGAGATCAGATGACGCGGGCCCAACAACAACAGCCCTCGCCCCCGGACGAAACCGAGCCTTGGAGGCCACCTGCCATCGGGGCCCCGCCGGTGACCGTGAAGCTGAGGTCGGTGGGCTTCTCCTACCCGAACGCCACACGACCGGTCCTTAACGGCTTAGACCTAGACCTGGCCGCAGGCAAGTCCACCGCTATCGTCGGAGCCAACGGGTCTGGCAAGACTACCCTGGTCAAACTGCTCACCAGGCTCCACGAACCGGACACAGGCAGTATTACGGTGGACGGACTCGACATCCGCCGAATACCGGTCGACCTCTGGAGGCGGCAGGTGAGCGTCGTGTTCCAGGACTTCGTCCAATACGAGCTGTCCGCCGCTGACAACATCGCCTGCGGAGCTGTCCACCGCCCAATTGATCAGGAGATGGTGCGCGGCGCCGCGCAGCGCGCAGGCATCCTTGACACCCTGGACTCCCTGCCCAACGGTCTCGACACCGTTCTCTCCCGCCGTTACGAGGGCGGTACTGAACTCTCCGGTGGGCAATGGCAGCGCATCGCGATCGCCCGGTCGCTCTACGCTCTGGACGCGGGTGCCCAGGTACTGGTCCTGGACGAGCCCACCTCAGCTTTGGACGTGCGTGCGGAGGCGGCCTTCTTCGAGTCCTTCATGGAGCTGACCTCAGGAGCCACATCGGTCCTGATCAGCCACCGCTTCTCAAGTGTGCGCAGGGCGGACCACATCGTCGTGCTGGACGAGGGGCGCCTAGTCGAGCAAGGCACACACGAGGAGCTGATGGAGCTGGGAGCCCGCTACTCGAACATGTTCCGGATCCAGGCCGAACGTTTCGATCTTGTCGAACACGGTGAAGAGGAGCGCAGGGCCCGATGAGGGAAACTTCGCGAGCCGTATGGGAGCTCACACGACTGTTGTGGTCGACCGACAAGGCCCGGCTGCTGGGTGCGGCGGCATTGATGCTTGCTGCGGCGGTTGCGCAACCCCTCACTGCACTTGCACTGGGAATGCTCACCGACGCCGCCGTCGATGGGGAGGTTAACCGGGCGGCATGGACGGGTGCCGCGGCGGGCCTGATGATGATTGTTGCCTTCGTCGGTGCCCACTTCGCTCACATCCTGTACCTGGAACTTGGCGCCAAGGCCTTCCTCCAACTGGACACGGAACTGATCGCACTGTCGAACGGTTCGGTGGGGTTGGAGCATCATGAACGGGCCGAGTACGCGGATCGGATCACGGTCCTGCGCCTGGAATTAAGCAGGATTTCCACCAGTGGAATGAATGCGCTGATGTTAGGCGTGAGCCTCGTGTGTAGCATGGCTATCACGGTGGTGCTCCTGGCACAGCTCAGTCCCTGGCTCCTACTGCTTCCCCTCGCAGCCATACCGCCGTTGTTGACCGGTCGGCGGGCTGAGTCGCTGATGGGGGAACGTCGTCGCCGGGCAGCCTCCCGTGCCAGAGGCGCACAGCACATGCTGGACCTGACCAGGCATGCCGCGACTGCCAAGGAACTGCGTGTGCTGGGCATGCGCGACTACGTTCACGACAAGCACGGTGAGCACTGGCGTGCTGTGACTGCAGTGCTGTGGGGCGGTGAGGTCAGAGCCGCTATCGTGCGGATCTTCGGCCAGTTGGTCTTCGCCGTGGCTTATCTCGCAGGCACACTGCTGGTCGTAAGAGAGGCTGTCGCCGCAGAGCGCACCGTGGGCGATGTTGTTCTGGCCATCGTGTTGGCCGCCCAAGTCAGCCAACAGGTATCCGGGGTTGTCACTCTCCTTCAAGAGCTGCAACGGCTCTCCCAATCGCTGGCTGATCTGCGTTGGGTTAGGTCCCTGATCGGCAGTTGGGATGACCAAGACGTGGAGCGCCCGGCACGGATGCCGGCCCAGCTGTCCGACGGTATCCGCTTCCGGAGGGTCTCCTTCCGGTATCCGGGCCAGCAAGAACCGATCCTGAGAGACGTGGACCTGTGGATACCTGCTGGGACGGTGGTGGCTGTGGTCGGCGAGAACGGGGTCGGCAAATCCACTCTGGTCAAGCTATTGAGCCGGTTCTACGCCCCCACCGCCGGAACGATCGAGATCGAAGGTATCAACCTGCGCCACCTTCCGGTTGATGAGTGGCGCGCGAGGATCACAGCTGGTTTTCAGGACTTCTCACGCTTTGAACTGACAGCCGGAAAAACCGTCGGAGTCGGTGACTTGCCCCGTGTCACCGACACCAAAGCGATCGACGACGCTCTTCGACGGGCCAAGGCCACGACGGTGATGCAGAATCTGCCCTCGGGCGCGGACACTCCTCTGGGCCATAGCCTTCCTGGAGGAGTGCAGCTATCCGGTGGCCAGTGGCAGAAACTTGCGCTCGGACGGGCCATGATGAGAGAGGACCCGCTGTTGCTGATGCTCGATGAGCCGACCGCGGCCCTGGACGCACGAGCGGAGCATCAACTCTTCCAGAGCTATTCGCGGACTGCGCGAACAGCCGGCCGCCGAACTGGAGCGATCACCCTGCTGGTCAGCCACCGGTTCTCGACCGTACGTATGGCCGACCTGATCCTTGTTCTGGCGGATGGGCGGATTGCGGAAGCCGGAAGCCACGATGACCTGATACAGAATCAGGGACTGTATTCAGAGCTGTACCGACTGCAAGCGGACCAGTATCGCTAGCGCCCTTCCTTGGGCTGCCGCTCAAGGCGAGGACTGGGCGCACAGTTGTCATCCTCGCCCACATCGGCGCCAGCACACCCTGGAACCAAGTGCGCGGCTCGGTAGATCACCTCTGGACCTCACGAAAGCACCCACGTTTGCGCTATCGGAGGGGTCTGTCCATTTCACCCGTTGGGAGCACTGATGCCCGACATCCACCTCTCCTGCGCGGTCATGGCGCATCCTAAACGCTCGAGAGCGGCCTACCACCTGGCCGCTTCCCTACCTGGGCTCGCCCCCCAGGTCGTCCTTGACCCTGAAGAGAACGGCCCACCGGCGACCCTGCGCACGGCACGAGCAGCGTGGTCTGCGATGCCGCCGAACGCCACCCACCACCTGGTGCTCCAGGACGACGCTCAGCCGGTTGCCGGGCTGACGGACACTCTGCATGAGGTCCTAGTAGCCCATACCGACCTTCCCATCGCCTTGTTTTGTGAATGGGGTTCGGGAACGGGGTCGATGGCACGGTGGGCGGCCATGGGCGGGTTCGGCCTGGCCGAGTGCGTTGACTCATTTATCCCCACCGTCGGTCTAGTGCTGCCGGCGGAGACAGCTTCAGCCCTGGTCGAGGCAATCGACACATTTGACCCCTCCGAACCTGATGACGAGATGATCGCTCGGTTCCTGGAGAGCCGAGGCCAGAGCGCGTTCGTTACGGTGCCCAATCTGGTCGAGCACGATGGCGACATCAGCTTGGTGGGCAACGACCACGCCATGGGCTCCCGGCGATCAGCTCTCCTCGCACGTCCCGCGGAGAGCGTGGCGAAGGAGATTCTGTACGCTCCCAGACTGGTACCGTTCCTGAGCTGGCAGCGCGCGCGTGCAGCGGGGATTCGCTGGAACATCGCAAAGCACCGACATGAGGGTCACCAAGCCCTGATGCGGACTGAACTGGAGCGTGTGGGAGTGGCACACGCGAGCTTGTGTGAATCGCTGGACCGATGGGCCGACACCGCCATCGGGCGTTCCTTGGAAGGAGCCCTTGGCTACGGCCTGCTCCACGAACTGTGGACGGTAGCCGCCGCCTTGGCCGTGTTCGCCCCGTTCCCTCACAACGACTTCCCTTCCCGACCCGCTTCGCACTGGGCAAGGCCACTGGCCACTCTGGGGCCGGGGGGACTGCGCACCGTCGCTGCTGAAGTGGCCCAGGATCCTAGGCTGAACCAAGCACTCGGGGACCTGGTGGGTGCTGGATTCGCCTTCGGGGTATCGTCAATTGCCACCGCACCCGACGACTCTAAGTCCTCCCCTTCCTGGCCCGCCGGTATGGCCAACACCCTTTGCAGAGAAGCGCCGACAAAACGAGGGCACCGGAACTCCAGCTAATACCCGAAAGCCACAGGCAACTCGGAACATGCTGTCTCAACTAGTGGAGCGGATAATGTACGCAGGGATTTCCTGGGACGCAATCGGATACCAGGTCGCAGTCGTCGACCAGAGCTGCGAAGAAGTGATATCGCCTCTGAGGTTCCACGCAGACAATTTCGATTCTATGATCGATTTTTTGCGCCGGGAAAGTCGAGAAGTAGTCATCGACAGTACCAACGGACTTCTAGACGGCATGCTCATCGACGCAGGGCTCACGGTGTACCGGGCGGCGCTCCGAAAGCCCGAAGAACGAGGGCTGATCAATTCGATTCCTGCCACGGTGTTGGCTGCGGAATCCGTCAGCGGACGAAGCTTACTCACCCGGCTCGAAGCCGGACAGGGTACCCACCTCGGACGAGACCAAGCGATCTCTGATGGGTTCCAGGCCGGTGTGGCTGCTGTGAATGACCAACCCGGTCCAGGTCGGTTCGTCGCCCATGGCCTTCGGACCTCCCCCAGGGTCGCATTGACATTCGACGACGGACCCTGCCCCCCTTACACCGATCAGATCCTGGACATCCTCAGCTATTACCGAGTACCGGCTACGTTCTTTTGTGCGGGACTCCAAGCCATCTCCCATGCCGGACATGTGCGTCGTATTCTGTGTCAGGGCAGTGCATTGGGAAATCACACCTGGTCGCACCCGCTGCCGGTAGACTTGTCTATTCCACAACTCGATGAGCAGCTCCGCCGAACCGGCGAAGTGCTCGCCTCCGCTGGTGCAGACGAGCCCCCTATGTTGTTCCGTCCTCCCTATGGCGCTCTACTCCCCGGTCCGTACACATGGCCCAGGGAAAAGGAGATGACGACGGTTTTCTGGGACGTCGACTCCAAGGACTGGTCAATGCCAGGGGCAGATTCCATTGCCCGGACAGTGTTGGATAAGGTCCAGTCCGGATCTATCGTCCTAATGCATGACGGGGGAGGGGTACGGTCGCAGACAGTCGAGGCCCTGCCGACGATTATTGAAACCCTGCTGGACAGGCGGTATCAGCTGGTTCGGGTTAACGACATCCTGGGATAACGTCGATGTCCGAGTGAAGCGCGGACCTCGGCGCAAGTACTGGACCCCCTAGTGTACTGAGGTTTTCTCAGCGAAACGGGAACCAGAAAACCGGATCAAGTACGCGAAAAAGACAGGACCAGACATTGGGGAATTACCCCACACAGACGTGAAGTCCCTGGTAGGACGGTTCTCTTCCACAAGATCGTCCACTGAACCAGAGGCTCCACGTTGGTCCCCTATTCTGCCATGCTCGACGTCCCCCGCCACGTGGTCGAGTTCCTCGCCCGCCACCTGGCCGCCCACCGCCGCGTGATCGGGACCCCGCAAGGCTCCCGCGCCCTGGGCCCGTTCCGCCAAGCGCTCTTCGCCCTGCGCTGGTTCCGTGAAGCCGGGTGCGTGCACCGCCTGGCCCGCGACGCGCACACCTCCCAGGCCACCGGCTACCGCTACCTGCACGAGGCCATCGACGTCCTCGCCGACCAGACCCCTGACCTGCACCAGGTCCTTCACCAGTGCAAAGAGCAGGGCCTGGGCCACGTGATCCTGGACGGCACCCTCATCGACTGCGACCGCGTCGCCGGCACCAACGACAACGGCAACGACGCCTGGTACTCGGGCAAGGCCAAGCACTTCGCGGGCAACCTCCAGTTCCTGGCCGCCCCGGACGGCACCCCGCTGTGGATCTCCGAGGTCGAGCCCGGATCGCGCCACGATCTGACCTGCGCCCGTATCCACGCCCTGCTCGCGCTCTACCCCGCCACAGCCCGCGGCCTGCGCGTCCTGGCCGACGTGGGCTACCCCGGAGCCGGAAACGGTGTACACACCCCGCTACGCCCCCACCCCGACATTCCCAGCCCGCTGACCAGCGACAACCGTGCTCACAACCGGCTTCTACGCTGCGTTCGCGCTCTGGGAGAGCGGGCCGCAGGCGAGCTGAAACAGCGCTGGCGGACCCTGAAGCACGTCACGCTGAGCCCAAGCCGGATCGAGGCAATCGCCCAAGCCGCCCTCGTCCTCAACAACGCATGGAAATAGAACTCACTGAGAAAACCTCACTGAGTCTTTACGAGTTGGTGCGTGATAGCGGGTGAGGCATGGTGGACCCGCTCGTGGTGCTGGTCAGGTGTTCGCGGTGCGGTCGGAGACCAGCCCGGCGATGGCCCGGTAGGTGGCCGGGAGGTTCTCCCGCCGATGGGTCGCGCATCAACTGCTTCCAGCGCTTGTGGTCGGCCAGGGCGTGCTCGACGGTGATCCGATCTGAGGAATGCGCGTGGCGGTGGAGCTTCCACCGCTCGTGGAACTCGGGTAGCGCACTCCTGTTCGGCTTGCGCGGCGGGGTAATGGCCTTCCCCGGATGGTCGCGTCGCAGCCCGAGATACCCGTCGTCGAGCAGCACCTCCACCTCGGGGAAGTACCGGAAACACGCGTCGATGCCCGCGCTGCGCACCGCGGTGGCATCGTGCATCCGCCCGGGCCATGGCATCGGTCCACAACGTGCGCCCCCGGTGGTCGGCCACGACGGTGGCCTTCATCGTGTTCTGCTTCTTCTTGCCCGAGACGAACGCCCGCCGACCGCCCCGACCCGCACGGGGCCGACGCACCTGGATCTCGGTGGCGTCCAACCGCAGTTCCACACCCTCGGCGTGGGCGTAGGCGAAGACGTCCTCCAAGGTGCGCAGCCGGCCTCCCGGGCGGTCGGGGACCGCGCATCCGCGCTCGGCCAACAGGGTGCGGATCTGGCCGACGGCGCGGGTGATGGTGGAACGGTCCACTCCGAACAGCAGGCCCAGGACCGCGTGCGGCAGGTCATGGCGCAGGTGGATCAGGGTGGCCACCAGACGGTCGACAAAAACCAACCGGTGCCGGGCACCCGCCCCGGCTGTACGCTTCCTCACCCCGCCCCGGACCCGGTCCCGGTGGTCCTCAACGGCCATCTCCCAGGGACGGGCCAGCTCCTCCACGAGCGCGGACAGGTGGTGTTGGGAGATTCCGGTGAGCCGTGGATGGGCCAGGACCGCACGGTTGACCTTGATCGTCACGGCGGGATCATGCCACAGCCGTTCATTCCTTGCCTTACCCGCTATCACGCACCAACTCGTAAGAGCTCATCTCATTTGGATTCTCGGTAACCTGGCCGCGTGTCGATGGTTGAACGGCTGGTGCCGGACGAGCTGTGGGAACTGTTCCAACAGGTGGGGCCCGAGGCACCCACCCGCCCGCAGGGCGGCGGACGGCGCAGACACGGCGGCCGCCAGGTGCGGGCCGCGATCATCTTCGTGTCCACTACCGGCTGCACCTGGGCCCAACTCCCGCCGGTGTTCGGCCCTTCGGGGCCCACCGCGCACCGCCGCTTCACCGAGTGGACCCGCGCCCGGGTTCAGGTTTTAGACCGCGGGCAGCAGGCGGGTTCGTTGGCCAGCACCCCGTATGACCTGAGGTGAGCCTGCGTGTCCACGTGGCTGGAGAAGGTCTCTCCCGCTCAGGCCGCTGAGTGGGCGGGGCACAGCCTGGAGGTCTTGATGAGCGTCTACGCCAGGTGGCATCAGCGGACGCAAGGAGCGCAGCAGAGACCGTATCGAGGCGGGTTTTGTGAGCTTCTCAGCCGAGTGACGGGGTTTTGAGGAGGTCAGCTGAGCACCGATCGGCGAGCTCTCCATCCTTTCCAGAGGCAAAGGTCAGTCTGACTTTGCATCAGTTGCGCTCGTACACGCGTTTCACCTGTTCAGACCGGGTGGCGTGGTGCCGCTGGGGGGCTGCGGTGCGCTTCTGATCGGTGAAAAAACCACGTATGAGCCACAGAGGGTCGAAAAACAGCGGTTTCGAGCTTCGCATGGTCTGGAACGAGCAAACCCCCGACCGCGTTTGCGCAGTTCAGGGGCTTGTGTGGCGCACTCGGGAGGATTCGAACCCCCAACCTTCTGATCCGTAGTCAGATGCTCTATCCATTGAGCTACGAGTGCAGATTCTGTTGTGTGCCCCGGGTGGGTCTTGCTCATCCGGCGACGT
>Ga0079226_10001343_pt1 | contig 18863 bp, 18 predicted proteins | sample Poulit2014_FD_76345 | JGI IMG/M metagenome (GOLD analysis project Ga0079226, IMG submission 76345) | Agricultural soil microbial communities from Georgia to study Nitrogen management - Poultry litter 2014 | ecosystem: Environmental > Terrestrial > Soil > Agricultural land | place: USA: Georgia... | reverse complement strand
TCATACAATATAAGCTTCACATTGAGTTGTGACTTGTTAGTATGTTGAAAAGATTCGTTAGATGGGTGTTATTGAATGACGAAAGGACAGTACATAGATATTAGATTTGAAAGTAGAGTGTTTAAGGCAAAAACAAAGACGAAGTGCTGAGGAACACTTCGTCGAGTGGGGTGTTATTGAAAAGTTGTTTAATAATTTCATTATTGAGTTTTAGTGTGACGTAAAACTGTTTTTTATGATTACCGTCTTTACGAATGTCAATACGGTCAATGACTGTAAGATATAATGCTTTGAGCTGAGCTTTGTCCATAGTCTCTATATTTTGAAATATACGACGTAATACAACAGATATTTGCTTCGTATCGTAAGATGGTTTTTCCTACCGATGATAAACGCTTGAAAGCAGTTTGTTTAACGCTTGAGGGAGAATTATTGCTAGAAGAGGCCACCGTAGCATTAACACATTCAATTAAACAATGTTTGGATTGCTGTAAAACTGAGCAAGAGTTCGAAGAATTTGTAGAACAACTTATATATTTCAAAAAGTTATTCATTTAAAGTGTTTGTTTGAAGAATATAGTTACACGCATTCATTAAATGAGTCTATAGAACTAATTTTTAGAGCTGGAACATCAATTGTTTCCGGCTTTTTTACGTTATCACAACAACATTATTTTTCTGGTTTTTATTTTGTGAAGTATATAAATATTTTAAGGTTTTATTGCAATGTGCAACTTTATGTTTGTGTACTATTACTAACAAATTTTAAGTAGGAACTCCATGGAGCAATCACAAAATAAAGCTTTTAAAAGAATAAAAGAAAAAATATAAAAATAATCCATTCAATTCATTAAACTGGAATTACGACGAGAAAGATGACAAATAGATATTCCTTAACAACAAACTTCTATTCTTCCCTGGGTACAGATACAGTACCGATAAATATGGTTATCACAGATAATTCAAAGAATATAAATGTTATGACTGCATAGATTGTCCGGTTAGACAAGAATGTATGGATCCAAAAGCCAAACCGAATACATTTAAGACTATTCGTCGAAATATGGTTTATGAATTTTATAAACAATTCACTAGAGAAAAGCTTTCATATCCAAAAACATCATCAATTTACAGCAAAAGAAAAATTGATGTGGAAACTTTTTTCGGTAATTTGAAGGCTAATTTGGGTTTCACTCGGATGTCTGTAAGGGGCATTGAAAAAGTTGAAACCGAAGTTAATATTGCTTGTATGACAACAAACTTAAAGAAATTAACAGCTCTACGAGCTGATTTTTTCTTTAAATTATATAAAAAAGGACGATTTTCATTTTTAATTGTGAAAATCGTCCTTTTTTGGGATTCTAGAACTTTAATGTCCCAGCGTCTAGTAATAAAGAAAATACAAATATAAAGAACCATAAAACCACTAATCGCCCAAATTAACAGAGAAATCGTTTGTCTAAGTAAATTTTCATTTCCATCTTAAAGGAATTTTTGCAGATCAAATTATTGATGAAATTAAAATATTTTTGTGCTTGCTTTTATAATTATGTAAAAATTCAAGTACGTAGTTTTTAAAATTTTCAATAAAATTTCGTAAACGTTTACAAATCAATCTAAACAAAAAAACGTACACATGGTATATTACTTTAAAGTACATTAAATACTGCATTTAAAAAAAGATTGAATAGTTTAGAATACTCTCAATATTATCTATGTAAATCAGTTTTAATAATGTATAATATTTTACAGAACATATTACAAATTTTGGAGGATACAATGGAAAAGACTTTAGATTTAACGAAAATTATGAATGCTTTAAAAAAGCAATGGAAATTATTAGTGATAATTCCGCTGCTATTTGTAGCTATTAGTTTAGCAATCTCGTTTTTCTTAATGACACCCAAATACCAAGCATCTACACAAGTTCTAGTTAATCAGAAAAAAACAAACAAAGATTTCATGGCACAAGAAGTACAGAGTAATATTCAATTAGTAAATACATATAAGGAGATTATCCAAAGTCCTAGAATTAGAGAGGCTGTGGCTAAGAAGAGTAAAGAATATTCATCCAATGAAATCAACTCAATGTTAGATGTTACTAATGAAGCAGATTCACAAATTATTAATATTAACGTTACTTCTAAAAGTAAAAAAGATTCTGAAAAAATTGCGAATTTAGTTGCTAAAACCGTAGAAAAACAAATGCCTAAAATTATGGATGTTAATAATGTTTCCATCCTTTCAACTGCTGATGATACAGCAAAAAAAGTATCGCCTAAACCTATTTCAAATACTTTGATTGCATTGATTTTAGGGTTGCTAGTAGCACTGGTAATCATAGTAATTAGAGTGCTATTAGATCAACATATTCGTACAGAAGCAGACGTTGAAGAAGAACTCGAACTACCTGTACTTGGTTCAATTCAAAAAATTAAATAAGGAGATAGAAAAATATGGCTAGAAATAATATGAAACATCCTCTGATTGTACATGACAGACCACGATCTGTAATTAGCGAAAAATTCAGAGGAATTAGATCGAACATCATGTTTGCGAATGCGAAAAATGAAATTAGAAGTGTTATTGTAACAGCGGAAAAACCTACAGCAGGTAAAAGCTTTATCACTGCTAATGTTGCAATAACATATGCTCAAGCAGGATATCGCACTTTGATTATTGATGGAGATATGCGTAAACCAACACAGCAATATTTATTTAATACATCTAACCAAGAGGGACTATCAAGTTTGATAATTGGAAGAACTACTTTTGATCAAGCAATCAATTCTACAGAGGTGGAAGGTTTAGACTTATTAACATCAGGTCCGATTCCACCAAATCCATCAGAATTAATTGATTCTGATGAATTTTACCAAGTCTATCAAAAATTACTGAATGATTATGATTTTATTATTATTGATACACCACCAGTTAATACTGTTACAGATGCGCAAGTTTATTTGAAATATATTAACCATGCGTTAATGGTAATTGACGTAGAAGACAATAACAAAAAAGAAGTGAGAAAGGCGAAAACGTTGCTAGAAAAAACAGGAGGAAAAATTTTAGGGGTTGTCTTAAACAAAGCTCCTCAAGAAAAATCTTCAAGTTATCATTATTATGGAGAAGAAGAATAGTATGATTGATATTCATAATCATATTTTAATTAATGTTGATGACGGACCAAACAGCAAAGAAGAAATGCTTCGTTTATTAAAACAAGCAAAAGATGAGGGCGTAAGCGGAGTAGTTGCTACGCCTCACCATTTACATCCTAACTATGACAATCAAATGAATGTTGTTAAAGAAAAAGTAAACGAGTTGTTAGCAATGGAAGAAGTTCAGCAACTCGGTGTTGATATTTATACAGGACAAGAAGTTCGTGCTAATGATCAAATATTGAATCAACTAGATAGTGGTGAAATTGAGGGCATCAATCAATCTAAGTATTTATTAGTGGAACTTCCTTCAAATAGAGTGCCTCGATTTACGCAAAACTTAATATATGAAATTCAAAATAAGGGCTTTGTGCCAATCATTGCTCATCCTGAAAGAAATAAGGAAATCACACAAAATTTAGACAAATTATATGATTTGATAAATGCAGGCGCTTTAAGTCAGCTTACTGCACAGTCATTAGTAGGAAAATTTGGTAAAAATATAAGAAATATATCTATTCAGATGATAGAAAATAATCTTGTTCATTTTATTGCATCAGATGCACACAATGTAGAGAATAGACCATTTTATATGAGCAGCCTTTTAAATCACAGAAAAACAAAAAAATATACTGAACAACTTCAAGAATTACTTGCTAACTCAGAATCAGTTATTAATGACCAAAACATCAGAAAAAGACAGCCTACACAAGATTATAAGAAAAAGAAAAAATTATTAGGGATTTTTTAGAAAGTAGAATGTGGGGGAAGTTATGTGAGCAAGTTAAGAGTTAGCCAACGGCTCATGGCATTAATTTTAATCGATTCATTAATTGTGTTTTTCTCAGTGTTTGTATGTTACAAACTCCTTGAACCATATTTTAAAGGTTATTCTTTAAAAATATTAGTTGTTTCAGCTATTGTATTATTGATATCCCATCATGTTTTTGCATACATATTTAATCTTTATCATCGCGCATGGGAGTATGCGAGTATCAATGAATTAATGCTTATTGTTGAATCTGTTACTTGTTCAATCATAAGTACTATACTCATCGTACCTTTATTTACGGGGCACCCGCCATTTTTAAGATTGTATTTAATTACTTGGATGATGCATTTGATTTTAATTGGCGGTTCAAGAATTTCATGGAGAATTGTTAGAAATATAGTGTCTGGGAAATCAGTGAAAAAGAAACCGACATTAATTGTGGGCGCAGGACGCGGAGGATCAATCATGATTACACAAATGTTAAAAAGCCCAGATATGAAATTTGAACCAGTTTTAGCCGTAGATGATGATCCGCAAAAAAGAAATTTAACAATCGCTAATGGGGTTAAGGTTCAAGGAACAATCAAAGACATACCCCAATTAGTTAATAAATTTAAAATTAGAAGAATTATCATTGCTATTCCAACTTTATCGGGTGAAAGGTTAAAAGAAATTAATGATATTTGTAATAGTACTGGCATTGAAATATTTAAAATGCCTAATATTGAACAAGTTCTCTCGGGAGAACTTGAAGTTAATCAGTTAAAACGAGTAGAAGTTGAGGATTTATTAGGACGGGACCCTGTTGAATTAGATATGGCAATGATATCTAGAGAGCTAACGCATAAAACAATATTAGTTACTGGTGCAGGAGGATCTATAGGTTCTGAAATTTGTCGACAAGTTTGTAAGTTTGAACCAGAACATATTATCTTGCTAGGGCATGGAGAAAACAGTATTTATCTTATAAACCAAGAATTAATAAAATTGTATAAAGACAAAATCAAAATCACACCTGTGATTGCTGATATTCGCACTAAAGATCATATAGACCAAGTAATGTCAGAATTTAAACCTTATGCTGTTTATCATGCTGCAGCACATAAGCATGTACCGTTAATGGAATATAATCCGAAAGAAGCATTTCGTAATAATGTAATAGGTACTAGAAACACAGCAGAAGCCGCTAAAAAAGCAGGCGTGAGTAAATTTGTCATGGTTTCAACAGATAAAGCAGTTAACCCACCTAATGTTATGGGAGCATCAAAGCGTGTAGCTGAGATGGTAGTTCAAAGTTTGAATGACGAGCAAAGTAAAACAACATTTGTTGCAGTTAGATTTGGTAATGTGCTTGGTTCCAGAGGATCAGTAATTCCATTGTTTAAAAAACAAATAGCAGCAGGAGGGCCTGTAACTGTTACACATCCAGATATGACCCGATATTTTATGACAATTCCAGAAGCAGCGAGACTAGTTTTACAAGCAGGCGCATTAGCTCAAGGTGGGGAAGTATTTGTACTTGATATGGGTGAACCTGTAAAAATTGTAGATTTAGCAAGAAACTTAATTAGATTAAGCGGTAAAACGGAGAATGATATTAAAATTCAATTCACCGGTATTCGTGAAGGTGAAAAAATGTATGAAGAATTGCTTGATAAAGATGAAATACATCCTGAACAAGTCTATGAAAAAATTTATCGAGGCAAAGTAAGAGCTATTTCTAAGACAGAAATATCAGACATCATCGAAGATTTGAAATTGAGCTTTAGCAAAGAAAAAATTATAGCTTATGCAAATGGAAAAAGGGGTAATGACCATGTTTGATAATAAAACCTTACTGATTACTGGAGGAACTGGATCTTTTGGTAATGCGGTAATGAAACGATTTTTAGATTCTGACATCAAAGAAATCAGAATTTTTTCAAGAGACGAAAAAAAACAAGATGATATCAGAAAAAAATATAATAATTCAAAATTGAAATTCTACATTGGTGATGTAAGAGATGCACAAAGCGTAGAAACAGCAATGCGCGATGTGGATTATGTCTTTCACGCAGCAGCATTGAAACAAGTGCCTTCATGTGAATTCTTTCCTATTGAAGCAGTAAAAACTAATATTTTAGGGACAGAAAATGTTTTGCAAAGTGCTATTAGAGAAAACGTGAAAAAAGTAATCTGCTTATCAACTGATAAAGCTGCATACCCGATTAATGCGATGGGCATTTCAAAAGCAATGATGGAAAAAGTATTCGTTGCTAAATCAAGAAACGTTGAAAGTGACCAAACATTAATTTGCGGTACAAGATACGGTAATGTAATGGCATCACGTGGTTCAGTTATTCCATTGTTTATTGAGAAAATCAAAAGCGGTGAGCCATTAACTATTACTGACCCTGAAATGACTAGATTTTTAATGAGTCTAGAAGATGCAGTCGAATTAGTAGTCCATGCCTTTAGATATGCTGAAACAGGTGACATTATGGTGCAAAAATCTCCCGCTTCTACAGTAGGTGATTTGGCGCAAGCGCTTCTTGAATTATTTGAAGCTGATAATTCAGTAGAAATTATTGGAACACGTCATGGTGAAAAACAAGCAGAAACCTTATTAACAAGAGAAGAGTATGCACAAAGTGAAGACATGGGGGACTATTTTAGAGTTCCGGCAGACTCTCGTGATTTAAATTACAGTAACTACGTTGAAAAAGGTAATGAAAAAATCACCAAGTCTTACGAATATAATTCTAACAACACTCATATTTTAACTATCGAAGAAATTAAAGCGAAATTGCTCGAATTAGATTATGTTAAAGACGAATTAAAGAAATATAAAAATTCAAATAAGTAGGGGGAATTTTTGTGAATATCGTTATAACTGGTTCAAATGGTTTTGTAGGAAAAAATTTAAAGGAAGATATGAAATCTACAACAGAACATGTTATTTATGAAGTTAATCGTCAAACTAGTGCAAGTGAGCTTGAAAAAGCATTGTTAGAAGCAGATTTCGTGGTACACCTGGCAGGTGTTAACAGACCTAAAGACGATTCAGAGTTTAAAGAAGGTAATGTAGATTTTTTGAGTCAGGTTCTAGAAATATTGAAAAGAAATTCTAAAAAACCAACTATTCTATTGTCATCTTCAATACAAGCATCTAACGATAATCCATACGGAAAAAGCAAACGAGAAGGGGAAGAGGTATTACGTCGCTTCTCAAAAGAAAATCAAAATGAAGTTTATATCTATCGTTTGCCGAATTTATTTGGGAAATGGTGTAAACCTAATTACAATTCAGTTATTGCAACTTTCTGTCACAAAATTACACATGATGAAGAAATTCAAATCAATGATAGAAACGTTGTGCTTTCTTTAAATTACATCGACGATGTGATTGAAGAATTTAAAAATGCAATAGAAGGACATCCTCATATTGAAAATGGTGTGCCTACGGTTCCTAATGTCTTTAAGGTAACTTTAGGAGAGATTGCAGATTTATTGTATAAATTCAAAAAGACAAGAGAAGATAGAAAACTACCGAAGTTAGATGACTTATTTGAGAAAGACTTATACAGTACTTATTTAAGTTATTTGCCAAAGGACGAATTCAGTTATCCGTTAATCATGCATAAAGATGATAGAGGATCATTTACAGAGTTTATAAAATCACCGGATCGCGGCCAAGTATCTGTAAATATTTCTAAACCCGGAATCGTAAAAGGAGACCATTGGCACCATACGAAAAACGAAAAATTTTTAGTTGTATACGGCCAAGGGGTAATTCGTTTTAGAAAAATAGGCGAAGACGAAATTATTGAGTACTTTGTATCAGGCGATAAATTGGAAGTAGTCGATATTCCTGTAGGATATACACATAATATTGAAAATTTAGGTGATACAGATATGGTCACTATTATGTGGGTTAATGAAATGTTTGACCCTAATAAAGCTGATACGTACTATTCGGAGGTATAACTCATGGAAAAATTAAAATTAATGACAATCATTGGGACTCGCCCAGAAATTATTCGCTTATCTTCTACGATTAAAGCATGTGATAAATATTTCAATCAAGTTTTAGTGCATACTGGTCAAAATTACGATTACACTTTAAATCAAATTTTCTTTGACGATTTAGAACTGAGAGAACCAGATCATTACTTAGAAGTTATCGGTAATAATTTGGGAGAAACAATGGGAAATATTATAGCTAAATCATACGAAATATTAGCAAAAGAACAACCTGATGCACTTTTGATTTTAGGTGACACGAATAGCTGCTTAGCAGCAGTTGCGGCCAAAAGATTAAAAATTCCTGTGTTCCATATGGAAGCAGGCAACAGATGCTTTGATCAAAATGTGCCTGAAGAAATTAACAGAAAAATAGTTGATCATGTCAGTGACGTGAACTTACCTTATACGGAACATAGTAGACGTTATTTATTAGATGAAGGTTTTAAAAAAGAAAATATTTTTGTTACAGGTTCACCAATGAAAGAAGTATTAGAAGCGCATAAAGATAAAATTGAAAACAGTAATGTATTAGAACAATTAAATCTAAAACCGCAAGAATACATCTTAGTTTCAGCTCATCGTGAAGAGAATATTGATAACGAAAAGAACTTTATGTCTTTAATGACAGCTATTAACGATATTGCCGAAAAATATCAAATTCCAGTTATTTACTCAACTCATCCAAGAAGCTGGAAAAGAATTGAAGAAAATAATTTCAAATTTCATCCATTAGTTCAACAATTAAAACCTTTTGGTTTCTTCGACTACAATGCGTTACAAAAAAATGCATTTGTGGTTTTATCAGATAGCGGTACATTATCAGAAGAATCATCAATGCTTAAGTTTCCAGGTGTACTAATTAGAACATCTACAGAAAGACCAGAAGTACTTGATAAAGGAACAGTTATTATTGGTGGTATTTCTTATGATAACTTAATTCAATCTGTTGAGTTGGCAAGAGAAATGCAAAATAATAACGAACCTTTAATTGAGGCGATTGATTACAAAGATACTAATGTTTCTACTAAAGTGGTTAAGATTATCCAAAGTTACAAAGACATTATAAATCGTAATACTTGGAGAAAATCATGAAGTTAAAAGTGAAAAAGGTATTAGATTTATTAAAAGGTAAATCATCAAGTAAAGATAATGTCAAAGTTCATAGGTTATCTTATGTAACTAATTCAAGTTTCGATGGAAATAATTATATAGATAGATGGTGTAAAATCAGAAATTCTCATTTTGGAATGTATAGTTACGTTGGCTTCAGAGGAGATTTTAATAATATAGAAATTGGCAATTATTGTTCAATTTCTTCAGACGTAAAAATTGGATTAGGAAAACATCCAACACACTTATTTAGTTCTTCACCCGTTTTTTATTCTAATAACAATCCTTTTAACACTAAGAAAGCATATTTACAATTTAACGATAACCCAGAAAAAACTACCATTGGAAATGATGTATGGATAGGAGCTAACGTTATTGTTATGGATGGAGTTAAGATTGGCACAGGAGCTATTATAGCAGCAGGTTCTGTAGTAACAAAAGATGTTCAACCCTATGAAATTGTAGGAGGGGTTCCTGCAAAACCAATAAAGAAAAGATTTGATGATGAAATAATAAAAGCCCTTCTAGATAGTGAATGGTGGAAATTAACACCAGAACAATTAAAACAAAAGAAATTCAGCATTAAACATTTGTATATAGAAAGTTAGGAAATGAAAAATGAGAATATTAAATATTGTATCTAGTAACGTAGTTCAAGACCCGAGAGTTTTGAAACAAATGGAAACAATTAAAAATCTTACTGATGATTATAAAGTCATTGGTATGAATAACTCTAAAGTTACTCCTGAAAGATTAAAAGAATTGGATTTTAAGTACCAGTTGATTGGAACAAATAATGATACAACATCAATACTAAGTAAATTATTGAAAAGAATTAAATTTGCTAAAGAAGTTATTAAAGAAATAAAATCTTTTAAACCTGATGTTATTCATGCTAATGATTTTGATGTTTTATTTATGGTCTATTTAAGTGGTTATAAGAAAGCTAATCTTATCTTTGATGCACATGAAATTTATGCCAAAAATGCATTTATCAATAAATTTGCACCTATTTCCAAAGTAGTAGAAACTTTAGAAAAGCACATTATTAAAACTCGGGTAAATTCATTTGTGACTGTGAGTCATGCTGCCAAATCTTATTACGCTCAGAAGGGATATAAGAAACCTGCTCATGTAGTGACCAATGCACCAATTTTAACTAAGCACAAGAATTTCCAAGAAAAAAATACAATTAAGGAAGTAGTTTATCAAGGACAAATTGTTGCAGATAGAGGTTATGAAGAATTTGTAAAAGCTTCACTAGATTTTGAAAAAAACAATCCTTTATTCATTGTTAGAGGTTTTGGACCTTACGAAGAAAGCATTCAGCAATTAATCAAATCAACAAATGCTAATGTTAGACTAGACGGTCCTGTTGAGGTAAAAGAGCTCGTGAATAAACTTACAGAAAGCGATATTGGGGTCATTTTAACAAAACCAGTATCTATTAATTTTGAATATACAGTTTCAAATAAAATATTTGAATGTATTCATGCTGGATTGCCCGTTATTTTGTCCCCAGTTAAAGAGCATCAATATTTAAATGATAAATATAATTTTGGAATAGTTGTTGATGAAGTTTCTCCTAAATCAATCGCTGAAGCAGTGAGAAAACTTAAATCTAATCCAGAGTTGTATTCCGAGTTGCGAAAAAATGCAATTGAAGCTTCGAAAGTTTTAAATTGGGAGAATGAAAGTAAAAAATTGGTCAAATTATATATGCAATAAGAGCGATTAGAAATTAATAAAACTTCAGATGTTTTGTGAATAAGACTATCTTTTTTAACATTAAAGAAAAGGAGTGAGAATGATTGGTAATATTTCTATTTGCAGTTATTGCAATTGCTTATGCCTATTTTCTTTATAAATTTGATTTTAGATATATAAGTTTATTTTGGGTATTAGCTTTTTCAATAAGCTTTTTATTGCCTGTTCTTATAAATCAACCCTTTAAATATGGTTTTTATATTGAAACAGGTGATTATGATAAGTTGAATGGTTATTATTTATTAGCTTTAGTTTGCTTTGTTATTTCAAATATAATCTTTACTCTTTTCAAATTTAAGTTCAAAGTTAAAAAAGCGGAAATATTAACCATAAAAAATACTTCAAAGGTATTTAATATTTATGCTGTATTGACCATATTTGTAATATTAATGACTGGGGTGGGGGTAATAAGCTCAGGTACCGTAGGTTCATTAGAACACCATCCAATAATGAAAATATTTAGTGCTTCAATACTGTTAGGTTTATTATATGTATCATTGTTACGAGTGTTTATTGCCGAGACAAAAGCGCAGAGATTTCGGTTTGCAATAATTTCAATAATTGTTTTATTATTAGTTGCAATATTAGTATTTGGCAGAAGGATTTTAATTTATCCATTAATTGCAGTGTTCATATTAGCGATATTCAGACGAAAAAAAGCTCCTAATATTTTCCTAGTATCGATAATTGGTATGTCTATGATTACAATTGTCCTGCCTTTGATGATGAGTATAAGAACGTTAGGCGTAAAATCAGGTATAAGTAATTTCTTCAAGATATTTACAGGTGATTTTTCTAGTTACGTTCAATATTTATCTTACGGTACAGATGTTAACTATTCTTATTCATTTGCCGCTATAATTTTATCAACAAATACTAAAGTAAGTGTTTTAACATTATTTAAACCGTTGTTTCTTTTTGTTCCAAGGTTTATTTGGCCTAATAAACCTTTACCATTGTCTGAAGCATTGCTAGACCATCTACATATGCCTTTCAAAGAAGGTATGTCTATTCCCCCCGGATTTATTGGAGAATCATATGCATATTTGGGAATCATCGGCGTTATAATTGCTGCTGTAATTTTTGGTGTGGGATGCGGTTTAGCAGATGCATACTGTTTGCATCTTAGAAGTACAAAAGAAGGATTGGAAAGTGTTTCATTGGCTATGGTTACTATAATTGCTACTCAAATGATTATGGGATCAATAAGAGGAGATACAGCTACTAACATCCAAGAAGCATTTTATCTGTTCGTGCCACTATACATTTTATTGAAATTAAGTTATTACCGTATAAAAATTTAATGGACAATGAAATATATAATTTGGAATAGTACTTAGGTTTTTCGACATTATCAAATTCAAAAATATAGGTATATACTATATTTTTTGTTAACAAAAGGACGTTGTCGTGATGAGTAAAAAGAATTTTCTAGCAGATACATTAAAAACAATGTCTAGTACGCTGTTAATTGCGTTTAGCTTACAACTGATTGCGTATCCTGTTATTAATCATATAGTAGGCAATAAAGTTTTTGGCGAAATTCTTACGATATATACCATTTTAACAATTGCAAGTGTTGTGTTGGGAAATACGTTGAATAATATCCGTTTGATTAATGTGAAACACTTTGCTCCTGCATATTATTATAAAAAGTTTCTTTCGACACTTGTAATATCAATATTTCTTGAAAGTTTTGTGCTATTACTTATTTTTAAGTTAGCGTTTCATATTGGTAAATGGGAAGTTTTTTGGTTAATTATACTTAATATTTTAATGTGCCTAAGAATATACTTAAATGTATTCTTCAGAATGACTTTAAAATATAACCAAATTTTATGGATTGCAATTGCCCAATTCATAGGGATGATGGCAGGTCTAGGTGCTTTCAAATTAGTAGGTAATTGGATTATTGTTTTCTTGATTAGTGAACTGTTTGCTGTAGGATGCACTTTGGTTTTATTGCGTAACTTGACCAAAGGTAAAGAAAAAGAACCAAAAATAAATATTCTTAAAGATTACGTTATGTTACTGAGTACCAATGGTTTGAATAATTTTAATTTATATTTAGATCGACTGATTTTATTGCCCATCATTGGCGGTACGGCCGTGACTATATCATTTTTGGCTACATTTATAGGGAAAATGCTTGCCACATTTTTGTACCCTATAAATAATGTTATTTTATCTTATATTTCCGTGCATGAAAGTGATAACATCAAAAAACAATATCTGAGCACAAACATCTATAGTTTGATTGCTGTGGTTATTGTTATGATTATCTGTTATCCGTTAACCATACTAATAGTATCTATGTTCTATCATCTTGAAACTGCTACTTATTCAAAATTTATTATTATTGGTAATTTGGGAGTTTTATTTAATGCAGTTAGTATTATGGTTCAAACTTTAAATACTAAGCATTCATCTATAACGAAGCAAGCTAACTTTATTACATTACATACTGTAGTTTATATAGGTCTTACAATTGTAATTACATTGGTATTTGGGTTAGAAGGCTATTTTTGGTCAACTTTAATTGCTAATATTATTAAGTTCATCGCTTTGAATGTGATAGGTATAAAAACTTCGAAGTATGCCATAAAAGAGGGGATTGAATAATGAAAAAAAGAAAAATTTTAATTCTATGCCAATATTTTTACCCTGAATATGTCTCATCTGCTACATTGCCTACGCAACTTGCTGAAGATTTAACTTCTAAAGGGTTAAATGTTGATGTAGTTTGTGGCTGGCCATATGAATATACAAATGCTGATAAAATTAGCAAAACAGAAAATTATAAAGGAATTTCTATTCGTCGTCTGCCATATTCAAGATTTAATAATAAAAGCAAAATAGGAAGAATTATTAATTTCTTTAGTCTGTTTTTGAAATTTGGTTTGAGTATTCCAAGAATGTTGAAGTATGATCATATTCTTGTATATTCAAATCCACCTATTTTACCTTTGATTCCTGATGTTCTGCATCGAATATTTAAGAAAAATTTTTCGTTTGTAGTTTATGATATTGCACCGGACAATGCAATTAAAACAGGTGCTACACGTCCTGGCAGCATGATTGATAAATTAATGCGTTATATTAATAAACATGTTTATCAAGATGCAAGCAATGTTATTGTTTTAGGTACTGAAATGAAGAATTATTTAGTAGAAAATCGAATTTCTCAACACCCTGAGAACATACATGTTATTCCAAACTGGTACGATACTTCAAATTTGATGGATACAACTGTTTATAATAAAACTTTTAAATCATATCGTCAGCAATATAAGAAAATATTATTATACAGCGGGAATATGGGACAACTACAAGATATGGATACAATTATTGATTTTCTTAAAATGAATAAAAATCAATCTGATACTTTAACTATTCTTTGCGGTCATGGCAAGAAGTTTGGGAAGGTACAACAAGCAATTAAAGACAATCAAATAAATAATGTGAAAATCTATGAATTTTTAACAGGGACAGATTATTCAGACGTCTTAAAAATTGCCGATGTTTGTTTTGCATCCCTTATTAAAGAAGGGATTGGTTTAGGAGTTCCTAGTAAGAATTACGGTTATTTAGCTGCAAAAAAACCATTAATTTTAATTATGGATCAATCCACTGATATCGTGCAGCATATCAAGCAATACCATGCAGGAATTCAAGTGGATAACGGAAATGCACAAGCTATTTACGATTTTATCAAAACACATTCATCTGAAGAGCTTAAAGAATTGGGAGAACATGCATACACTCTTTTCCAAGACAAATACACAAGAGATAAAAATGTGAATAAATATTATGAATTGTTAAAAGAGGAGAATTAAATGAAAAGATTATTTGATGTTGTAAGCTCGATTGGTGGACTGATTGTACTAAGTCCAGTGTTACTTATCACAACGATATTAATTAAATTGGAGTCTCCAGGACCAGCCATATTTAGACAAAAGCGACCTACTTTGAATAACAAACTTTTTAATATTTATAAGTTCAGATCAATGAAATTAGACACACCTAATGTTGCAACAGATTTAATGGATTCAACAGATTACATTACAAAAACAGGGAAATTCATTCGTAAAACTTCTATTGACGAGTTACCTCAATTAGTGAATGTATTAAAAGGAGATATGTCAGTTGTTGGGCCTAGACCTGCATTATTTAATCAGTATGAACTGATAAAAAAACGTACAAAGGTTAATGTTCATACTATTCGACCTGGCTTGACAGGACTTGCTCAAGTTATGGGGCGAGATAATATTACAGATGATCAAAAAGTAGCATATGATAAATATTATCTTGAAAACCAGTCATTTATATTCGACATGTATATTATTTACAAAACAATTAGAAATACAATTACTTCAGAAGGTGTGCACCACTGATGGGTAAAAAAATACTGATTACAGGTACTAGCGGTTATTTAAGCAATAATTTAGCAAATAAACTATCTTATGAAAATTATGATATAGAACGTATCAGTGTAAGAAATAATTCATGGATAGATCAATCTTTTGAAGGTTATGACGCTATTATTCATACGGCTGCATTAGTACATAACAATGAACCTCAAGCACGATTAGCAGATTATATGCGTGTTAATACTTACTTGACTTTACACGTTGCATTAAAGGCGAAACGAGAAGGGGTTAAACAATTCATATTTCTGAGTACGATGTCTGTTTATGGAAAAGATGGGAAAGTTGGCAAACAAGATAGAATTACTAGTGAAACGCCACTTAACCCGTCAACAGATTATGGATTTTCAAAATTGAAAGCCGAACAAAAAATCGGCGAATTAGAATCAGAAAGATTCAAAGTTGCAATTGTAAGACCACCTATGATTTATGGCAAAGAATGTCCAGGTAATTTTAAAAAACTCAGAAAAGTAGCAGAATTAGCACCTTTACTTCCTAATATATATAATCAGCGGAGTGCACTTTACATTGAGCATTTTAATGAGTTTATTTATCAACTAATAAAATATAATGGGGGTGGAATTTATCACCCACAAGATGATTTTTACTTTAAAACAACAAAAGTAATGAAAGAAATCAGGAACCAACTACATAAGAAGACATTCATTATTGACATTCCAAAAATAATAAATCCAGTTCTTAATAAGTTGAAACTATTTAAAAAGTTGTTTGGTAACTTAACTTATGATCAAAATATCAATCAAAATACAGATAAAATAGAAATTTCACAACAAGATTTCACTTCAGTGATAAAAGCTATTATCCATAGTACGAATCAAAAATAAGAATCATATTAGCTTTGGCGCTTTTATAAAATATATAAAGAAAGATTTTGGAGGGTTTTTAGTTATGAAATTGACAGTAGTAGGATTGGGATATATAGGATTGCCGACATCTATAATGTTTGCTAAGAATGACGTTGATGTATTAGGAGTAGACATAAATCCAAAAACCATTGAAAGTTTACAAAAAGGTAAAATTAATATTGAAGAACCAGGACTTCAAGAAGTATATGAAGAAGTATTCAATAACGGGAATTTAAAAGTATCAACAACTCCTGAAGCAGCAGATGCATTTATTATTTCAGTACCTACACCGAATAATGATGATGAATACAAATCTTGTGATGTATCTATTGTTGAAAGTGCAGTAAAAAGTATTCTGCCCGTGTTAGAAAAAGGAAATACAATTATTGTGGAATCTACAATTGCGCCAAAAACAATGGATGACTATGTAAAACCACTTGTTGAAGAACAAGGCTATAATATTGGTGAGGATATTTATTTAGTACACTGTCCTGAAAGAGTACTTCCAGGCAAAATCTTAGAAGAATTAGTTTATAACAACCGCATTATCGGCGGAGTAACACCTTCATGTATAGAAGCAGGCAAACGTGTTTACAGCACTTTTGTAAAAGGCGAGATGATTGAAACAGACGCCCGTACTGCTGAGATGAGTAAATTGATGGAAAATACGTACAGAGATTTAAACATTGCGCTTGCTAATGAATTAGCAAAAATTTGCAATGACTTGAGCATCAATGCCTTAGATGTTATAGAAATGGCCAATAAACATCCACGTGTTAATATTCATCAGCCAGGGCCTGGAGTAGGCGGCCATTGTTTAGCAGTAGATCCATACTTTATTATTGCCAAAGATCCGGAAAATTCACCATTAATCCAAACAGGCCGTAGAATTAATAATTCAATGCCGGAATATGTGGTTGAAAAAGCTATAGAAGCATTGAAAATTTTAGATGGCAAAAAAGTTACTGTATTCGGTTTAACTTACAAAGGTGACGTGGATGATATCAGAGAATCTCCAGCATTTGATATTTATCAACTGTTATTAAAAGAACCTGATATTGAAGTGACAGCTTACGATCCTCATGTAGAGCTGAATTTTGTAAAAAAAGATATGAATAAAGCTTTAGATGGTTCATCACTGGTTCTAATTTTAAGCGATCATTCTGAATTTAAAACATTAAAAGATTCAGACTTTAAATCGATGAAAAACAAGGTGCTTATTGATGCTAAAAATATAGTGAAAGCACCGTTAGAAAAAACAATGTATTTTAATTACGGTAATTTATATGAGTTGAAAGATAAACTTAAATAGATTGTGTGGGACTAGGTGGAATATTTAACCAAGCAATTTATTTTGTGAAATCGGTAAAATAATAATGGTGAAGAAAAGAGGATAGGATTATGAAAAAGGTAATGATTATCTTTGGAACAAGACCAGAAGCGATTAAAATGGCGCCTCTAGTTAAAGCGATAGAGCAAAATAAGAACTTAGAAGCGAATATTGTTATTACAGCACAGCATCGTGAAATGTTGGATAGTGTATTAGAAATATTTGCTGTTCAACCGCATCATGATTTAAATATCATGAAAAAAAATCAAACTCTTGCTGAACTTACTTCTAGAGCTTTAATTAAATTAGATGAAGTTATTAAAGAGGAGAAGCCAGATATAGTTTTAGTACATGGAGATACCACATCAACATTTGTAGGTAGCTTAGCTGCTTTCTACAATCAGGTGCCAGTAGGACATGTGGAAGCAGGATTAAGAACGGGTAACAAGTACTCACCCTTCCCTGAAGAGTTGAATCGCTTAATGGTTGGTAATATGGCTGAATTGAACTTTGCACCGACACAAAAAGCTGCTGAGAATCTTATTTTAGAAAATAAAGTTAAAGACAGCATTTATGTGACAGGTAATACAGCAATTGACGCATTGAAAACTACGATTCAAAAGGATTATGTTTCTGAAACTATTTCTAAATATAAGGACAAACAAATTTTATTATTAACTGCTCATAGAAGAGAAAATATTGGAGAACCAATGCATCATATATTTAAAGCTGTTAGAGATATAGCCGATGAATATCCTGATTTAGTAGTCGTTTACCCTATTCATAAAAATCCTAAAGTAAGAGAAATTGCAAGTGAATATTTAAAAGGTCATAACCGTATAGAATTAATTGAACCACTTGATGTTCTCGATTTTCATAACTTTGCCAATCAATCACATTTAATATTGACTGACTCAGGCGGCGTCCAAGAAGAAGCTCCTTCTTTAGGAAAACCTGTACTTGTATTGAGAGACAATACAGAAAGGCCAGAAGGTGTTAAAGCTGGAACTTTAAAAGTAATAGGAACAGAATATGATTCAATTATGAGAGAGACAAAGCGTATACTTGATAATAAGGAAGCATATCAACAAATGAGCAAAGCAAGCAATCCGTATGGTGATGGAAATACATCACAACGTATATGTGAAATAATTGAATATTATTTTGGTATACGAAATAAAAAACCTGAAGAGTTTTTAAATAATGTCCAATAATTAGCATATTTTAAATGAAATAATAACAGAAACCCTTAAAGTTGAATTGTTAAGTTCAACTTTAAGGGCATTTCTGTTTAAAGAGTTATTTGTGCTAAGAATTTTAAAATTTACTTAGCTACGCTTTCTTTTAAATCAAATTTCGTAAGGTAAGGCTGCTTCCCAATAACAAATCGGAAGATATAAAATTCTCGTAAAAATACACCTACAC
>Ga0079226_10001342_pt1 | contig 18865 bp, 20 predicted proteins | sample Poulit2014_FD_76345 | JGI IMG/M metagenome (GOLD analysis project Ga0079226, IMG submission 76345) | Agricultural soil microbial communities from Georgia to study Nitrogen management - Poultry litter 2014 | ecosystem: Environmental > Terrestrial > Soil > Agricultural land | place: USA: Georgia... | reverse complement strand
ATTATTGAATTGTATGTCATATTTTATGAGAATATTCTTTTATATCTCAGAGAAAAGGAGTATAATTAAGAATAATAAATATTTGTGAAACTTCAATATACGCTATACTAATTCTGGTATGGTGTTTATTGATTGTAGAAACAGAGGTTCTTGCGGTCTGATGTGTGATTTCTGTAACGTTTATGAGCTTCTGGTCTTGATTATATATGCAAGGGAGCATTGTGGTTATTATGAACAGTGTATTGAACAAAACGGATGTCATCCTGGTCGGTGGCGGCATAATGAGTGCCACCCTGGGGACATTGCTTAAAGAATTGAAACCGGAATGGGATATCAAAGTGTTCGAAAAACTCGACAGGACCGCCCAGGAAAGTTCGGATGCGATGAATAATGCGGGGACCGGCCACTCTGCACTATGTGAGATGAACTATACGCCGGAGATGGCGGACGGTTCGCTGGATATTACGAAAGCAATCAGAATCAACGAGCAGTTCCAGCTTTCCAAGCAGTTCTGGTCCTATCTGGTTGACCGGGGGCTGATTGAAAATCCGAATGATTTCATCATGCCCGTGCCCCACTTGAGTTTCGTGGAGGGAGACAAGAATGTCGAATTTCTGAAAAAGCGGGTAAAAGCGCTCACGGACAGCCCTCTTTTCGAGGGGATGGAATTTGCCGACGATGAGGCGACACTGAAAAAATGGATTCCATTGATGATGGAAGGCCGTGAGACGGAAGAACCGATTGCAGCGACTAAAATTGAATCAGGTACGGACATCAATTTCGGCAACCTGACCCGCAAGCTGTTTGACGTACTCCAGGAAGAAAAGGATGTCGATATCCACTTTGAACACAGCGTCGAAGATATCCGCAGGACAGAAGGCGGAGAATGGCAGGTCAAGGTCAAAAACCTGAAAACCGGAAAATTTGAATACCATACTTCAAGGTTCGTATTCATCGGTGCGGGCGGCGGCAGCCTTCCGCTTCTGCAGAAAACCGGCATACCGGAATCAAAAAATGTGGGTGGCTTCCCTGTAAGCGGGCTGTTCATGGTGTGTCAGAATCCAGAGGTTGTTGAGAAGCATAATGCCAAAGTATATGGTAAAGCGAAAGTGGGTGCACCGCCGATGTCTGTGCCCCACCTCGATACACGTTATATCGACGGTAAGAGATCTCTTCTTTTCGGACCGTTTGCAGGGTTCTCGCCCAAGTTCCTGAAAACGGGATCCAACATGGATCTTCTGGGCTCAGTGAAGCCGTATAACGTTTTGACAATGCTTTCTGCAGGTGCCAAGGAGATGGGTCTGACGAAATATCTGATTCAGCAGCTGCTTTTGTCCGAAGAAGAGAGGATGGCAGATCTGCGTGAATTCATTCCGGAAGCCAGGAGCGGTGAATGGGATGTGGTGACTGCCGGACAGCGTGTACAGGTTATCAAAGACACGGACAAAGGCGGCAAAGGCACATTGCAGTTCGGTACTGAAGTCATCACTTCAGAAGACGGTTCCATTGCAGCGCTGCTCGGGGCGTCGCCGGGTGCCTCTGTGTCAGTTGATGTAATGCTTGACGTGATGAGCAGATGTTTCAAGGAGGATTTCCCGGAGTGGGAAGATGAGATTAAAGAGATGATTCCTTCATTCGGCATTTCACTGACCGACAATCCGGAATACTTCAGGGAAATTGATAAAAAGATTTCAAAAAATCTCGGCCTGAACACACATGAGGAAGGTGTCCTTCTCAGCTGATAAGCGAAACCCGGCAGTTCAAATGAACTGCCGGGTGTTTTTAGTTATATACCAGTTCCTTCCCTTCATTTTTCTTCTCATGCACAATATGCCCCTCATCAAGTGTATAGATCCTGTCGGCGTATTCGAAAAGTCTTTCGTCGTGGGTGATCATCAACCCAACAGAACTGTTGGCTCTGATATTGTCACGTATCATCCCCATCACTTCTGTGGCCCTTTTGGCATCGAGACTAGCTGTCGGTTCATCGGCAAGAATCATTTTTGGTTCGTTCATCCAGGCTCTCATGATTGCGACGCGCTGTTTCTCTCCTCCGGAAAGGACATTCGGATAAGCTTTCAGCCTGTGACCGAGCCCGATTTCCTTCAAAAGTTTTTCCGCTCTTTGCCTGGCATCCTTTGAAGTCAGACCGGCCTGCTCCCCTACGAATGCCAGTTGATCAATGACTTTCATATAAGGGATAAGGTGGGAGGATTGGAATATGAATCCGATCTCCTTAAGTCTTATTGAAGTGAGCGTTTTCTGTTTTATGTCGAGATAGTCTTCATTGTTCAGGGTTACATCACCACCGGAGCGGCTAAGCAGCCCGCCAATAATTGAAAGCAGTGTCGTCTTACCGGAACCGGAAGCACCTTTAAGAATGACCAGCTCTCCTTCATCCACTTCCATATCAATTCCCTTCAGCACTTGTGTTTCTATATCACCTTTTCCAAATGATTTGGTCAGGTTATTTATGACTAATCCCATATTATTCTCCTCCTATAGCATCTAATGGATCGATTTTGATGATACGTACGAGTGACAGTATGGCACCAAGGAATGCCACCACAAGGAACAGTCCGGAAACGATCATCATGAGACCGGTATTCAGGTAGAACGGCATGGATACCGGAATGACATTATTTAGTGCGAACATGATGACCACAGACAGGATGACTCCGATGAGTGTGATGAGCAAGACTTGTACAAGTATCGCTTTAACCAGCTCACTGTTTTTGGTTCCTATCGCTTTCAGAATGCCGAGTTGTGATGACTTCTGTATCGTTATTACGTAGAAGAAAGCAGACAGCACGATCGCTGAAATGATGAACAGGAAGACAATCATGAGGTTGAGGGGCTGCTGCTCTGCCTGATAGCTTGGTATCGCCTGTTTGATATCATCTTCACTGACCATCTTTACATCTTCGATATTATTGATATCGTCAGAAATACCGCTCATATTTTCAGGCAGTGCAACGGCCGCGATACTGGTGGAATCAAGCCTTTCCATACCGCCGTCCGTAAGGTATGCCATGGAAGTGTGTGCATACATGATGTCATCAGTGAAGCCTGTAATTTCGAAGGTCACATCCGTATCTTTCAGTTCAACGGTATCCCCGATACTGTATCCTTCATCGGTCAATTTATAGTTCAACAGAATCTCCTCGGAGTTCTCAGGAAGCCGACCTTCGTCAGCCTGTGGGACAATATCTTCATCCGTATTGGTCAATACCACATCAATGGTTGAATCCGATGTAATCAGACTGTTTGCAGAAAACTCTATGTTGTGTCCCTCATCTGTTACTCCTTCAATCTGATCAATCTGACCTTCAATGTTTGATTGTGTCAATGAATCATCGACACCTTCCGAGATGACAAAATATTCCTGATTCCAGGCTTCGACACCCGAGACATTTTCTTTGGCCAACCCCTGTGCAAGGGCAGAGATGAATAACACAAGAAATGCGAGCAGGAAAAGAATCAGTGTGACAAGTACATATTTGAATTTGTAAAAATTAAGTTCTCTTAATGCGAGTTTCATATTCAGGGTTCCTTTCTCAATGTTTGAACCCTACTCTAAACCTACCGTATAAAGCGAATATAAAAATAAGATAAACTGTATATAAACTTTTTAGTGATATGACGGTTATCACATTTATGTTTCAACTATTGTGCAGGTGGTATAGACAAGTAGCTCCAATAATTACTAAAAAGCAGACCTTCCGCAATGATTTTCATTTCGGGGGTCTGCTTTTTGTATCGATGTGTGCTATTAATTTCTGTATCGCCCGGCGTTATTCTCAGGCTTGAAAAGCAGGTAGAATCCCAATGTCGAAAGGATAATGCCAAGCAGTACAGGAATCCAAAGACTCATTTCGAGTGATGGGCCGATATCGATGGCATTTTTCAAAAATCCCGGAATCATGAGAATTAAAAAAGAGACTGCGCCACCTATGAAAAACAATCCATATTCTTTCCAGGAGGGCCAATTCCTGAACAGGGTATACTGTATTGCATGGAAAATGAGGAATACAAATCCGACCCCGCCCAACGACATGATAACAATGTAAAAAATCTCTGCTGTAACATCGATGGTGACGGATAACGGTGCATCATCAATAATGTTGAAGGTCAGATCCATCAAAAATGAAAACAGATATATGATTCCGAGGAAAACCAATGCTATCTTTCCGGCAAGCTTCCATACATTCCTCCTGGGCAGTTCCTCGATGATGCTGTCGGCATATGTCTTATAGTCTTTTCCAGTAACTTCTTCGATATTTTTACCATTCCTCTGAGCTTCTATTATATGGGTAAGAAGGTCGTTCAGTATTTCTTCGGTCTCTTCGTTTTTGGATGTGTAATTCAGTCTGATATAGACCAATATATCTTCGTAGACTTCCATGTTATGCTGATTCAGTTGTTCTCTCAGTCTATTGTTCTCTTTTATCAGTGGTTTTTCTGACATGCTGTGTGTCCTCCTTGAGTATCGAATCGATTGGACCGATGATTTTATCCCATTCTTCTGTCATGAGATTCAGTGCATTTTCCCCTTCCTCGGTAATGAAGTAGTATTTTCTTTTTGGTCCGAAATCAGATGTGCGCTTCTCACTGTAAATATAATTGTTTCTCTGGAGTCTCAGCAGTATGGGATAGATGGTCCCTTCACTTACGTCGGCGAGACCAAGGTTCTGGAGCTTTTCCGACAATTCATATCCATATACGATATCATCATGGATTATCTTAAGGATGCAGGCTTCCATGAGGCCTTTTAGAATCTGGGTTCTGTTCACGTCTTCACCTACTTTGCATTACATGATAGTGAGGTAGAACAAAAGCTATTTTGTAATGCAAAATAGCTTGAGTACAATCTACTATACTTTGTTGAACGTGTCAAATGGCGTATGCCGCTACTCCTTCATCTGTCTTTTGTTCTTTACGAACAGTATGGTGAAGACAAGGTCTGTGATAAGCAGTGCGATGATTGCATAGACCAGGCTGTCAGTCAGCAGCAATACGGTGATGAAGGCAAGTACCGGCAGTACCAGGAAGAATATGATAAACATATTCATTTTTCTCCTCCTAATCAGGTTTAATTTTCAGGTTGAAGTATTTTTCTGCAAATTCGTAGAATTGCTCCGGCCGGACTTCTGTTTTTTCAGCATGACCATCCGTCCAGACCGTATAATTTTTATCGGTAAGCGTATGTCTGCCACCTTCTGTGAATGCTGTAATGATCAGTTCCTTATTGAATGGTGAAGTTTTGCTCTCTCTGATAATTTTCTGAACATGATCCAGCTCCCCGATTTCCACTACAGGGTCGTTGAGGTAGAACTTATAACCGGGGACCCACCCTTTTTTTGAGGCGGTAAGATTCATCATCAGAACATGGCCGTCTGTCACTTCAATAACTTTAAACGATCCATTTCTGGAATGTACAGTGTCACCATCCATAGGAACCGCTCTGAGCGGCAGGTTCCCACCGAACCCTGTATCGATCAGGTAGGCTCTCCCCTTATGTTTCACAAGAAACATGACATGCGTTTTAGTACCGAAGTCCGAGCCGTTATGAACTCTGCCGTAATACATTGCAGAATCGAATCCGTTTTCCGATAAAACCAAGTGTAGCAGAGGGTTCAGTTCATAGCAGAGCCCGCCTTCGTTCTGTATGAGCATCTTGTCGATCAGGTTATCGTAGTTGATAGTATCCGCCCTGTTGAACATGACAGCTGTGTTTTCAAATGGTATGGCCTGCGCTGTCAGTTCAAGAACATTTTCAAGGTTATCGAATGTAATCCGGGACTCTGTCGGCAAACAGATACGCTTGCGGAACATCGTGTTTAGATCATTCATGATATGCCCTCCTCGAGGCAGATTATAACATTATACAAATGTACAGGACAGGAAGGGGGTACCCTATGGAAGATAAAATCGGTTCTTCAGGAGCGGTTGAAATGTTGGTGGGAGCAGGTACGCACCCTGGAATGCTGAAGGTTCAGATAATGCCATCAGCCGTCTCGACCATACAGGGCGTCATGAAGCTGTAAGAGGAAGGTTTCAGGAAAAGCGTCATGCAGGCTGTCAACAATGCAAATGAGATATAAAAATGGACCGGCAGTGCCGGTCCATTTTTTGATGCCTATTCTTCATTGAAATCTCGTTTTCCGAGCTCCCTCTCATAAATGAACAGTGCATTGGCGTCGTCCTTGATCCGTTCGATATAGTCGATGTGACGGTCGAATGTCGCTTCTTCCTCGACCTGTTCATCCAGGAACCATCTGATGAAGGACAATGTCGCATATTCCTTCTCATCAGTGGCGATATCTGAAATGTTATAGAATGATTTGGTCACTTCTTTCTCCTGTGCAAGCCCGGCCTTGAAAGTATCAAGGATGGAATTATAATCGGTTGCAGGTGCCGGAATTTCCTTAAAAATTGCGTGAACACTCCGGTCATTCAGGTAATCATAAAGTTTCATGCCATGGAATCGCTCCTCTTTGGCCTGCTGGATATAAAAATTGGCAAAACCATCATAGCTTCTGGACTCGCAATATGCCGCCATTGCCATATATTCATGAGCTGCTGCAAATTCATTGTTCATCTGGTTATTCAAAGCTTCTTTCAATTTTTCAGATAACATTTTGAAAACCTCCTTATATAACGCCTACTTGGTAAATACCCTCTTATCATAAAATATATCATACTCTTATTCATTATAAATAATCAAACTGTTTACACTTTTAATTCCTGGTTATATAATATGATATTAATATGGATACAACCTGTACGGGATTATCGAGGGAGGTGTCACTATGAATATAGAAAATCTGGAAGCCTTTGTACATGTCAATCATTTCGGAAGTATCAACAAAGCTTCCAAAGCACTCTTTCTGTCACAGCCGTCTGTTACTTCAAGGATAAAATCGCTTGAACGTGAACTTGATGCACAGCTGTTTGAGCGCAGCGGACGCCGGCTGATACTGACTGAAAAAGGTTTGGGATTTCTGCCTTTTGCGGAAAATATGGTGGATACGCTGAAAAAAGGAAAAGCCTATCTGGAAGACAGCAGGAATGAAAATAGACTCACTGTCGCCGGTTCCAGTCTGGCCGCCTTTTATCTTCTTCCGGACGTTCTTCCAGCAATTAAAAAAGAGTTTCCTGAATTGAATGTGAAGATAGTCACTGCACCGAGTGATGAGGTCGCCCGTATGGTTTCACAAGGAGACGCCGAACTCGGTTTTGCAAGCAATGTATCAGCATCCGGATTGAGTACACACAGAACCTTGGAGAGCCCTATAAGGCTAATTGTGCCCAATGGGCATGCATTCACAGAAAGTAAGACGGATGCAAACAAGCTCAGCGGGAACACAATCGTATTCTTTGCCTGTGGTTCTCTGGATTGGACTATGGTGAATAATCTGTTCATGAAACTGGAAAAGCAGCCTGATATCAAATATGAAGTGGATAGCATGGAGACGGCCAAAGGAATCATTTTGAACGGCTCGGCCATTGGGTTTTTACCGGAGCTCAGTGTGAGGAGGGAAATTGAGGAAGGCTTCCTGCATGCAATCGACATACCTGAATTGACCGATGTTGCACTGAAAACGGATATGATCTATCAGGAGAATTCATACTCGGGCAGCATGAAGGAAATCATCAGGATCATCGAAGAAACAACTTATGCCGCTCCGGCTGAAAGAGCAGCTATAGACGAGCTCTATAAGTGAAACGAAAAAAACTATAATATGGCATCTTGCCCATCAGAATCCGTGGTGGTATACTTACTGTCATTAATCCTACTTTTTTAATAGGAATTAGGAGGGGTTCCATGATCAAAGTCTCGGGTCTTAAGAAAGCGTTCAACAACACCGAGGTGCTGAAGGACATCAATTTTGAAGTAAATGACGGAGAGACGGTTGCGATTATCGGTCCGTCTGGATCGGGGAAATCTACCCTGCTCAGATGCCTGAACTATTTGGAGAAACCCGATGAAGGATTCATAAGCATAGGCGGGGTCTCAACAGAGAGGACAAAAGTGAAGAAATCGACAATCAACAGACTGAGAATGGAGACCGCAATGGTCTTCCAGCATTATAATCTGTTCAAAAACAAAACAGCTTTGGATAATATCACCTACCCTCTGGTTGCTTCAAAAAAAGCAGGGGCGGAAGATGCTGTGAAAATCGGTGAAAGCCTGCTCAGACAGGTGGGTATCCTGGACAAAGCAAAAAATTATCCGGTGTCTTTATCGGGTGGTCAGCAGCAAAGGGTTGGCATAGCAAGGGCGCTGGCTGTGGACCCTCATGCATTATTGTTTGATGAACCTACGTCCTCTCTTGATCCGGAATGGGTTGGCGAAGTGCTGAAGGTGATTTCAGATATATCCAAAAACGACAAGACGATGATCATAGTGACACATGAAATGGATTTTGCCAGGGAAATCGCTGACAGGGTGATATTCATGGCAGACGGCAGCATCGTCGAAGAAGGACACCCGGCAGAAGTATTCGACAATCCTCGGAATGAGCGGACCAGGAAATTCCTGAAGAAATATATACAGCAGTCAGCAGACTGGCAGGAAGAAAATGAACCGGAACTGTTAACAGTTTAAAAAGGAGGCATCCCATGAATTTTGATATCGGATATATGATTGAAATAATGCCTGAATTGCTTGTGTATATCCCGATTACCCTGTACCTTGCAATCGTGTCTATGCTCATTGCAGTCATCATCGGTATAGCGCTGTCGTTGATCCTCGTCAATAAAATTCCCATTGCCGTACAGTTGTCAAAACTGTATATCTCTTTCTTCCGGGGAACGCCCGTTCTTGTACAGCTTCTGATGATCTACTTCGGCCTGCCCCAGCTCTTCCCGTGGCTGAATTCAATTTCGGCAGTGAATGCAGCAATCATCGCATTCAGCCTGAATACTTCTGCCTATCTCGCAGAGATATTCAGAGCGGCACTCACATCAGTGGATAAAGGGCAGACTGAAGCTGCAATATCGACCGGTCTTACATATCGCCAGGCGGTATGGGGCATTGTACTGCCCCAGGCAGTAAGAAATGCAGTCCCTGCTACCGGAAACATGTTCATAGGTCTGATAAAGAACTCTTCCCTCGCCTTCACAATCGGTGTTACAGAACTGCTGGCGCAGGGGAAACTCCTCGCTACGGCGACGTTACAATTCTTTGAAGCGTATCTTGCAGTTGGCATCATATACTGGTGTATGACCATACTCTACAGCTGGCTTCAGAAATGGTATGAAGCAAGGATCAACAAACCCTATGAAGCATAACGTTAAAGAGTATTAAAAATTATGAATGGGAAGTGGTTTAAGTATGAGCAGAAAACAGATAAAATTAGGCCTTCTCGTCCAGGGACCGGGTTCTCACCCCTATTCATGGCGGGCTGATGATACCGTTATAGATGGCAGTATAAATTTTGAATACTATCTGGACGTTACAAGAAGAGCGGAAGCGGCAGGTTTTGAATTTCTGTTTATAGCGGACGGAGTCCACATCAATGAGAAGTCCATACCGCATTTCCTCAACCGTTTCGAACCTCTTACACTTTTGTCAGCACTTGCCCCGCTCACTTCGAGGATAGGTCTGGCAGGTACCGTATCGACCACATACAGCGAACCCTACAATATTTCAAGACAGCTGGCAACAATCGATCAGATAAGTCAGGGCCGTGCGGGATGGAACGTCGTTACAACGCCTCTTGAAGGCAGTGCCGGAAACTTCAGCAAAGGAAATCATCCGGAGCACTCGACCAGATATAAAATGGCCGGTGAATATATAGAAGTCGCCCAGGGGCTTTGGGATTCATGGGAAGATGATGCTTTTGTCAGAAATCGTGAAACCGGTGAATTCTTTGATAAGGATAAACTTCATACATTGGACTACAGAGGGGACTTTTTTAATATCAAAGGGCCGCTGAACATTCAACGGTCCAGACAGGGACAGCCGGTGATATTTCAGGCAGGTGCTTCAAAAACGGGAAGAGCGTTTGCGGCAAAGTACGGCGAAGCGGTATTTACACACACGCAGTCGTTCAAAAGCAACAAGGAGTACTATGACGATATCAAAGAGCAGGCTGTTAAAAATGGCCGGAAGAAAGAAGATGTGCTGATCCTCCCCTCACTGTCCCCGATCATCGGTGCAACCGAAGAAGCCGTTGCAGAGAGACATGAGGAGATAAAAAATCTGATTACCATCGATAATGCACTGGAAGTACTGGGGAGATTTTTCGATCATTATGACTTCAGTGTGCATCCATTGGATGAGCCTTTTCCTGATATCGGGGATATCGGTAAAAATAGTTTCCGGTCCACTACCGACAATATAAAACGGAAAGCATATCAACATGGTTCCACGCTTCGGGAGGTGGCACTGGAAACGGCGTCTCCTAAAGATGCTTTTTCCGGGACCTACCGACAGGTGGCAGATAAAATGATTGAATGGGTGGAAAATGGAGCTGCAGATGGTTTTGTGTTCACCCCTCAGACATTCGGCACCCAGTATGATGAATTTCTGGAGCATGTCATACCTTTGCTTGAAGAGGAAGGCAGCTATACACGTGAATATCCCGGAGAGACGCTTAGAGAAAATCTGGGACTTGATTTCAGGGAAAACCGCTATACAAAAGAAAGAGCCGGTAGTGTAGAAGCACAAGGCTGATTATTGATAAGAAAGGAAGATTTCATGCATGATATTGTAATCATTTCAGGAAGTCCGTCCGCTGACTCCAGATCTCAGAAAGTGCTCAGTTACATTGGTGCCAGATTCAATGAGAAAGGTCTGTCTATCGGTCATATATCAGTGAGGGATATCTCCGCAGAAGATCTGATGCTCGGAAACTTCAACAGTCCCGAAGTAAACGATGCTGCCGAAAAAATACGCAGTGCAAAAGGAATCATAGTTGGTTCCCCAGTGTACAAGGCAGCCTACTCCGGAGTGCTGAAAAGTCTGTTTGATATCCTGCCGCAGGATATTATGAAAGACAAGCCGGTGCTGCCGGTAATGTCGGGAGGCAGCATCTCCCATCTGCTGGCACTGGAGTATGCGCTTAAACCGCTGATTTCGACTTTGAAAGGCACTACATTGAAGGGTGTGTATTATCTGGACAGCCAGATTGATAAAACTTCAGCCATTCCTATACAGGATGAGGAACTGATACAGCGTACAGAAGTTCAGGTTGAAGAGTTGCTGGGAAAAATGGGGATTGAAGGTGTTTTCCCGTGAAACATATAAAAACGGCATCCGGTCGATCACCGGATGCCGTTTTTATATGCTGTCGAGTGCCTGCCTTATGTCTGCAATGAGATCGTCGGCATTCTCTATGCCGACTGAAAGTCTGAATAACCCTTCTGTAATGCCCCTGTCCTGTCTCTCCTCTTCAGTGAGTGCCAGGTGACTGGAAGTTCTCGGATGGGATAATATGGATTCCACCCCGCCCAGACTTACTGAAACAAGAGGAATATTCAGTTTATCCACGAATTGCTGCGCCTTCGACTCGTCTTTTATCCGGAAGCTGATTACAGCTCCACCATGATTTGCCTGGGACAGATGAAGTGAATCTTCCCCCGGATAATAGATATCGGTGACACCTTCATGGGATTTGAAGAATTTATAAAGTTTTTCTGTGTTTTCTGTGGATTGTTTCCATCGAATTGCCAGTGTTTTCAAATGCTGGCCCAGTGTCCAGCAATCATACGTGCCGAGTCCTGTACCCATGACGACCTGCATTTCCTGGATGCTTTCCTTGAGACGTTCGTCATTGACGATGACTGCGCCTGCCAGCACGTCACTGTGTCCTCCAAGAAATTTTGTGGCGCTGTGGACGACGATATCAGCACCAAGGCTGAGCGGGTTCTGTCCAAGGGGTGTCATGAATGTATTGTCCACTATGGTAATCAAATTGTTCTTACGTGCTATCTCAATGATTTTTCTGATGTCCGTCACTTTTAATGTCGGATTGGAAGGTGTTTCAATGTATATTGCTTTCGTATTTTCTGTAATGGCGTTTGTAACGTTATCAGAAACTGTTTGATCCACTTCTGAAAAGCTGAGTTGATAACGTTTCAATATGGTTCTGCTGAGTTCATAAGTGCCGCCGTACATATCGGCAGGCATTATGATATGGTCTCCCGGGGAACATGTCATCAGTGATGCGGCAATTGCCGACATTCCTGAATTGAATGCGAACCCGTACTTTCCATTCTCAAGCCGCGCAAGTTTCTCCTCCAGCTTCTCCCGGTTCGGGTTGCTGTTCCTTACATAGAGATGGTCTTCTTCATCATCAAGGCTCTTACGTATGAATGCAGTTGAATAATAAAGCGGCTGATTAGCAGTGTCATATTCATGACCGCGTTTATTGTCGATGATCATGTCTGTTTCGATTGAGTTATCCATGTCTATCCCCTTTTCGATTTATTTATAGCCTGTATCAGGTCGGCTTTGATATCTGCCACATTTTCAACGCCTGTTGAAACCCTCAGCAACTGCTCATCAATGCCTCTCCTACCCTTCTCTTCATCAGGCATATCAGCATGCGTCTGTGTGAACGGAAAAGTGATGAATGTTTCTGTACCGCCCAGACTTTCTGCAAATGTACAGATTTTTATATGTTCAAGCACTTTGGCCGCACTGTATGCCTCATTAAGACGCAGACTCAGCATGCCTGTCCGGCCCGAGTATAACACTTTGTCGACTGTTTTATCTGCAGTGAAATGCTCTGCAAGAATTTTGGCATTCTCTGTGGCACGTTCCATGCGAAGGTGAAGTGTTTTCAGTCCCCTCAACAGCAGATAACTGTCAAAAGGAGATAATGTTGCCCCTGCCATATTGTGGTGTGCTGCAAGTATTTCTGCGAGGCGAGCATCCTTTACTGTAACGACGCCTGCAAGTACATCGTTATGGCCGCCGATATACTTAGTCGCAGAATGAAGTACAATATCCGCCCCATCGCTGAGGGGTGTATAGTAATACGGCGTCAGGAAAGTGTTGTCCAGTATCGTCAATATGTCCTGGTTGTATGCCAGTTCATATAATGGCTTAAGCGGCACTTCTATCATCGACGGATTTGTTACTGGTTCGATGAAAAATGCCTTTGTATTTCCGTTAATCTCCCCTTCAATTGCGGGAAGGTCGGCAAAATCCACATATTTGAATTTTACCCCGTACTGGGATTCATAAAAATCAAAAATCCTGAAAGTACCGCCGTATAAATCAAAACTTACCAATATCTCATCGCCTGGCCGGAAAAGGCCGCATACAAGCTGAATCGCGGCCATACCGCTTGATGTTGCAAATGAAGCAATACCATCCTCAAGTTCTGCAAAAGCCTCCTCGAAATGCGAGCGTGTCGGGTTGCCGGTCCTGGTATAGTCATAGCCTGTCGATATCCCGACACTTTTGTGTTCGTATGCTGTAGCAGTGTAAATTGGATTGTTGGTTGCTCCTGTCGGATCAGTGTTAAGCCCTATTTGCGACAGTTTCGTTTCCATTATCCCGACCTCCTTCATAATAAAAAGCTTTCGACATCCCTACTGCTTTCAAACAGGATCAGGAGGACGAAAGCTCATCGTGGTACCACCTCATATTCACTGGAACATCACTGTTCCAGCCTTACACAGTAACAAATAGTACTGTACCGCTGTATTGGGCGTACCCACATGCAGCTCAGAGACCATGTTCATTTCCGCGACAATACTGCATTTCAGCTTTAGGCAGTTCTCTGTGAATTGTCCCGATAACTACTCATCCCGTCCATGCCGCTTAAGTTTGTATTTAAACTTTAAGTTTAGATTAATATACAAATTAAATCAGATAAAGTCAATGGCGTTGTCAGATAAATTTAAATTATTCGAAACGACAGAGTATAATGCCATGCGCACAATAAAAAGCATTGAAAACCGCTTTTATAATTCGTATATCCAAATATTAATGTGCATTATAAAATCAAGCTTAAAATGCCATTAAATATCGTTTTATATCGCCTGAAAGAGCCTCTATGAAAGAGTTTTATCATTTTAAATAACGCCGTTCGCACCATCATAACAACAGCATCATAACGAGGGAGGAAACTCTGATTTTAATAAATGGTGGAAAAGCTTCTCAATAAAAGTTATAATATTAAATAACGATAAAATAATGGGAGACTGATTACATATGAGAGAAACGAATCACGCAGTATATTATACAACAGCTCAAGTGAAAGATATGGTGGAGCTTTCCGATCAGAATGTTCGTAAATATGTAAGGATGCTTGAAGAAAGAAAATATGAAGTTGCAAAAGATGAGCATAACAGGCGTCTTTTTTCACAGGAAGATATTGCTGTGCTGAAAGAGTTCATAAAGCTTGCAAAACAGCCCGGATATACACTTGAGACTGCAGCTGATGAAATCATTGAGAAAGTGCCACATATTGTTTATGAGAAAGGAGAAAGCGCGCCTGCGAACGTTACTAATAACGATATAAACAGGATGATCGGTGCTGTGATGGAAAAACTCGAAACAATGCAGCAGGAAAACCGTGAACTGAAACATAATGTAAATCATCTTGTTGAAAGGCTGGAAGCCTACAGTAAATATAATGAACCTCTATCCCTTGAATATCGCAGCAGTTCTGATGGAGGACAGTTCCCGGACTGGGAGGATGCAGAGGTTTCAACACAACTGGATGAAAGTCATTCCATGGAAGAAGCGCCGGATGAAAAGAACTCGGTACAGGATGAAGCTGAGGAAGTTCCACAGGAAGAAACTGAAAGGGAAGATGTTCCAGCTGAGATGCCAGAGACGGCTGCAGATCCCAAAGCTTCAAATATTGATATGAACAATTATGACAATGATGAAGGGCAGGAGAGGGGACAAAACGATCACAAAGAAGATACGACTGCTGAAAAAGAGGAAGAGAAAGGGGGATACTTCAGTAAGTTGTTCAGTATTTTCAAGAAATAGCGGACGAAACAGATTGGGTCAGCAGTATCGATAAAGGAAGCGGTATTTACAAAACATTGTCCGTCAGAGCATGATTATTGGCGAACGTCCTTTTGTTTAAAGAGGACGTTTTAATTTTTATGGGGGAGGAGAGCTGAAAAATGAAAAAGGTAATCTGGATAACCGGTGCTTCGAGTGGATTTGGCATGGCAACCGCACTGAAACTTCTGAGAAAGACGGAACATAAAATCTGTGTCAGTGCCAGAAGGCATGAATTGTTGGATATCCTTGTCAAAGAGGGAGTGTATGCTTTTCCGTTGGATGTAACGGACAGTGTTGAGGTGCACTCGGTCAGACGGAAAATTGAAGATGAAGTGGGGCAGATAGATGCTGTTCTCGTCAATGCGGGATACGGGGTGTATGGCCCTGTGGAGGAAGTTCCAAAGGAAGCTGCACTCCGGCAGTTTGAAGTCAATGTTTTCGGTGCGTTGGATACGATCCGTGCTGTACTGCCCGGTATGAGAGAGAAGGGGGCAGGTCGCATCGTCATTACGAGTTCAACGGCTGCTCATGTCTCGAGTGCGGGGATGGGATATTATGCTGCCACAAAACACAGCATCAAAGCTTTGGGAACTGCACTGCGGCAGGAAGTGAAGTCGTTTGGCATAGATGTTGTAATGATCGAGCCGGGTGTAGTGGACACACCTTTTGGTACTGTAGCTCTGGACAAAAACTATATCAATACAAAAGATGGGGCGTATGCACCCCTTATGAAAGAAGTGAAGCAGTATATGCTTAATGCATTACGGCGGGCACCGGGGCCTGAAGAAACACGGGACACCATGGTCAGGGCGCTTGTCGGGGAAAATGTGAAACCGATATACAGGACGACGAAAGGGTCACTCGGTCTGACGGCTCTGAGCAGGCTGCTTCCTGCCCAGGCTTACGACATTGTAATACAAGAAGGTATGAAGCGGCTGAAATAGGTATGTGCATACTGCTTTATTTCATAGCGGGATAATGTCATCATGTATGAGACGTCATCACTTTTGGATAGGACGGATATAATGCTTGAATCATTTACAATCGGATCCTTTGAAATCCCATCTATGTATGTCGCTCTGGCAGCGGCGTTTCTGATTTCCTATATGATGATCTGGAATTCGGAAGAGAAGAAACATCTGTTCAGTCATTGGCTGAATGCAGCAATCATCCTTTTTCTGATATATAAATTTTCCTATATCATCTTCAATTGGAATGCATTCATTTCGGAGCCCTTAAATGTATTTTATTATAACGGTGGCCAGCCGGGACTGCTGGCGGGGCTCGTTGTCATGTTCATCTATATGGCATACCGTTCCAACAGCCTGTTCTATGCAGAGTCATACAGCATTTTCAGTGTTGCATTCATAACGTTATATGGTGTGTTTGAACTCAGGCTGATCACTCAGCCACCGTACATCATCATGGCTGTCGCATCACTTGCAGCTCTGATTGCAATCTACTTTACATGGCACAGGTTCAGGGCAATACTGATGGTTTTCATAACGCTTTTCATCGCGCAGTTGGTCGTCCGCTTCTTCATTTTCAACGGAGAAAGTATATTGGCACTGACACTTATGCAGTGGTGGGTTCTCGGCAGTATATTCTATGTACTGCTTACAACAGAAAAAGGTATGAGAGATGAGAATGGACCGCAGCTCCCGTAAGGGGCACGGTCCATTTTTGTATTCCTATAGAAATTTTTCTAGTAAACTTCTCCGCATGTCACGGCCATCAATGCTTTGATTGTATGCATGCGGTTTTCCGCCTGTTCAAAGACTTTGGAGTATCCGGCTCTGAATACTTCATCAGTAACTTCAAAACCACTTTCCCCGAACTTCTCATGTACTATCTTTCCGATGTCGGTTTCAGTGTTATGGATGGCCGGGAGACAGTGGAGAAAAATAGTATCTGATTTACCGGTCATGTCAATCATGTCCTGGTTGACCTGATACGGGTTCAGAAGTTTATACCTTTCATCCAGTTGTTCCTCTTCACCCATTGAACACCAGACATCGGTGTAGATTACATCGCTGCCTATGATGCCCGCTTCGACATTTGAGGTAATCAGTGATTTACTGCCTGAGATTTCCTGCAGCTCTTTTGCCAGCTTTTGAACGGAAAGCTCAGGCTGCAGGGAATCAGGTGCCACAATATTGATATCCACTCCGAGTATTGCTCCGGTAACGAGGAGGGAGTGTGCCACGTTATTTCTGCCGTCTCCAACAAACGTGACCGTTTTACCTTGATAAGTACCAAGGTGCTCCTTGATTGTCAGGAAATCAGCGAGCATCTGTGTCGGATGCCAGTCATTGGTCAGGGCATTCCAGACAGGGATGCCGGAATGTTCTCCAAGTGCTTCTGCAGTATGCTGTTCAAAGCCTCTGAAAGCAATGCCATCGAACATGGAACCCAGTACTTTTGCCGTATCCTCTACGGACTCCTTGGCTCCGAGCTGTAAGTCATTCTTATTGAGGTATTCAACAGTGGCACCGAGTTTTCCAGCCGCTACAGTGAAAGCCGATCTGGTCCTCGTGGACTGCTTTTCAAAAATGAGTGCAATCTGTTTCCCGCTCATGAATCGCTGCGGGATGCCATGCTTCTCTTTAGTTTTAAGATGTTCTGCGAAGTCGATAAGCGTCTCAAGCTCTTCTTTATCAAAGTCATACTCCTTTAAAAAGTTTCTGCTTTGAAAGTTAACCAGTTTTAATTGTTTTGCCGCCCCAAGAAATCATCTCCTAAAAAAGTAATTAAAAAGTATTATACAATAAAAGTATTAAAAATCAAATAAATATTTAAAATATTGCATAAAAATTATTAAAAACAAATAGATAGGAGTATATATCTGCAATGGATTGACTTTATTCCGGAAATGACCTAAAATACCGAATGGCGAACAAATATTGATTGTTATAGCCATAACATTCGTATTAAAGGGGCAAAAACCATGGATAATGTATTTGATTATGAAGATATTCAGCTAATTCCTAATAAATGTATCGTAAACAGTCGTTCGGAATGTGATACTTCCATCACACTCGGAAATCATACTTTCAAACTTCCTGTCGTTCCGGCCAATATGCAGACAATCATTGATGAAAAGATTGCTCTGACGCTTGCTGAAAAAGGTTATTTCTATATAATGCATCGTTTTCAGCCGGAGAAACGCATCAATTTTATAAATGATATGCATTCCAAAAATCTGATCGCTTCAATCAGTGTAGGCGTCAAAGAAGAGGAATATGCATTTATCGATCAGCTTCAGTCGGAAGGGCTCGTTCCTGAGTATATGACAATCGATATCGCACATGGCCATTCGAATGCTGTGATCAGGATGATTGAATATATCAAAGAACGCATACCGGAAACATTCCTCATTGCCGGAAATGTCGGCACACCTGAAGCGGTACGTGAACTGGAACATGCAGGCGCGGATGCCACAAAAGTGGGCATCGGACCGGGCAAAGTGTGTATTACCAAGATCAAAACCGGTTTCGGCACAGGTGGATGGCAGCTTGCTGCCCTGCGCTGGTGTGCGAAAGCTGCTACAAAACCGATTATCGCCGACGGGGGCATAAGGACACATGGAGATATCGCCAAGTCGGTCCGCTTCGGTGCTTCGATGGTCATGATAGGCTCACTGTTTGCAGGCCATGAGGAATCGCCGGGAGAGACTGTTGAAAGGGATGGCAGGAAATATAAAGAATATTTCGGTTCAGCATCAGAATTCCAAAAAGGTGAGAAGAAGAACGTCGAAGGGAAAAAGATGTTCGTGGATTATAAGGGGCCGCTCAAAGATACACTGGCTGAAATGCAGCAGGATCTGCAGTCATCGATCTCCTATGCAGGGGGCAACAGCCTTGAGGCGATCCGTACGGT
>Ga0079226_10001341_pt1 | contig 18868 bp, 17 predicted proteins | sample Poulit2014_FD_76345 | JGI IMG/M metagenome (GOLD analysis project Ga0079226, IMG submission 76345) | Agricultural soil microbial communities from Georgia to study Nitrogen management - Poultry litter 2014 | ecosystem: Environmental > Terrestrial > Soil > Agricultural land | place: USA: Georgia... | reverse complement strand
CCCGCCAACACGGGCAACGGAGGCAACGAGTCGTATGCCTGTTCGAAAAGGATGTACCCGGCGACGAGGCCGACAACACCGGCAACCAACAGATCGCGAGGCCTGGTGAACTGCATGCCTTCACCGTACCGAGCGGGCGGCCATCAGTGATTGCCCAACGCGGTCCGAATCAGAGAGGCAGGTCACCACGCCCCCGGACCGCAACCCGCTCCTCGCCGGGAATCTCGTCCAGTAGCTGCGTGACCCACCCGTGGCCCGGTAGCCACGCGTCGGGATCCACCTCCAACCAGGGAATCAGCACCGTCGCCCGGCTGGCAGTACCCGGATGAGGCAACAACAGCTCGGGGTCGTCACTGCGCACCTCGTCAACCGAGACGATGTCGACATCCAACGTCCGCGGTCCCCACCGTTGCTCACGGGTCCGTTCCGCACGCCGCTCCAGGGACTGCGCGGTACGCAGCCAGTCCCAGTGGTTCCGCCCCGGATCCCGCACCAGACACACCGCGTTCAGAAAATCCGGCTGGTCGGTAACTCCCCACGGCGCGGTCTCGTACACACTCGACACCCGCACCAACACACTGTCGAGCGCATCCGAGACGAGTCGTAGATACGCCAGCCGATCCCCAACATTCGACCCGAGCGACAAGACCGCGGTACTCATTGCCTCGACTCCTCCACGCTGCGCTGCTCAGCCTCTCACGGAGCCACGATGCGCGCACCGTCGTCGTCTTCGCTCATCATGCCTCGGCTCCACTGCACGGCTCCTGCCGTTCCCGCAGGACCGTGACGGCGACGTCAGCGAAATCCAACGGAATCGGTGCCGCGGGCTTGTGCACGGTGACCTCGACGGCCCGCAACGGCCACACTGTGAGCAACTCGTCACCGACCCTGCCCGCCAACGCCTCGATCAGGTTGTACGGCCTGCCACCGACGATCGTGGCGATCCGTTCCGCCATCTCCCCGTAGTGCACGGTGTGTTCCAACTGATCCGATTCCGCGGCAGCCCGCAGATCGAACCACGCGACGAGATCCACCAGGAAGTCCTGGCCATTGGCACGCTCGTGTTCCAGAACCCCGTGCCAACCGAACACCCGTAAACCGGTCAGCGTGATCCGGTCCGCAACCGTGTCGTCCCCGCGCACCGCCTCACTCATGGCCTGCCGCCCAGGCGGATGCCACGGTGACCGCGTCGAGCGAGGCACCGACATCGTGCACCCGCACTCCCCAGACTCCGGCGGCCGCGGCCAGCGTCGACACGGCGGCGGTGGCATCCTCGCGGTCCTCCGCAGGCCGCGGTTCACCGTTGCCATCCGCGAGCAACCGGCCGAGGAAACGTTTCCGCGACGCGCCCACCAACACGGGGAAACCGAGGGACACCAGTGATCCCAGTCCGTGCAACAACAGCCAGTCGTGCTCCGCCCGTTTGGCGAAGCCGATGCCGGGGTCGAGCACGATGGCCTCTCGTTCGACTCCGGCAGCCAGAGCCGCCTCCACCCGTGCGGACAACTCGTCGCGGACCTCACGGACCACATCGTCGTAGGACGCCAACGAGGACATGTGCTTGCTGTGGCCCCGCCAGTGCATCAAGACCCAGGGAACGCCGGCATCAGCGACGACCCGCGCCATCTCGGGATCAGCGAGCCCTCCCGAAACATCATTGACGACCGAGGCACCCGCCTCCAAGGCGGCCGCGGCCACCCGGGCACGGGTCGTGTCAACAGCCAACCGCATCCCGTCAGCGGCGAGGCTGCGCACGATCGGGACCACACGCTCGTTCTCCGTGTCCGCATCCACGCGCGACGCACCCGGCCGGGTCGACTCACCACCGACATCGATCAGGTCGGCGCCACGCCACCACATCTCGTGCGCATGTGTGAGCGCGTCGTCCGTGTCCTGATAACGCCCACCATCCGAGAACGAATCGGGCGTAACATTCAGCACTCCCAGCACCGCACACCGCGACGGTTGTGGAAGCAGCCCACTCCGCGCGGCGGGGCCGGAAATCCCGACCCCGGCTTCCTGGTCAGCGTTGATGATTGCCGTCCTCGTCGTCCCCGGTCGCTCCACGGCTGTGCGGCGGTTGCTCCGTCGGTCCCTGGTCCGGTGGCGGGCCGGGCTGCTGGCCCGATGGTTGCTCGGGTTGCTGACCCGGTTGCACCGAACTCGAGGGATCGTAGCCGTAGGGTCCGCCGGATCCCGTCGGACGTGGCGACGCCGGACCCCGGGGCCCGGTCGCCGGAGTCCACCCGGGCGGCGCTCCGTAGTTCGGCGGTCCGTGATTCGGGCCACCCCCCGCGGGGCTCGCACCGCCGTAGGGACTTCCGTTCGGACTCCCGTTCGCGTACCCGGCCGGTGGGGCATAAGGGTTGCCGCTGGGCTCGCTGCCCGCTCCCGGCTCACCGGGAGCACTCCCACTCTGGTTCGACCCGACCGGGGCCGGCTGCTGCCCGCCCTCGGCCGCCGGCGGCGTCTGTTGCTGCGGCGGAGCCGAATCCTCACGTGGCGGTGGCCACGGTTCACCGCGCTCCATCGCCTGCTCGCCCGGCGTCTTGATCGGCGGCTTCTCGGAGGGCCTGCGATCGCCGAACTCGTTGAACACCGTGATCCTCGGCCGTTTCTCCACCGAGGCGAAGATCCGCTCCAAGTCCTTACGTTGCAGCGTCTCCTTCTCCAACACCTCACGCACCAGGTCGTCCAGCACCTCCCGATAGTTGTTCAGGACGTGCCATGCCTCGGTGTGTGCGGTTTCGATCAGTTTGCGGACTTCCTCGTCGATCTCGTGGGCAACCTCGAGTGAGTAGTCGGCCTCTTTGCCCGCGGAACGGCCGAGGAAGGGATCGCCCTGCTCCTCGCCGTACTTGACGGCGCCGAGTCGGGCGCTCATCCCGTACTCTTTGACCATCGCTTTGGCGATCTTCGTTGCCTGCTCGATGTCGGCTTGTGCTCCGGTGGTGGGCTCGTGGAACACCAGTTCCTCCGCGGTCCGTCCCCCCATGGCGAACACCAGCCGTCCAAGCATCTCGGAACGGGTCATCAGGTCCTTGTCGTCCTCGGGAACCAAGAGCGCGTGACCGCCGGTACGCCCACGGGGCAGGATCGTCAGCTTGTACACCGGCTCGATGTCCGGCATCGCCCAGGCAGCCAACGCGTGCCCACCCTCGTGGTACGCGGTGATCTTCTTCTCGCGCTCCGAAATGACCCTGCTCTTACGAGCCGGCCCACCGACAACCCTGTCGACCGACTCCTCCAACGAGGTCTCGGTAATCAGTTGTTGTCCCTGCCGCGCGGTCAACAACGCGGCCTCGTTGATGACGTTGGCCAGGTCGGCACCGGACATTCCGACCGTACGCTTGGCCAGCCCGTCCATGTCAGCGTCCTGAGCCAACGGTTTGCCCTGCGCGTGCACGTTCAGAATCGCCTTGCGTCCGCGCAGGTCCGGCGCCGAGACCGGAATCTGCCGATCGAACCGACCCGGGCGCAACAGAGCAGGGTCCAGAATGTCAGGGCGGTTCGTCGCAGCGATCAGGATGATGCCACCCCGCGCGTCGAAGCCGTCCATCTCGACGAGCAACTGGTTCAGGGTCTGTTCCCGCTCGTCGTGGCCACCGCCGACACCCGCACCGCGTTGCCTCCCGACCGCGTCGAGCTCGTCGACGAAGACGATGCAGGGCGCGTTGTTCTTCGCCTGCTCGAACATGTCACGCACCCGGGAGGCACCGACACCGACGAACATTTCCACGAAGTCCGAACCGGAGATCGTGTAGAAGGGCACACCCGCCTCGCCGGCCACGGCGCGCGCCAACAACGTCTTTCCGGTACCGGGTGGTCCGTAGAGCAGCACACCCTTCGGAATCTTCGCGCCGAGTGCCTGGTACCGGGCGGGCTGCTGCAGGAAGTCCTTGATCTCGTGCAGTTCCTCGACGGCCTCATCCGCACCGGCGACGTCGCCGAAGCTGGTCGTGGGCATGTCCTTGGTGAACTGCTTGGCCTTGGACTTGCCGAACTGCATGATCTTTCCGCCGCCACCGCCCTGGGCGTTGTTCATCATCCACATGAGCAGCAGCAACAGCAGGACCAGTGGGATGAGGTAGATCAGCAGCTGCGTGAACCACGAGGAACCGGACACCTCGGTGTCGAACTCCACGTTGTTGTTGTTGGCAGCCTTCTGCAGCTGGTTGTAGATGTTCTCCGAGGCACCCTGTGGATACTTGGTGATGACCTTCTTGACCTGCTCGTCATCAGCATCGATCGAGTTGTCCAGGGTCAGCTTGAGGGTCTGTTCCTTGTCCTTGACCTTCGCCTCTGCGACGTTGCCCGATCCGATCTGCGCGACGGCTTGGCCGGTGTCCACATGTGTATAACCGCGATCCTCGTCGAATATCGAGCTGACAGCAAAATACAGCAGAACAGCCACGACGATCCACAGGAGCGGATTCTTGAGCAGGCGCTTGCGGTCCATTCGGCTCGGCCGTTACGGCCTCGACCCTCCCTGGCTAGGCGGCGGTAATCGGAATCGTTGTCGGATCAGAACACAATTTGTCCAGTGTATCGATCCGGGCACCCCTACTCAGACATACGGGTACCCGCCTTCACCCGCAAGGGTATCGTCCGGTCCGAGTCGACACCCCAGCGAGCCTCCCCAGGCCCAACGGACGGTGACTCGGCGGTGTTCCCACCCGTGCGACACCGCCGGAACAGAGTGTCGGAGGACACGCCGACCGTCGATCGATTCACCGGGTACGGCGCACGGACTCCAACATCTCGCTCAATCTGCCCCGCAACGTTCGCGTATCCGCAGGCGATATCGTGAGCCACTCGCTGTCGTCCGAACCCTGCGCCGAAACCGAAAGATAACGACCGGTCGCGGTATCGAACCAGGACAACACCGATGAACGCTGTTTGCTGCCGACGATGCTGCGACTGTTCGCGGCGAGTTGCCCTCCCGCGAGCCGCGGCTGCCCGACAAGCTGTGCATAGACCTGACGCGGATCGTGGCTGCGATCGGCGAGCGAACGCTGTTGTTTGCGTTTACCCCGCTTACCGGCGACTTCCTCACTATCGCCCTGCGCGCCACCCACTGCGGGCATGGTGTCGGGCTGAATCCCCAGTGCCTCGTCGAGTGGCAGGCTGACGGATGCGGCAGTACCTCGATCCGCAGGCGGCAACACCTCGAGCACGCTGGACACGAGGGCGTCCGGATAGATCGGACGGATCCACACACCGTCGTTGTCCTGGATCGCCAGCACCGCTTCGTTCTCACCCGACGCGGCGAGCACACCGATCGGGTCCGCCTCGTATGCCGGAATGTGCAGCGCGTCAACACTCAACGCAGGGCGGGAAAGCATTCCCAACCAGGATTCGATCCGCGGCTCGAGTCCACCGCTCGCATCACAGAGCTGCCGAGCGTTGAGTTCGGCATAGACACGGTCGCGTAACACCACGCGATCCTGCTCCGTTGCTCCGTGCGACGGGATCCGCAACGGGTACGGGATGTCGCCGCGCTGCTGGGATTTCCAGAGCACGTCGAATACCGGCGGCGTGAAGAACTCCTGCGCGGACACGCTGTTACCCAGCCCCTCCCGATTCAATACTGTGCGGTAGTCACCTATCACGCTACGTTCAACCCAATCCCCACGGATCCTGTCCCGGACAGCGAGGACACCCTGCCACACAACCCCGTTTCACGGTCCGACCCGATGCACCACACCGCAGACACGCCCGGACCCGGGTGGCCACGACCGTGGGGCCGGTGGGAGCCAACGGTGTGGCGAGGAGCGTCCCCGCCACACCGGGACTCAACTCATCAGAGCTCGTCAGAACTCGTCGTCGGACCATTCCCCGATAACCGGCGGTGCCACACTCTGGCCTGCGCCGAACACGTCATCGGGATCGGGTTCGATCAGGAACGACGAATGCGTGTGCTCCTGGTCGGAGCCTGCACCCGCACCGGCCGCACCGCCCGCCATCGGCGCCCCCATCGGGGCGGAACCACCGGCACCGGCCTGTGCGGACATCCCCGAACCGACACCGGACTGTGCCATCGGAGCCGCCACCGACTCGCTGCTGGCAACTTCGGTCGCGCTGCTGCTCGACTCGGCGCCCTCGTCGAGTTCGATGTCGTCCTCGGCCTCGTCCGGCTCTTCTTGGCCGACCAAGTCGTCGCCGTCCTTGCGGACCGCCCCGGTCTGCTTCCCGGCAGCGAGCCCACCACCGACCGCGGCGAGTCCGCCCGCGAGGGCCGCACCGCCCAGGGCCGCATGCCCGCCACCACCAGCAGCAGCGGGAACGGCCTGCCCCGGGGAGGGCGGTGTCGGATCCGCGGAGACCGTACTGCCCCCCGGAACCGGGTTGGAGCCAACCACCTGCTGCCCCGCACCACCGGGGGCGGCCGACCCCGCACCGAGACCGGACGCGCCTCCACCACCCGCGGTGTCGACCCGCATCGCTGTCGGTTCCGTCGCCGAACCAGGCATGGCCTGCGGAACAACATTCCCGCCCGCAAACGCGCTCGGAGCCGACGCACGGGAGTCTCCCGGGGCCCCGAGGCCGATCGATTCCGGCCCGAAGCTCGGGGTGCTGGAGTCGACCTCGCTCATCGCGTTCGTGTACGAGTTGAAGTAGCGCACCTGCTCCGCCTTGACCTCTTCGGCCTCGTCGTGCTGCTCCTTCATGTCGGCGGCCATGGCAGCGGGACCACCCGCCAGGATCGCCTTGAGCGCCTGCTCGTTGTCGAATTCCTTGGGCGGGGGCATTTTCTTGACCTCGGCGGCCGCCTGCGATTGCTGTTCCATGCGCTGCCCCATGACCTTGGCAGCCGAACCCGCTTTGGCGCCGGAACTGGCGATCTCGGCCAGCGCGCCCTGTGCTGCCCCCGCTCCGTTGCCGACCCAGGCAGCGGACAGTTCGGTGATCGCTTGGTAGAGCTGGTCCGAGACCTCTTTGAGTTCCGCTGCCTGTGCGATCCAGTCCTGGCTGCTCGCCTGCGCTGACGAGGGGTCGTTGTTGTTGACGGCGCTGTTGTAGAGTTCCGTGCTTCGTTGACTGTGCCAGTTCGGCGGATTGGTGATCGCTCGGTCACTACCGAAGCGGAAATCCCCGTCTCCGGCCTGAACAGTGGCTACCAGGCTGCGGGCGACCGAGTTGTCCCCCAGCACGGTGCCACCGCCCCAGCTGCCAGCACCCGCGGAACCACCATCGGTACCTCCACCGGCACCACCGACACCGTCGGCGCCGCCGCTCGAACCGTCGGCGCCGCCGCTCGAACCGTCCGTGCCTGCCGCCGAGTTACCCGCATCCACGGAGGAACCGCCGGCTGACTCGTTCGGCCCGCCCGTCGATGCGGCAGCGTCGTCGCCCTGTCCGGAAGTCATCGTTGCGCTGCCCTGGTCGCTGCTCATCGTTGTCGAGCCCCCTGTCCTCAGATCTTCCCGCGGAACGTGTCCGCGGCCTCCTGATCAAACTCGTCGTAGTGACGCATCGCCGTGAGAATCCCCTGCTCCGCGTCGGAGTACTGGTTGTGCAGGTTCCGCAACGCCTGCGCATACGAGGCAGTGCCCCCATCGGCACGCTCCGCGTACTTGGCGGCAATGGCGTGACCGACGGGGTTCGCCCCCAACCGGGGCGGAACCCCCATGCTGTGTGCGCGCTGCAGCAGGGACTCCACAGCGTCCTTACAGGCTCTGTTCTTGTTCAGTACCGTGTGGGCGGCGTCCGGATCGATTCCGAACTCACCCTCGGACGCGGCGCTACGAAAAGCCGCGGCGTCCGCGTACCCGTTACCCAATCTCCACACTCTCCGTCCCCAGATCGGCCGCGCCGGACGCAGCATCTCTGTTCGCTGGCAGACTCGTCTCCGTACAGCAACGTAACGACTCGCCACCTATGACGCGCTTCGCGGGATCAGGGTTCCCTATTCACACCCGCGAGCGCAACGATTTCAGTGGGTATTCGCCCGCCGAGCGACGATCGTTACACATAGTATGACAATGCTCACAGTCGGGTCAGCTCGAGTACACCGTCGGAGACAAACTACCAATGTACGGAAGATCGCGATAGCGCTCGGCGAAGTCCAGTCCGTATCCGACGACGAACTCGTTGGGGATGTCGAAGCCGACGTAATCCACCGGAACATCCACCCGGACGGCATCAGGCTTCCGCAGCAAGGAGCACACCCGTAACGATGCCGGACCACGCGCGGCGAGATTCTTCAAAAGCCAGGACAACGTCAGCCCCGAGTCGACGATGTCCTCCACCACGAGGACCTCGCGTCCCGAGATGTCGCGATCGAGATCCTTGAGGATGCGTACGACGCCGGACGACGACGTGGCGGAACCGTACGAGGACACGGCCATGAACTCCAACTGGGTCGGTATCGGCATCGCACGAGCCAGGTCGGTCATGAACATCACCGCGCCCTTGAGCACACCGACGAGCACCAGGTCACTCTCCCGCACCCCCTCCGGATACTCACGCGCCAGTTGATCGGCCAACTCGGCGATCTTGTCGTTGATCTGCTGCTCGGAAATGAGCACATCGGCGACATCGCCCTCGTATTTCAACGTTCGTCCCCTCTATCTGGTGTGGTGCAGCGGGTTCCTGTCCCCGTTGGGGTGGGCGTCTCCGGCGAGAGAGGCCCCTCCGGTGGAAACACCCTGAGCCTGTCACGGATCCGCCGAACGGAGTACGCGCCGGGTAGCCACACTTCGCCCTGACCGCGCCACGCTCCGATCAAAGCATCCACGGACCGCAGGTGGTGCTCGGTGAGTTCCGGCACTCCGACATCCAACAGCCACCGTCGCAACACTCTTCGACGCACTGCCGCGGCGGCGGTTGTCATCGTGGCCACATCGATCTCCGTCGTCTCGGTCTCCGCCCCCATGCGCAGCTCCGCCGCGAGCGCGTCCAGCACCTCGGAGTCCTCCCGCAGCTGCCCGGCAGTCCGGGTCAGCGCGCCGGCCACCCCACCCGCCAACACGTCCTCCAGCAGCGGCAACACTTCCGTACGAATGCGCACCCTGGTGAATCGCGGATCACTGTTGTGCGGGTCCCGCCACGGCCGCAGCCCGAGCGCGGCACACGCAGCGTCGGTCGTGGCACGCGAAACCCCCAGCAAGGCACGTCCCCACGGTGGTTCGAGTGGCGACATCCCGGCGATCGAACGTGGCCCCGAGCCACGGCCGAGTCCCAACAGCACCGTCTCGGCCTGATCGTCGCGAGTGTGTCCCAGCAACACGAGCGACCCGGCGTTGTGAGCGTGCAACGCGGCGTACCGGGCGGCTCGTGCGGCGGCCTCCGGGCCGCCCGCGCGACCGACCCGGGCATCGAGAACCTCCGCCCGGTCCACCCCCAGCCCCCGGGCCTGGTCCGCCGCCCAATGCGCGACCGCGGAGGAATCCGACTGCAACCCGTGATCGACCGTCAGCGTTCTGACTCGCAGACCGGACTTCCTCGCGACATGCACGGCCGCAGCGGTCAGTGCCAGGGAGTCCGCCCCACCGGAAAGGGCGACGCACAACTCCCCGGTGGCAGTGTGGGGCGTGCACCGCGGGTCGGCCAACAACTCACGCACGGCACGCCGGACCTCGGCAACCGCGGCGTGGGGACCACTCACCGAGCCATCTCACCCCGCAACACACGAAACGCCACATCGGAGCAGAACACCCAGCACATACTCAGTCGTGCACCCGACGCAGCCAATCCCGCGGACTGTCGATCTCCGCACGGGTGGGGAGCGTGTTCGGCGAGGTCCACACAGCGTTGAACCCGTTCATACCGACCGCGTCCACAACCTCGCGGGTGAACCGCGCGCCCTTCTCGTACTGTGCGATTTTGGCGTCCACCCCGAGCAAGCTGCGCAACACCCGGTCGAGAAGCCCACCGCCTTTGCGGCGCGCGGTGAAACGTTCCCGGATCGTGGCCACACTCGGCACCACCTCCGGGCCGACCGCGTCCATCACGTAGTCCGCGTGCCCCTCCAGCAATGTCGAGAGCGCGATCAGACGGTCGAAGATCTCACGTTGCGCCGGCGACTGCACCAGTTCCACGATCCCGAAGGAGTCGTCGCCACGCCGCTGTCGCAGCTGGCCGAGCATCTCTGGCAGGCGCTGCAGAAAATCGGTAAACCCCTCCTGGTCGGACACTCCGCCGATCAGCCGGGAGACCTCATCGGCGAAATAGTCCCGCAACCAGTCCACGGCGTTGAACTGCAACCTGTGGGTGCACTCGTGTAGACACACCCACATGCGGAAGTCCCGACCGGACACCCGCATCGATCGGTGCGCCGTAACGATGTTCGGCGCCACAGTCAGCAACTGCCCCTCTCGGGTGGGCCCGCCGAAAGGGTCGTACTGGCCGAGTACCTTGGTGCCGAGAAACGCCAGCACGGCGCCGGTCTGCAACCCCGCGCCGCTGCCCAACACGGCATTGAACGGGCCACGGTCACCGACCGGCAGCGCCCGTCCGGTGAGTTCGCGCATCCCGCCCACTGCGGCCCGCACCCAACCGGGACGGTCGACAACCTCGCTCGGCAACAGCTCCAGTCCCGAGCCGAGCCCGGTCAGCTCGCGTACGTGACGCTCGGCTGACAACGGCAGTTCCCGCAGCTCACGGACAGCGACCTCTGCCTCGTGCCGGGGCACCGAGGGCCCACCACGTGCCAGGAACGACCCGACGGACGCGGCGAGCCGCCAGTCCAACAATTCCGGGGATGACTCTTCGTCCTGCGCAACACTGCTCACACCCACGACGCTACCCGAGAAGCCGGTACCGGGCTTCGCTCGTGTCGCTAGTGACCGTCACAGCCGCAGTCTAGTGACCGTCACAGCCGCAGCTACGCAGCTTCGCAGCGAGCGCGTCCAACGCCGGACGCGCCACGGCGAAATCTGTCCCGGACGACATGAACGCGAAAACCAGCAACCGCCCGTCGGAATCGAGCACGGTTCCCGCGAGCGTACTCACTTTCGACAGTGTGCCGGTTTTCGCCCGCACCCAACCGCGACCCTGCTTCGCAGGAGCCTCGTCGTAACGCTCGGCCAACGTACCCGTGCCCCCTGCTACCGGCAGCCCGGCGAGGACGGGGCCGAGCGCCGCCGCCCGCTCCCCGGAACCCGTCGTCGGATCGGCCGCGACGGTGAGTATCTCCGCCAGCAGGCTCGCCGAAGCCCTGTTCTGGTCGGACAGGCCGCTGCCGTCGAAGAGCCGCAACCCTTCTACGTCGAAACCGTGCTGTGCAAGCACCTGGTGGATCGCCCGCGCAGCCCCGGAGAAAGACACTTCCTCGTTCTCGTGCATCGCGATCTGCCGGGCCAACGCGTCGGCGAGGACGTTGTCCGAAAGCTGTAGACAGCGTCGCACCAGCGTCGCCAACGGAGCGGATTTCACCATGCCGAGGGAACGCGCGTCGTCCGGGGCGGTCACAGTACTGTCCTCGGCGGCCTCGGCCCCGAGCCGGTCGGCGAACTCGTGCAGCAACTTCCCGGCAGGGTTGTCCACTCGCTCGGACTCGGTCGCCGTCGGATCCTGACGCCCACCGTCGAGCATCGCCGGAACGGCATCCGCGGTGAAGTACTTCGTGTCCTCGTCCTCCCAGCTCGGCGCCGCGGTCTTCCCCGAGTACACGCTGAGATCGAGCGCCACCCGCTCGACATCACCGTCGGTGGCGGATTTCACCTGTTTCACCAACTCATCGAGGTGGGCCGCATCCGGGTAGACCGACTCCTCGCCTTCCGGAAGCGACGACAGGGTGACATCACCACCGGCAACCAACACCACTGTGCCGGGTTCGTCTCCCGCGACGACCTCGGTGGGGATCCGCCGGTCCCGCGGCATGCTCAGGAGCGCGGCTGCACTGGTGAGGACCTTCGTCGTCGAAGCCGGAACGCGGGGGCGTTGCGGACTGTCCTGCCACACGGTTTCGCCACTCGCGGCGTCGACGACGAGGCCGGTCAGTTCGCCGAGGGCCGAATCGTCCAACGCACCCTGCAGGACCTCGGTCACTTCCCGGGGGGCGGGCTGGTGCCGCGTTCCGGTCAACGGCCCGTGCAACGTCCGATCGACGGCGGTCGCTTCGGGTGGGTCCGCGTCCGGTTTGTTCGGGGCCCAGGGCAACATCAACCGGTTCGACACGGGCGGCAATGCCAACACCACCACCAGCGCCACCACTGCCAGTGATGCTGTTGCCATCACTCGTCGGGACACCCGCCTTCCGGCAGACAGGCCGAGTTCCCCCGCGGGCTGTGGCTCCGTCGTCGCGTCCGCCCCGGTCGCTCCGGCCGCACCCGCCGACTCCGCTGTCCCGGACGTTTCCGCCGTCCCGGCAGTCTCCGCCGTCCCGGGAGCGTGTCCGGTGGTGTCGCCCGCGGGAGGCCCCCCGTGCGGTGCTGCCGCAGCGTCATCGGCGTCGTGGTCATCGGTGTCGTGCGTCGGCCACGACCCCTCACTCTGCTCGTCGTCCTGCGTCACGAGCACACTCCTTTACCATCCCGGCCGGCCCGGGTCGCCATCACATGACCGTAGTAGTGGATGAGGCCACAATCACCCACGGCCGTTGTGCGCTGTCGGGGCAGGTGTGGTCCACACTAGTAAGGGCAAGTGACAAACAGTGTGCGGCCGTTCGAGCGCGGCGGCATCGAAACGAGATCTGCGAGGCCCGTGTGGAGTTCGACGTCACCATCGAGATTCCCAAAGGGGAGCGCAACAAGTACGAGGTGGACCACAAGACCGGGCGCATCAAACTCGACCGGACGCTGTTCACCGCAACGCAGTATCCTGCCGACTACGGCTTCATCGACGACACCCTCGGCGGCGACGGTGACCCCCTCGACGTCCTGGTCCTGGTACAGGAACCGACGTTCCCGGGCTGCCTCATCCGCGCGCGGGCGATCGGCATGTTCAACATGACCGACGAAAAGGGGCCCGACGAGAAGGTCATCGCGGTTCCCGCCGATGACCCCCGTCATGAGCATCTACGCGACATTCATCACCTCAACGAGTTCCACAAGCTGGAGATCGAACACTTCTTCCAGGTGTACAAGGATCTCGAGCCTGCCAAGACCGTGGAAGGTGCCGCGTGGGCGGGGCGCGCCGAAGCCGAGGCGGAGATCAAGCGTTCACTGGATCGTGAGACCTCACGTCTGGCCAGCGAGACCGAGGAGCGCGGCGAACTCCCCAGCGCCTGAACTCCTGCCGGGGCGCACGTGAACGTGTGCCCCGGCAGACCCGGTCAAGACCCGGTCACTGTTCGACTGTCTCGACGCTGGCGGCATGCCTGCGTGCCAGTTCCTGGTACACGTCGGCATTGTGGTCGACGATCGCGCGCGCCGAGTCCGACAGCGGGACGTGCTTCTTCGCCGGACTACCCATCGCCATGGTCTCGTCCGGAACCTCCGAGTGCGGTGTCACGGTGGACCCCGCAGCGATCAGGGCACGGTCACCGACCGTCGCCTTGTCGAGCACAATGGCACCGTTACCGATCAACGCCTGTTCCCCGATGGTGCAGTCGTGGACGAGACACTGGTGTCCCACTGTGACGTTGCGGCCGATTTCACACGTGCCGCCGTCGAGGTGCACCACCGAGTTGTCCTGGATGTTCGCGCCCTCGCGGACCAGTATCCGACCGAAGTCCGCGCGCAGTACCGCCCCGTACCAGATCGACGCGTCCTTTTCAACAACAACGTCACCGACCAACGTGGCGGTCGGCGCGACCCAGGCTTCGGGATGAACACTGGGAGATTTTCCCTCGAACGTGAAGTATGGCATGCCCACACCGTAGTCCAGGCGTCGTCACGCCGGATACGTACGGATCTCGGTCGCTTTCAGTTCCGCCCACACCCGCGTTCCGACTGTGAGCTCAAGCGCTGCCACAGCCGCAGGGGTGATGTCCGCCAGCACATCAGGGGCGCCATGTGCGTGCACCCGGGTGGTGCTGCCGTGTTGTTCGAGACTGTCGACCCGGACCCGCCACGTGTTCCGCGGGCTGCCCTCGGGGCGTTCCCGGTGCAGACTGACGGTGTTCGGCGGGAACGCCGCGAACACGTCGCCGTCACACGGTTCGGCCGCAACGAGGCGGCCTCCTGTCGCCAGCTCGATCGAGCCCGTGGTCGCCGTACCGCGGTACAGGTTGAGTCCCACCAGCGACGCGATATAGTCGGTCCGCGGCCGTTCGGCGATCTCGGCGGGAGTGCCCTGTTGCACCACACGCCCCTCTTCCAGGACCAACAACCTGTCGGCCAACACCATCGCATCGAGTGGTTCGTGACTGACCAGCACGCACGTTCCGGAATACGCTGTGAGATGCCGTCGGAGTTCGGAGCGCACGGTGATCCGGGTCGCGGCGTCCAGCGCGGCAAGCGGCTCGTCCAACAGCAACAGTCGCGGTTCGGTCGCCAGCGCTCGTGCGAGCGCCACGCGTTGCGCCTGCCCACCGGAGAGATCTCGGGGTTTGACCCGTGCGTAGTCGAGCAGTCCCATGCGATCCAGCCATCCCCGCGCCCGTGCCCGGGCGGCACGACGCTCGACTCGGCGGGCCCGTGGTCCGAAGGCCACGTTCTCCAGCACGGTCAGGTGTGGAAACAGCAGGTAGTCCTGGAACACCACGCCCGCGGGCCGCTGCTCCGGCAGGACCCGAACACCGGCCCCATCGAGCAACGCACCGTCGAGGGCGATGCTGCCCGAGCCCACCCACAGTAGCCCCGCCAGCGCACGCAGCGCGGTGCTCTTGCCCGCACCGTTCGGCCCGAGCAACGCGACCGTCTCTCCGGCATCGGCGCGCACCGCGAGATCGAGTTCGAACCGCTCCCCTCGCGACACCGTGAAATCGGCCGACAGGGTCATCGCATGCCTCCCAGCCATTTCTCGCGCAGCCCGGCAAGCACCACGACCGACACCAGCAACAGCACCAGGCTGAGCACGATCGCCACCTTGGGGTCGGTCTCCAGGGCAAGGTAGGTTGCCAGGGGCAGCGTGCGTGTCTGCCCGGGGAAGTTGCCCGCAAAGGTGATCGTCGCGCCGAACTCACCGAGAGCTCGTGCCCAGCACAACACGGCTCCAGCCCCGATACCCGGCGCCACCATCGGCAGGGTGACCCGCCGGAAGGTGAGCCACCGACCCGCGCCCAGTGTTGCGGCAGCCTCCTCGTACCGACGGTCGGCACCACGCAACGCCCCATCCACAGTGACGACCAGGAACGGCATCGCGACGAAAGTCTGTGCCATCACGACTCCCGCGGTGGAAAACGGCAGGCCGATGCCGAACCACTCCCACAGGTACTGGCCGAGCAGCCCGTTCCTACCGAACACGAACAGCAGTGCCACACCGCCGACGACCGGTGGGAGGGTGAGCGGCACGGTCACCAACGTCCGGACCAGTTTCCTGCCCGGCAGTTCGGTGCGCGCGAGTAACCATGCCAACGGGACCCCACCGAGGAGACAGAGGACGGTGGAGATCGTCGCGGTGACCAGCGACAGTCGAAGCGGGGTCAGTACCCGCGAGTCACCGAGTCGTTCGCCCAGTGATTCCCACGGCACTTCGATGACCATTCCGGCCAGCGGGATCACCAGAAACGCCAGCGCCAGCACAGCGGGAACCGCCAGTACGAGCGGGACCCGGCCACGCAGCAGGCGGTGCCGGAACGCACCAGCCGTCGAGGTTCCCCGTGTGGTCACGACACGTCCGTTTCGAATCCGTGGTCGGCCAGGATCCGCTGGGCCTGCCGAGAGTGCACGAACGTGACGAACTCCCTGGCCGCCGCAGAGTTCTGCGCATCCGCCACACGGCCGATCTCGTAATCGTTGACGGCCTTCCCAGCCGCGGCGAAGTCGATCCCCTCGACCTCGTCTCCCGCAGCGACGATGTCGGTGCGGTACACGAGCCCCGCGTCGACCTCCCCCAACCGGACCTTGGTCAGTACTGCCTTGACGTCGTCCTCCAACGTGTCGGCCCGGAGTTCCACCCCGGCCGCGTCCAACGCTCGCCGCGCGGCAGCGCCGCACGGCACCTCCGCCGCACACACGGCGATCCGTGGTTGTTCTGCACCGAACACCTCGATCCCCTCGACCCCGGCGGGGTTTCCCGCGGGTACGGCGATCCGTAGTTCGTTACGCACGAATGTTCTCGGATCACCGACCATTCCCCCGGCTTCGACAACATTGCGCATCTGCGCCGCATTGGCCGAGGCGAAGACATCTGCGGGTGCGCCACGCCTGACCTGGCGAGCAAGGGTGGAGCTGCCCGCGAAGTTCAGCGTGATCCCGACGTCGGGATGTCGTTGCTCGAACTCCTTTTTCAGCTCCGTGAACGACTCCTGCAGCGAGGCAGCCGCGAACACGACCAGTTTCCCCCCAGGGGCACCGTCCTGCGCGGAATCGTTCCGCCCATCACACGCAGAGACGAGCAGCGTCCCGAGCAGCAGCATGGCCACCCATCGTACGGGTTTCCTGATCTGCGCCATCACTATCAGAATATTTCCAGTTTTGCGGATCAACAGCAAGTGCAGATTCGCATTTCCGGATCATCAGAGTGTTCTTATGCTTCGCCCGGCGTCTCCACGACGACCTGGGTACTCTTCACAACGGCCACCGCACGCACCCCGGGCTCGAGTCCGAGCTCCCGAACGGCCTCGGTGCTCATCAACGAAACGACACGCTGCGGCCCGCACTGCATCTCCACCTGCGCCATCACCCGGTCGGCAACGACATTGGTCACCAACCCGACAAATCGATTGCGGGCGGACCTCTCCACCTCGGAAGGGTCGTGAGCGGCGTGTGCGCGGGACTTCGCGAAGGCCGCCAGTTCGGCACCGTCGATGACCTGACGTCCCCCGTCGTCCCGCCACACCCCGAGCGCACCGGTGTCACACCATCGTCGTACCGTGTCGTCGCTGACACCGAGCAGCTCGGCCACTTCGGATACCCGATAACGCGCCATGCCTTCGAGCATAGAGCCGCACACCGTTCGTCGGCATGACACGGCAGCGAGTGGGTGAGCAGAGGGTTCACAACGAGGTGTCACTCACCTCGCCACGATTGGCAAGCATCCGCAACACCGCCGCGGTGATCGCACCGGCGTCGACCCGGAAATAGCCGCGCAGGGCGGTGCGCAGGTCCGAGCGCCCGAAACCATCGGTTCCCAGCGAAAGGTACTCCCCCGGCACCCACGGTGCGATCTGGTCCGGCACAGCGCGCATGAAGTCGCTGACCGCGACGAGCGGGCCGGACGCCCCGGCCAGCGTCTCCGTCACGTACGGCACCCGCCGCTGTTGCCACGGATTGTCCCGGTTCCAGTCGTCGCAGGCCATCGCCTCACGTCGCAACTCGGTCCACGAAGTCGCGGACCACACATCAGCGGCCACGCCCCAGTCATCGGACAACACCCGCTGTGCCTCCAACGCCCATGGCATCGCCACCCCGGAAACCAGGATCTGCGCACGCGGCGGCTGTTCGCTGCCGGTGACCGGCGCCGCTCGGAAACGGTACAGCCCCCGAACGATCTGCTCGTGCAACTCCGTTTCGTCCACATCCGGTTCCGGGGGCTGCGGGTACGGGTCGTTGTACAGCGTGAGGTAATAGAACACGTCCTCCCCGTGGGGATGTTCGTCCGACGAGCCGTACATGCGCCGCAACCCGTCCCGCACGATGTGGGCGATCTCGTAGGAACAAGCGGGGTCGTAGTGCACGCAGGCGGGATTGGTCGAGGCGAGCAACGGTGAGTGCCCGTCCTGGTGTTGCAGTCCCTCACCATTGAGCGAGGTACGTCCGGCGGTGGCTCCGATGAGGAACCCCCGTGCCATCTGGTCGCCCATCGCCCACATGAAATCGCCGGTACGTTGGAAACCGAACTGCGAGTAGAACACGTAGACCGGGATCATGTGCTGGCCGTGGGTGGCGTACGAACTGCCCGCCGCGATCGCCGAACCCATACAGCCGGCCTCGGTGATCCCCTCGTGCAGGATCTGTCCGCTGGTGGACTGCTGCCACGACAGCAGCACGTCCGCGTCCACGGACTCGTAGTTCATTCCGGCGGGCGAATAGATCCTGCTGCGCGGGAACAATGAGTCCATACCGAAGGTACGCGCCTCGTCCGGGATGATCGGCACGATCCGGGCACCGATCTCGGAGTCCTTCAGCAGCTCCTGCAGCAACCGCACGAACGCCATCGTGGTGGCCACGGAATGGTCCCCGGAGCCGCTGCGTAGGTTCCGGTACACCTCGTCACCGGGCAGTTTCACCGGCTTCGGCGCCACGCGCCGTTTGGGGAGGTACCCCCCGAGTTCGCGTCGCCGCTCGTGCATGTAGCGCATTTCCTCGGAGTCCTCTCCGGGATGGTAGTAGGGCGGGATGTCGCCTTCGAGCTGTTCGTCGGAAACCGGGATGCGCAGCCGATCGCGGAACGACTTCAGTTCCTCGTTGGTCAGCTTCTTCATCTGGTGTGTGGCGTTGCGGGCCTCGAAATCGGGGCCGAGCGTCCACCCCTTGATGGTGTGCACCAGGATCACGGTCGGTTGTCCGGAGTGCGCGCGTGCCGCGTGGAACGCCGCGTACACCTTGCGGTAGTCGTGGCCACCGCGCGACAACCGCTCCAGTCCCTGGTCGGAGTAGTCCCGCACGAGATCGTGCAACCGCTGGTCGGAGCCGAAGAAATGCTCTCGGATGTACTCTCCCGAGGCAGCGGAGTACGTCTGGAACTGCCCGTCCGGGGGGGTGTTCATCCGGTGCACGTGGACTCCGTCGGTGTCGGCGCCGATCAGTGGGTCCCAGTCGCGTCCCCACACGACCTTGAGGACGTTCCATCCGGCGCCGCGGCAGCGTGTCTCCGGCGATTGGATGATCTTGCCGTTGCCGCTCACCGGACCGTCCAACTGTTGCAGATTGCAGTT
>Ga0079226_10001340_pt1 | contig 18869 bp, 16 predicted proteins | sample Poulit2014_FD_76345 | JGI IMG/M metagenome (GOLD analysis project Ga0079226, IMG submission 76345) | Agricultural soil microbial communities from Georgia to study Nitrogen management - Poultry litter 2014 | ecosystem: Environmental > Terrestrial > Soil > Agricultural land | place: USA: Georgia... | reverse complement strand
TCAGTAGAAGCGTCCACTGTGTAAGGTGAAACACTTTCGTTCGTACACTTTCTCGGTGGTGCGCTCCATTATGTAAGTTGGGACGCATTTGTCTCTGTACTTACTCGTTGGCGCGCCCCACTGTGTAAGTTGGGACGCATTTGTCTCTATACTTACTCGTTGGCGCGCCCCACTGTGTAAGTTGGAATGTTTTTGTCCATAGACTTACCCGGTAGAGCTCTCCACTATGTAAGTTGGAACGCTTTTGTTCGTAAACTTACTCAGTAGAAGCGTCCACTGTGTAAGGTGAAGCACTTTCGTTCGTACACTTTCTCGGTGGTGCGCTCCATTATGTAAGTTGGAACGCTTTTGTCCATAGACTTACCCAACAGAGTCCTCTACTAGGAAAGTTAAAGTGTTTTTTTAAAAAAACTTACTTGACTGAGCGATACGACGCAAGATTTAAAGTAATTTTTAACTGCATCGACTGACACTAGCTGAATAAAAACCCCCATCTTTAAAATCGGCATAAAATAAAGTAACGGTGCTTAGTTTAACTGAACACCGTCGTTTTATTTACCGATTTTTATCCTAGTGTCATGTTTTGCCACACTATCGATGAAAAAATTAACTGGTAAAAAAATTTTAAGATTTTCCATCGGATTTATTTTTTGAAATATGATAAAATAGAAATTCAAATTGAATATTAGTTGAGGTGGAGCTTTGGAACGACCAATAGGAGTATTCGATTCGGGTGTAGGTGGTTTAACGGTTGCGCTTGAATTAATGCGTCAATTACCGAAGGAAGAGCTAATTTATGTAGGTGATACGTTGCGCTGCCCGTATGGATCTCGCCCGGAACATGAAATAAAACAATTTACGAACGAATTAGTACAATTTTTATTAAAGAAAAATGTTAAAATGATTGTGATCGCCTGTAATACAGCGACAGCCTTTACATTGGAAGAATTAAAGGGAAAATTAGATATTCCGATTATCGGGGTTATTCAACCCGGTGCAAGGGCAGCAATCAAAAATACAAAAAACGAACAGATTGGTATTATTGGAACTGAAGGCACTGTACGAAGTGAAGCTTACCCAAAAGCGTTACAACAAATTAACCAAGACTTAAAAGTGACGTCATTAGCATGCCCACTTTTTGTTCCAATGGTAGAAAAAGGAATCACAGAAGGCGAACAAGCAAAACTTGTAGTTGAAGAAACATTACGTCCCTTACGAAATACAACGAATATCGATACGCTCGTCCTGGGGTGTACTCATTATCCGTTGTTAGAAAATGTAATCCAAGACGTAATGGGTAAAGAGGTTAAAATTATTTCTTCAGGTGAAGAGACAGCTAGAGAAACGAGTACGATTTTAGAAGTTGAAAATTTACTTTATACAGGAGAGCGAACGCCGAAACATTCTTTTTATACAACTGGCGATTTAGAAGTCTTCGAGCATATATCAAAAACAATTTTCAAAGAAGAAATCGAAAATGTAGAAAATATGACAATTGAAAAAATAACTTTATAATTTTTTTATTTGTTTCGCTTCCGTTAGTTATTTTTATACAAATAGCACGTATACATAGTAGTACAACCATCGTGGGAGGTAAGAGAATTGGAAAAACGTGGTGTACTACTCATTTCTTTTTTACTGTTTGTCTCTAGCATCTTAGTCGGCTGCTTCCAAGGAGAGCAAACTTTTGAAGAAATCGACGTTCCGGAAGAAACGACAATTATCGAAGAAGATGATGAGCTCGCATTAGAAGATGAAGGGGAATTAGATGTTGGCGAAATTGAAGATGAACTAGAAACGGAAGAAACAGTGTTACGTGAATTATACTTAATCGATGCGGATGGGCTCGTCGTTCCACAACGAATGGAATTACCAAAAACTGAATCAGCAGCATTAACGACGATGCAATATATGGTGAAAGATGGACCTGTAACCGAATTACTTCCGAACGGATTTCAAGCGGTGTTACCAGCAAATACGGAAATATTAGGAATGAATCTATCCGAAGATGGTACACTAACAATCGACCTTTCCGAGGAATTCACCAATTATGAAGCAAAAGATGAAGTAAAAATTTTAGAAGCAATTACACATACGATGACTCAGTTTGAGAATATCGAACGAATCAAATTGTGGATTAATGGAGAAGAGCTATCTGAAATGCCGGTAAACGGTACACCGATTTCTTCTGGCTATTCAACGGAAAAAGGAATTAATGTGTTTCTCGATGGTAAACCTAATATTCATACGAGTAAAGCAATCACTGTCTTTTACCCTAAACAATATCATGAACAATTTTATCATGTACCGGTAACCCAATACTTTGATATAGAGGACGAAGCTTTGTATGAAAAGATAATCGAATCCGTTATGAATGGCCCTTCCTTTGGAGTTGACGTCGCCCAAGTATTCAATGATGGAACTAAATTAATGGAAAAACCAGTTCTAGAAGAAGGTGTGTTACAATTAGTATTCAATAGTGCCATATTAAAAGATGAAGCCCAAGGAATTATTGCCGATGAAGTAATGGAAACGATTGTGAAATCAGTAACGGCCGTTGAAGAAGTAGAAGCCGTTGATGTAAAGGTAGAAGATCAAACGACGATCGTTAGTGAAAGTGGTACGGCCTACGATCGTCCTGTAACATTAAATGATATACGAACTGAAGAAAAAATGTAAACTCGTAATATGCAAAAGGATAGGAGTTGAGGAAATGAACGAAAAAACGATTCGTGCTACAAAAATTGAACCGAATTATTTAATTCATCCCGAAGGTTCTGTATTAATCGAAATGGGTCAAACGAAAGTGATTTGTAATGCAACGATCGATGATAAGGTACCGCCTTTTTTACGAGGTCAAGAAAAAGGTTGGATTACTGCTGAATATTCGATGTTACCAAGAGCCACGGAACAACGTAACGTCCGTGAAGCGACCCGGGGTAAATTAAGCGGACGAACGATGGAGATTCAACGCTTAATCGGACGGGCGTTACGTTCTGTTGTCGATCTAGAAGCTCTAGGGGAACGAACGATTTGGATTGACTGTGATGTCATTCAAGCCGATGGTGGAACTCGCACCGCATCAATTACCGGTGCCTTTGTTGCGCTCGTTTTAGCCTGTCATCGTTTAATTGAAGATGACTTAATTGATACCTTACCGATAACTGATTATTTAGCAGCGATTTCTGTCGGTGTCGATGAGGAAGAAAATATCGTCCTCGACCTAAATTACGAACAAGATGTATCAGCTAATGTCGATATGAACATCGTAATGACTGGTTCCGGGGAATTTGTCGAAATTCAAGGTACCGGTGAGGAAACGACTTTTTCCTATAATCAATTAGAACAAATGCTAAAAGTAGCGAAAATAGGGATTGAGCAGTTGTTTGATATTCAGCGTAAGGCGATTGAGGAAGTTTCATCTGAATTAGTTAAAATGATAAAATAAAACTAAAGTAATCTATAAAAAAGAGGTAAAACCATTGAAACAAATCGTTATTGCAAGTAGAAATAAAGGAAAAATTAAAGAATTTCGTTCACTTTTTCAACCGTTACAAATTGAAGTGTTATCTCTAGATGATCTAGGGGAGTCGGTTCCGGAAATTGAAGAAACTGGCTCAACCTTTGCAGAAAATGCCCAAATAAAAGCAGAGACAGTAGCTCAGTTATTAAAAAAACCAGTCATTGCCGATGATTCGGGTTTAGTCGTCGATGCGCTAGACGGTCGGCCGGGTGTTTATTCTGCCCGTTATGCCGGTGAGCCGACTGATGACATAAAAAACTATGAAAAAGTATTGCAAGAAATGAAGGACCTTGCTACGATAGATCGTAGTGCCCGTTTTGTTGCAGTGCTTGCACTGGCACGTCCAAATAAAGAGACATTATTCTTCCAAGGAACTTGTGAAGGGAAAATTGCCTTTAAACCAGAGGGGTCGTACGGATTCGGTTATGATCCAATTTTTATTCCTGATGGGTACGACCGAACGATGGCACAATTAACAGAAGAAGAAAAAAATGCAATCAGTCATCGAGGTAAAGCCCTTCAAAAGCTAGATACTTACTTACAGCAACATCCATTATTTTAAATGAAATAATAAATAGGTGAAAAAGATGACAAAGCTTTTAGTTCTTAGTGACAGCCATGGATTAACCCGACGTATTACGACAATTTATGAGCGACACGACGTAACGGAAGCAATTCATTGTGGAGACTCAGAATTAGCCTTAGATGCAAAAGAGCTTGAACCATTTCATGTCGTTCGAGGTAATTGCGATTTTGAAAGTCGTTTTCCTGAAGAAAAAATAATTGAAATGAACGGCTTACGAATCTTTGCAACCCATGGCCATCTCTACGGTGTAAAGTCTTCTTTAATGCGTCTACAATATCGCGCAACAGAAGTAGATGCAGATATCGTCTTATTCGGTCATTCCCATGTTGCATATTGTGAGGAAATCGATGGGAAATTGTACATCAATCCCGGAAGTCTTCGCCAACCACGGCACTGGCCGGATAAGTCCTACTGCCTAATACACTCAGAAGATCGAACTGCTATTTCCGTCCTCTTTTATCAACTGGATGGGAAAGAGTTAAACTACTTACCTTATGAAAAGCACTTTCATCTTTAGTTAACTAAAGGTGAAGGTGTTTTTTCTTAAAACAAGAGGATTAAACAAGATATAAAGAAGGTTTATTTATGAAATTAGTGGCTAACTAGTCTAATTTACTTATGATTGCATTTTCGCTTCAACTTGCTTAACTTCAATATGCTTCCTCTAGCTTTAGACATCTATTTAAGCTAACTTCGTTATAAACTGAATATTATTGATACTTTCCTTATTAGGAAGTATCCTACATAGACTTAAGTTCTCTCCTTATCTCTTTTTTTCTCCTCATTAGAGGTGTATTCAAAAACCAACTGAATTAAGAAAGACCTTTTAAAAGCCTGTGGTAGCTAGTTTACCACTCATCCTATTAGCCGTCTTATTATAAAATTATTCCGTGTTTTACTATAACATCTTTCATTCTAGACCTTCGAAAATTAAAAAAACTTCGCTTTTTTCAAAACAATATAACAAATAACAACATTGTAAATTTTTGTATTTACAAGGGATTGCTGTGATAAATGTTTTATTGTGTTTAAATATGTTATTTTATAAAATGTAATAAAATGTTCATCGAATCGACTTCGTTTGTTAACGAATAACCATTTTTTAGCTCGAAATTTCATGTATACTTATATGTAAGTGAAGGAAATTAAATGTATAAATTGTTGGTACCACTTTTTATACAATTAAATGTCCTGATATTTAGTTGTATTGTCCCATAGTAGCATCAAGAATGAACAAAAGGAGATGTAACGAATTATGGACCCAGTGATACTTGGTCGACTCCAATTTGCGTCAACAACGATTTTTCACTATTTTTTCGTACCAGTGTCAATCGGATTAGCCTTCATTATCGCCATTATGCAAACTTTATATGTTGTAAAAGGCGATGAAGTGTACAAGAAGATGACAAAATTTTGGGGTACATTGTTCCTTATTAACTTTGCTGTCGGTGTTGTTACTGGTATTTTACAAGAGTTTCAATTTGGTATGAACTGGTCAACCTATTCACGATTTGTCGGTGATGTGTTCGGCCCATCCTTGGCTATTGAAGGTTTATTAGCCTTTTTCTTAGAATCAACCTTCATAGGGATTTGGATTTTCGGTTGGAAACGTCTACCGAAAAAAGTCCATTTATTATCGGTATGGCTTGTGTCTATCGGCACAATTTTATCAGCTTTTTGGATTTTATCTGCGAACTCCTTTATGCAAAATCCAGTCGGTTTTGAATTTGTTGATGGTAGAGCACAGATGAATGACTTTGTTGCTATATTGACGAATCCCCACCTTTGGTCACAGTTTCCGCACGTCTTAATTACATCCTTGTTAACTGGTTCATTTTTAGTTGCAGGTATTAGTGCCTGGAAGTTATATAAAAAGCAAAACATAGAAATGTTTAGGCGTTCTTTTAATATTTCTATTGTGTTTGGCTTAATTACTTCTGTGACTGTATTATTCACTGGTCATTGGCAAGCCCAATATTTAATTGAAGCCCAACCAATGAAAATGGCTGCTGCTGAAGCCTTATGGGAAAACAGTGATGATCCTGCACCTTTTACCGTCTTTGCAGCGATTGATACGAAGAATAAAGAAAATAACTTAGTCATCGAAGTACCTTATATGTTAAGTTTCTTATCTTATAGTAAGTTTAGTGGTTCCGTCACAGGTATGAATGAATTACAGGCCTATTATGAAGAAAAATATGGACCAGGAGATTATATTCCACCAGTAAAAACACTATTCTGGGTATTTAGAATTATGACGGGAGCCGGTGCATTAATGCTCATTTTAGCTATTTATGGCCTATACCTGCGTCGTAAAGAACTGTTAATGCAACATCCGGTGTATTTAAAGCTAATGACTTTTGCCATAGCCTTACCCTTTATCGCTAATACAGCTGGTTGGCTTATGACAGAGTTAGGCCGTCAACCTTGGATTGTTTTTGGATTACTTACGGTAGAAGATGCCATTTCACCAACAGTTACGGGAGGAGAAGTGTTGTTTTCCTTAATTGCCTTTACGGTAATTTATACGATACTGGCAATTGTTACAATTTATCTGTTCGTCCGTCACATTAAGAAGACAAATCACGATCACGACAAGAAAGAAGAAGTACCAAAGGATCCATTCGATCGAGCAGGAGGTGCGGAAGTTGTCTCTTAGTGAATTATGGTTTATATTAATTGCCATTTTGTTTATTGGTTTTTTCATATTAGAAGGTTATGACTTTGGTGTCGGTATTGTATCACGGTTTTTAGGCAAAACAGATAAGGAGAAAAGAGTCTATATTAATACGATAGGACCCTTTTGGGATGCAAATGAAGTTTGGTTAATTACTGCTGGAGGGGCGATGTTTGCAGCCTTTCCCCACTGGTATGCGACGATGTTTAGTGGTTTCTATATCCCCTTAGTCTTCATGCTGTTGGCATTAATTTTGCGCGGAGTATCGTTTGAATTTAGAAGTAAAGTAGACCAACAAAAATGGCGGAATACATGGGATTGGGCGCTTTGGATTGGAAGTTTTTTACCTCCACTATTATGGGGGGTTGTCCTCGGTAATTTTATGACTGGAATGCCGATAACGGAAGATATGGAATTAGGAGGGAGCTTCTTACAGTTCTTGCATCCTTTTGCCCTGTTAGGTGGAATCATGTTCGTACTTTTAACAATGACCCATGGTTTGCAATTTATCACCTTAAGAACGAAGGATGATTTGCAAGAAAGGGCAAGAAAGCTTAATAAAAAAGTAACGCCTATCACCATCGTTTTCTTGTTACTTTTTGCAGTTTTAGGCTATGTGCTCACGGATGTGTTTACCTACCACGGACAAGGATTTATTATCATACCAATTATAGCTTTGGTTACCCTTGTAATCAGTTATTTCTTAAACAAACAAAGACGAGATAAACTAGCCTTTACTCTCACAAGCGTTTCTATTGCATCTCTAACAGCAAGTGTATTTATCGGTATGTTTCCGCGAGTGATGATTAGCTCTATTGACAATGCCTTTAGCTTAACTGTCTACAATGCTTCTTCCGGAGATTATACCTTGAAGTTAATGACTATTACTGCAATCATCTTGTTACCGATTGTATTAGGCTATACTGCATGGAGCTACTATATTTTTAGAAAGAGACTATCAACAGATGATGATTTGGAGTATTAATCTATGAAAAAAAGTAAAAAAGGACTCCCGGTTTTTCCGGGGTCCCTTTCCAATTATACGATATTAACCATCCTAATCTTATTAGAATCAAGTAGCTTAATTGCCCAAGCTTATTTTTTAGCTAGGGCAATTACTGCGCTTTTTGAGCGTATTCCTTTAAAAGATGTGACACCTTTTATTTTGGCTTTTTTCTCTTTTTACGTATTACGTCAATTGTTCGTCCAAATTGAAACGAAGCTTGCAACGCAATTTGCAAACAAGACTACTGAAAATTTACGGAACAAACTATTTTCTAACTATTTTGCGAAACCGATTTCTAGACGGAAAGGAACAGGTCATTTAGTCACCTTGGCGATGGAAGGAATCGATGATGTGAGGAAGTATTTAGAGATTATTGGCATTAGAACCCTTCGCTCTTTTATCTTGCCAATAGCAATTGTCATCTTTATATTTCCTTTTGATTGGATATCGGCGGCAATTTTAATTATTACGGTCCCAATAGTAATTGTGTTTATGATTTTGCTAGGAATAGCAGCAGAAAAAATGGCGAATAAACAGTATGAAACCTATAAGCGCTTATCCAATCATTTCGTCGATTCATTAAAGGGCTTAGAAACTTTAACTTTTTTAGGGAAAAGTAAGTCTCACGCCAAACAAATCAGTCAAGTAAGCAATCAGTACCGTACCGCGACGATGAGAACCTTGCGAGTTGCTTTTTTGTCTACATTTGCTTTAGATTTCTTTTCAAGTTTATCAATTGCTTTTGTTGCGGTAGGCTTAGGATTTCGTTTAATTGATGGAAGCGTCCTGTTGCAACCGGCTTTGACGATTCTTATTTTAGCGCCTGAATATTTCCGCCCGATTAAAGATGTAGGCAAAGACTATCATGCTACCCTAAATGGCCAGCTTGCTCTCGAGGAAATCGATGAATTAATCGGTTTAAATTTAGGTGAGGATCTTGCTGAAGAAAGGGTTTTTTCACTAATAGAGCAACCTGAAAGCCTTCAAATCGAAGGGATAACTGTTTCGATTGATGGCAATCCCATATTAAAAGATCTTTATACGACTGTAGAAAAAGGTATGATTGGCATTATCGGCGCTAGTGGGTCAGGTAAATCAACATTTATCCAAGCTCTTGCGGGACGGTTGCCCTTTGATACAGGTACAGTGCATATAAATAATGAGGGTTTCAACAGCTTACACCACCCTCACTGGTTTGAAAAGATTGCCTATATTCCACAACACCCTTATATATTCCCTATTTCTTTAAAAGATAATATTTGCTTTTATCGACCGGAAACAACTGATGGAGAAGTAAAAGCAATTGTAGAAAAAATTGGACTAACTAAAATTGTCGAAAAGTTTCCTAAAGGAATTAATGAGAAAATTGGTGAAGGACACCGGAGTTTAAGTGGTGGACAAGAACAGCGGATTGCTATGGCTCGCGCGCTCTTGAGTGAGAAACCAATTATTTTGCTTGATGAACCCACAGCCCATTTAGATATCGCAACGGAATACGAAATTAAACAATTGATGTTAGAATTGTTCAAAGATAAATTTGTCTTCATTGCAACACATCGTCTTCATTGGATGAAACATATGGATCAAGTTTTAGTCTTTGATAAGGGACGGATAGTCGAACAGGGTAGGCATGAAGACTTGTTAGAGAATGGCGAAATTTATCAACAATTTGTAAAATGAAGAGAGGGTGACTCCTTTGGATAATTGGATTAAACCCTATTTGAAAGACAATAAATGGCGAGTTCTTTTATCGTCAGTTTTTGCCTTACTAGGGGTCTTTTCTGGGACGATGCTACTTTTTGTGTCTGGATATTTGATATCAAAATCCTCCCTACGTCCTGAAAACGTCATGATAATTTACATCCCTATTGTTTCGGTTCGGGCTTTTAGTATCGGTCAAGCTGTCTTTCCTTATTTAGATCAGTTAGTAAGTCATGATATTGTGTTACGAATTTTAGCCAAATACCGTAATCGGCTTTATTCTATTTTAGAACCACAGGCAGTATTTCTGCAAAGTCGTTATCAGACTGGAGACATCCTTACAGTATTATCGGATGATATCGAAAGGTTACAGGATCTTTTTATCAAAACGATACTTCCTAGTCTTGCAGGGATCATCGTTTATGTGGTTTTCTCCATAGTTATAGGAGTATTCGACCTTGTTTTTATGGTCCTTCTTCTCTTGTTACTTGGAGTTATTGTTTTTCTAATGCCATTCATTTCGTATCATTTAATAGCAAGAAAGCATATACAGATTAAACGTTACCGTTCAAACTTATACAGGGATAGTACGGACTCACTATTTGGTCAACTCGATTGGTTAGTAAGTGGCAGAGTGGAAGAGGTAACTAACAGAATTTCAAAACATAATCGAAAGCTTATGGATAATATCGGAAAAATTAATCATTGGGATTTATTTCGTGACTTCTCCTTACAAGTAGTCATCGGTATCATTGTCCTCAGCATGTTAATTTGGACGAATACGCAAGCTGCTAACGGTGCGATTTCTCCTACAGTCATTGCTGGTTTTGTACTGATGATGTTTTCTATTACCGATGCTCTACTGCCGATCAATGATGCGGTAGAGACACTTCCTATTTATGAAGAGTCGTTGGACCGCTTAAATAAGCTTGAGAACAGCTTGATAGAAGAGAAGGACTATGTAGATTGGAGGAAGCAAGCCAACAACGATATTGTAGTCACCTCTCTTCAGTACCAATATCCAAAGGAAGATGAACCAATTATTAAGGATGTCTCCTTCACAATCCAGGAAGGAGAAAAGGTTGCTATTTTAGGCAGGAGTGGGGCAGGTAAATCAACCTTATTAAAATTGTTATCGGGTTTAATCGAACCGGATCGAGGAGAAATACTGATTGGAAATCAAATAGTGAATTCTAGCGCTCTTGCAAGGTCGATTTCTGTTTTAAACCAAAAACCTCATCTCTTTAATACAACAGTGGCTAACAATGTAAGAATAGGAAGAGAAAATGCCACTGATCAAGAGGTCGTCGCTTCTTTAAAACAGGCGAAAATTTATGATTATATTGCGTCATTACCAGAAGGAATTAATACACAGATGGAGGAGTTAGGCCAACGTTTTTCTGGTGGAGAGCGGCAAAGAATCGCTTTTGCCCGAGCCTTGATCCAAGAAACACCGATTATTTTGCTAGATGAGCCTACCGTTGGGCTTGACCAAATTACAGAAATGAAATTAATTAACACCTTTATTTCAGCAGTCCCAGAAAAAACGATTGTTCTTGTAACCCATCATTTAGCTGGAGCAGAATGGATGGACAAAATTATTTTTGTCGATGAGGGAGAGATAGCCTTTTCTGGTTCTCATAAGGAATTAATGGAGTCGAATGCTTACTACCGTACCCTTTATGAAATGGACCAAGGTATTGGTTAAGAAAAAGGTGTTACCATATCGTTCGTGCACATATTCCATCCACAAATGGTATGGTGACCTATGCTTAAGTAACTACTAGAAAGAAATTTTTGAAGAAAATGCTACCCTAGGTTAGGACAGCATTTGAAGTTGGTTGACTTCTGATTGCAGGTAAGACCTAGGGAAAAGCTAATCGAAAAAAGTGAGACATGTCTTTATTTAACTGCCCAAAGGTTCACACATACTTGTATAAGGCTGGAATTCTAGCTACTTTGCCGAATAACATATTGATACATTCATTTTTTTAGCAAACGTGTTGACAACATTTCCGAAACATTATATAATAATTCTTGGCTGTTGAGAGATAAGCCATTTGCGGGTGTAGTTTAGTGGTAAAACCTCAGCCTTCCAAGCTGAAGTCGTGGGTTCGATTCCCATCACCCGCTTTATTTTTGTCCTCGTAGCTCAGCTGGACAGAGCAACGGCCTTCTAAGCCGTCGGTCAGGGGTTCGAATCCCTTCGAGGACGTTTATATAAATGGCAGTAAAGCCTGTAAAATCAAGCCTTCTCTTATGAAGATTGTAACGAACATTATGCATTGTTCGAACACTAATCTTCATAAGAGAAGGCTTTTTTTCATTGATTAAAAATAGGAGACAAGTCTTCATAAATAAAAAATCTCGCCAGTTTGATTGACAGTTAGACTGAGCTGACCTTTAATCATTAGAATAATTGTTTCCTCGAGCTATATTGTACACATATCATACGAGAAGAAAATAATATTTTCCCATATTACGCAAGTAATTTCTTGTTTCACTCATAAAAACTATGAATAGGTCCACTTCCATATCGCTCTTTAGATTCATTAAATAAAAGAATTGAACTAATCTAGTAAATTGTAGTCTTACTGTAAAAATTCACTTATCAATAATACATAATAGGCTTTAACTTAAATCGCATATTAACTAAAGAGACTTATTTTATCGAGTATTTGCAAAATTTAAAAAATATGATATAGTTTAAATTAATTACAATAAAACTATAATAAATACAGTATAACTGTAAAAATATGATACAAAGGTAGAAAGTAAATGAAAAATATCGGATTAAAAATTAAAAATTTACGTTTTGAACACGGTATGACTTTAAAAGATTTAAGTAAAAAAACAGCGTTATCAGTAAGTTTTTTATCACAAATCGAAAGAGGCACATCCTCTTTAGCTATTACATCACTTAAAAAAATTGCAGAGGCATTTGGTGTAGAAATGTCACATTTTTTCAATGAAGTAGAACACCATCAATATGTAACAAAAAAAGAAGATCAAGAGCCTTTTAAAATTGAAGGACAGTCGACAAAGTATGTTAGATTCTCTGGTCGATTTCCTGAAAGAAAATTAGAGCCAATGTTAGTAACGATTGCACCGAATGAACCATACTCTGAACAATTTAGCCATCCAGGAGAGGAGTTTTACTATGTATTAAAAGGTACTGTCACATTTAAAGTTGAAGGACAAGAGCATACATTAACAAAAGGTGAAACGATTCACTTTCCATCAGAAAAAAGTCACCAGTGGTCAAATCCTACAGATCAGGAAGCTATATTACTTTGTGTACTTACACCTGTAATTTTTTGAATATTCAAACTATAGGTAAGGCTTAGTTTTATATAAATCTATAAGCTTTAGCAATATGACAAAACATTCGAAAGGAGATAATAAGATGAAAGTTGCAACAGATATCGGTGGTACGATTACTGATTTAGTTTATGTCGATGCAGAAGGCCGTGTAGGAACAGCAAAAAGTCATACGACACCACATAGCTTTGATATCGGCGTCATCAATGTAATAAAAGAAAGTAAAATTAATCCCGAAGCAATTGAAATGTTCATCCACGGTTCTACCGTCGTTATCAACGCATTAATTCAACGTGATGGTGTAAAGACTGGACTTATTACGACAAAAGGTTTCCGTGATGTGTTAGAAATCGCAAGGGGAAATCGACCAGATTTATACAATGTTCAATATAAAAAGCCTACTCCATTTGTACCGCGCTATTTAAGACAGGAAGTAACGGAACGACTGAATTACAAAGGAGAGGTTTTAACACCTCTTGATAAAGATGAATTAAAAGAAATCATCTCTTATTTTAAAAAAGAAAAAGTGGAAGCGATAGCCGTTGCCTTTCTCCATTCATATGTTAATCCAACTCATGAAAAGGAGGCAGCTAAATTAATAAAAGAATTATGGCCGGAAGTTGCAGTTACTACATCGTATGAAGTGACGAAAGAATGGCGTGAGTATGAACGTACAAATACAGCAGTTCTAAATGCATATGTAAAGCCTATTGCCTCCTCATACGTGAAACGTTTAGAAAAAGGTTTAGATGAATTAAAAGCGAAATCAAATAATTATATTATGCAATCTAATGGCGGAACGACAACATTTGAACAAGCACAGGAAACACCAATTAATATGGTTGAATCAGGTCCAGTTGCTGGAATTTATGGCGCAGCTATGTTGGGCAAAATGTTAGGCGAAGAAAATATAATCGCTTTTGATATTGGTGGCACAACAGCAAAATGTTCTTTAGTAGAAAATGGTGAAGTGAAAGTCGACACAGATTATTACATTGAAAGAGATGAACGAAATGCTGGACACCCTATTAAAGTACCAGTTGTCGATGTAATTGAAATAGGTAACGGAGGCGGTTCAATCGCTTGGATTGATGATGGTGGCTCATTACGTGTCGGTCCACAATCCGCAGGCGCATCGCCAGGCCCAGTAGCATATGGTCAAGGTGGCGATCGACCGACAACGACAGATGCTAACTTATTGATCGGTCGCCTATCACCAAAAAATTTTGAAAAATCCGTAAATATGGAAAAAGTAAAAGAAGTTATTGATGAACAGATCGCTGAAAAATTTGCAACTACACCAGAAGAGGCAGCGTTAGGAATTGTACGCGTAGCTAATTCAAATATGTTAAATATTCTTAAGCTTGTATCAGTTCGTAAAGGATACGATCCACGTGAGTTTACTTTAGTTGCCTTCGGTGGTGGGGGCCCACTACATGCAGCACCATTAGCAAAAGAACTAGGTATTAAACGGATTATTGTACCTATTGCGACAGCAGTATTTGCTGCATGGGGTATGTTAATGACTGATTTACGCCATGACTATATCCAAACCTATATCCAGCGTATGAAACAGCTTGATTTACGAGCATTAAATAATGAATATACGAAGTTAGAAACAAACGCCACGAAACAATTTAAAGAAGAAGGAATTAGTAAAGATAAAGTAATATTCTCACGTTTTGCTAATATTCGTTACGTCGGTCAGGAACATACAGTAAAAGTACCTGTTCCAGCAGGTGAATTAGGTGAAAGTGAAATTAAACAAGTAATCCAATCCTTTCACGAAGCACATGAGCAACTTTATACATTTAAGTTAGATGATGTAGAAACAGAGATAGTTTCATTACATTTAACAGCCTTTGGAACAGTAAAAAAACCTAAACTTGCACCGCTTGAAGTTACTAGCACATCATTGGATGATGCATTTATAGAAAAGCGACCTGTCCTATTCGAAAACGAGGGATGGCTTGATACAAATGTTTATAAACGCCAAAAATTAGCATCGGGTATGAAAATTGAAGGCCCAGCAATTGTTGAAGAGCCTACATCATCAACAGTTGTTTATCCAGAACAAATACTTACAGTTGACAAATATGGAAATTTAATTATTGAAACGGGGGTTTAACTAATGAGTACCGTGCCACAAGAAAAACGAATTGATCCATTCACACTGGATATAGTAAAAGATTCTTTAATTGCAATCGGAGATGAAATGTTTGTTGCTTTACAGCGAACAGCGATGAGCCCAATCATTTATGAGGTTTTAGACTATGCAAGCGGCTTAACAGATGCAAAAGGTCAATTACTTACACAAGGAAATGGTGTCACAGGTTTTATTGGTATGTTGTCACCAATGGTTCGTGAAACGATTAAGCGATTCGGTGAAAAAGGTGAATTAAAAGAAGGCGATATTATTCTTATAAACGATCCATATGAAGGTGGTGGCTCGCACTTAAGTGATGTCGGACTAGTAAAACCAATATTTTATGAAGGGGAGCTCGTTGCTTTTTCGGCGAACAAAGCCCACTGGACGGAAGTCGGTGGAAAAGATGCTGGTTCGATGTCAACTGACTCAACAGAAATTTACCAAGAGGGATTGCAATTTCCTTGTGTAAAGTTATACGACGGTGGAGAATTAAACGAAGCATTAGTCGATATCATTCAAGCAAATGTACGTTTTCCTGATTTATCTTTAGGGGATATGTGGGCACAAGTAGCCGCATTAAAAACAGGTGCACGTCGTTTTAGGGAATTAATTGATAAGTATGGAAAGGAAATCGTGCTAAGTTCCATCGAACATTTATTAAATCATGGCGAACAGATGACATTAAAAGCATTACGAAAATTACCTAAAGGAACTTATGAAGCAGTGGATTATATTGATGATGATGGAATTGAAGATGGTCCATTTAAAGTACAAGTAAAAGTTACGATTACAGATGATGAATTTATCTGTGATTTTACAGGAAGTCATCCACAAGTTTCCGGTTCCATTAATAGTTCATTTACTGGACTAGCTTCCGCAGTAAAAGCTATTTTCTTAGCTGTTACAAGCCCTTCACAAGATGTAAATGACGGTGCATTTAGACCGCTTAAAATTATAGCAGAAGATGGTTTAATATTCTCAGCCGTACGTCCAGCACCTGTATCGATGTATTGGGAGTCCATGCTATTTGGTCTTGACCTAATATGGAAAGCCTTAGCTCCAGTAGTTCCAGAAAGCTTATCCGCCGGACAATTCTTATCTGTTTGTACTGTTATTTTGTCTGGACAACACCACGACACGGACGAACCGTTTTTAATCGTCGAGCCTTCTGTCGGCGGGTGGGGTGCAACACCTGAGCGGGATGGTGCATCAGGACAATTCTGTATTTTAGACGGGGAAACCTACAACATCCCAGTAGAAGTATGTGAAACAAGAAATGGTGTTTTAGTCGATGAATATAGTTTACATACAGATGGTGCCGGTGCAGGAAAATACCGTGGAGGATGCGGAGTTGTTCGCTCCTACCGAGCCTTGACAAATCACCAACGTTTAACAGCCTCATTCGGACGTCATAAATTTAATGTGTGGGGTGCAAATGGTGGAAAGGACGGCTCAACAAATAAATTCGAATTTGTCAAAGCAAATGGTGAAGTAGATGGCCCATACGGTAAATATAATACGTATCCATTAAACAAAAACGACGTCGTCCGTCTAATTACTGCTACAGGTGGCGGTTATGGTGATCCGTTCGATCGCTCAGCGGAAAGAGTGGCTCAAGATGTAAAAAATGAATATATTACAGTTGAACAAGCAAAAGAGGACTATGGGGTGATCGTAAATCCCACAACTTTTGAAGTTGAAGGATTTACAAAGGAGCGTCAAGCGAGGGAGAATTAATTTATGGACATTGTGCATAATGAATCAGTTAAAGTAGAAGCAAGTAACGAAGTAACAATGAGGACATTTTTTGACAAATCGTTATTTAAAGGTGCACGTACGACATTTGGAAAAGTAATTATTCCACCTGGTGTAAGGGTCCCAGAAAAGGGTATGGGAAAACATAATGAAGATGAATATTCAATTATATTACAAGGTACATTAAAGACAGAAAGCGGTGGAAAGGAATATCGCGTACGTGCTGGCGATGCCACATATATTCCGAAAGATGAACCACATTATGCCATCAATGACGGCGATGAAGATTGTATAATCGTATATGCATTAGTAAAAAGGACATAAGAGTAACCCTTGTTTTCACTTTGAAAACAAGGGTTTTATACTATATAAAAAAGGGAAAATAATACCCTGTTCAGAAAGAATTGAAAATGTATTCTTTATAGCAGAGGATCAAAATTTAGTATAATGAAGAAATAAACTAGCATATCTTTTCGAAGAACAATAGATGACAGTCCTTATGCTTTTGATGATCCAGACTGCATATGAATCATGTATGAAATTGATTAAATAATATGAGCTTTTTTTACTTTTAAGATTTTATATTCTATCAATTTGATAAAAAACTAAAAGAATTCCGGCAAACGATACACATTTACTAGAATCCTTCCTTTTGTAGATTAAAATATAGTAAGATGCTAAAAAGTTTACTTATCTATTAAATATAATATTACTAATTACTCTTAACTTTAATTTGCGAGTATACTATTAATGTGAAATAATTTCACGAGAAAGATTAGTTATCATATAGCAAAAAGTCGTTTTCAACTTACCTCAAACAAATAAGTTCTACCTAATAATTTTGTAAAAGTTAAATTTGATTTAAGAGAAGGCTTTTTTATAATACACATAAAAGTAAAGGAGGATTTCTAATGTCGGTATATCCGTTTTCAGCCCGACTTATTACTGGTGAAGAAACGTCATTAGCCCAATATGAAGGCAAAGTGATGTTAATTGTTAATACTGCGACAAAATGTGGATTTACACCACAATTAAAGGAGTTACAACGATTGTACGAACAATTTAAAGATGAAGGCTTTGTCGTCTTAGGTTTTCCTTGTAATCAATTTGGAAACCAAGAGCCAGGGACGAAGGAAGAGATAGCTGAAGTGTGTTTGGCCCAATACGAGGTTCAATTCCCACTGTTTCAAAAAATCGATGTAAAAGGTCCTAAAGCCCATCCTCTATTTACATATATGACAAAGCAAACAAAAGGTATATTTACTAATCATATCAAATGGAACTTCACTAAGTTTTTAATCGATCGCAATGGTAAAGTCGTAAAACGATATGCCCCAATTACTAAGCCAGAAAAAATTAAAGCAGATATAAAAAAGCTTTTGTAATTCCTTAGTCTCGTGATGAACGTTAGTATTTTTCCTAATCTTTATCCTTTTTGTTTTCAGTAAATTCAGGAAACTCTCATAAAAGGTATTTCTTTTCTGGGAGTTTAATGCTAATATAGTAGGAGAGTAAGCCTATGACTAATTTAGCTTATCCATTATTTTCTTTATAGTTTAGACAACTTTATAAATTCGCTTTGTAAATTTGTACTTAGCGGGGAGAGAGTAAGATGAAAAAATCAATCGGTCTAATGATTGTGTTATTATTTTTATACATATTTAATTTTGTATTTCACGTAGAAGCTCAGGAAAGAATCATACAACCTTTCAATGAGGTTGAGGAAAAAGTGCAATTAGTAGAACAAACAGAAGCCAACACGACTAGGTCTCAGGATAAAGCGCTTTTTCAACTTACCTTTTTAGCTAGTAGTTGGAATGAAGAAGCGGAAGTTTCCACCGATTGGATTACAGAACAAGTCGAAACGGAAACCGCAAGTGCCTTTAGTGTAATTGCATCGACTGTTGTGCTTTTATGTGCAACGGGCTTCGTTGTTTATTTACTTATAAAACGTAAAGGTTTTTAGCTTTTAATATGTTGTTTCATACCTCTTTATATATTAGGCAGAGCAATAAAAGCCTAAGTCTTAAACGATCGAACAAAATTGTTCGGTCGTTTTTTTTGAATAAAAATTAATGAGCTCAATTTCCAGGGAAATAAGATAAATCGACAATAAAAAACAGCCGGTGTCGAAAGTGGTAATGTGACTAT
>Ga0079226_10001339_pt1 | contig 18872 bp, 13 predicted proteins | sample Poulit2014_FD_76345 | JGI IMG/M metagenome (GOLD analysis project Ga0079226, IMG submission 76345) | Agricultural soil microbial communities from Georgia to study Nitrogen management - Poultry litter 2014 | ecosystem: Environmental > Terrestrial > Soil > Agricultural land | place: USA: Georgia... | reverse complement strand
CCTTCTCTCTTTACGGGTCTTGATTTTATCTTTTATTAAGACCCAAGTCGGGCTTTTCCGCTTTCCGGGTCCCTATTTTCTTTTTATTGAGACCCAGTTCGTGCTCCTTCTCCTTTTCCTGTCCTGATTTTACTGTAATCAACACCCGACCCTGGCTTTCCTGCTTTCTCGGTCTCTCTATCACAGCTTACTCAGTGACAAGGCCGAATTCCCGTTTTCTCTAATTTTATCAGGACTGCAACTTTTCCCTTCTCCACTCACATGTAACTGCGGTTATTCAGATGCACGCCTCTTCTTTTTCTTCAAGGTGATAGCTCCCTTGGCAAGCCAAGTTTGAAGAGAAATTGAAAACTTTCGTTCCGGATACGCAAAGAACAATTTATACGAATGCTCTGCCTAAAAAAGATATCGGAAAAGGACAAGCCCATCCCGATACCCCCTCTTTTTATAAATAATTGAAAAGTTTAAGCTTTATGCGCAGTTTCCTTCAGCTTCTTTTCCATGCGCTTGTGATCTCGATCTAAAATATCTTTGACGTATTTTCCAGTGTAAGATGCTTCGACTTTCGATAATTGTTCAGGAGTCCCTGTTGCGACAATTTCGCCGCCTTTATCTCCACCTTCAGGACCTAAATCAATTACATGGTCTGCTGTTTTAATGACATCCAGGTTGTGTTCAATCACAATCACCGAATCTCCATTATCAACTAATCGTTGAACAACTGCCAACAGTTGTTTTATATCAGCAGTATGAAGTCCTGTAGTCGGTTCATCCAATATATAAATGGTTTTCCCGTTCGAACGTTTATGCAATTCACTGGCTAACTTCACTCGTTGCGCTTCCCCGCCTGATAAGGTCGTTGCCGGTTGACCCAGTGTAATATAACCTAAACCTACATCCGCAATGGTTTGCAATTTACGTTTGATACGGGGAATATTATCAAAAAAGTCTAATGCTTCTTCTACGCGCATATCAAGAACTTCAGCAATGTTTTTACCTTTGAAGTCGATATCCAACGTTTCCCGATTATACCGGCTGCCGCCGCACACTTCACAAGGAACATAAACGTCTGGGAGAAAATGCATCTCGATTTTCAAGATACCGTCCCCACGGCAAGCTTCACATCTGCCGCCTTTCACATTAAAACTGAAACGTCCCTTTTTATAGCCGCGTATTTTTGCCTCATTCGTTTCTGCAAATACATCACGTATATTATCAAATACGCCCGTATAGGTGGCAGGATTTGAGCGAGGCGTCCGTCCAATCGGAGACTGATTCACGTCAATGACCTTTTCCACATGTTTTAACCCTGTTATTTTTTGATGAGCTCCGGGACGACTTTTCCCTCTATATAAATGCTTTGCTAAGGACTTATAGAGAATTTCATTGACTAAAGTACTTTTTCCGGAACCCGAAACACCTGTAACGACCGTAAACAAACCAATGGGGAAATCCGCTGTGACTTCTTTTAAATTATTTGCTTCTGCTCCTGCCACTCTCACAGCTTTCTTCGTTTTCTTGCGGCGCTCGGCAGGTACAGGAATAAATTGACGCCCTGTTAAATAATCTCCTGTTAAGGAATCTTGATTATCCATAATTTGCTTTGGCGGCCCATTATCCACTACTTTCCCGCCGTTATCCCCAGCACCTGGTCCAATATCGACGATCCAATCCGCTTCTAACATCGTATCCTCGTCATGCTCAACCACAATTAACGTATTGTCTAAATCGCGCATATGTTTTAACGTTTCTAACAATCGGTGATTATCACGCTGATGAAGCCCAATGGAAGGTTCGTCCAGGACATATAAAACCCCTGTCAGAGCAGAACCAATCTGGGTGGCCAAACGAATGCGCTGTGCTTCGCCGCCGGATAAAGTCCCAGCCGCTCGCGAAAGGGTTAAATAATTCAATCCCACATTTCTTAAAAAAGTCAGCCGATCATTAATTTCTTTTAAAATCATATTAGCAATTTGCAGCTCTTTCTCTGTTAAATTGACTGAATCAAAAAAATCCATCGCTTCTGTTATCGATAAATCAGTCACTTGGCTGATATGTTTTCCTTGAATAAAAACAGATAAAGCTTCTTCTTTTAAACGGTAACCGTGACATGTCGAACAATCGCTCTCTGCCATGTATTTCTCCAATGTTTCCCGGATAAAGTCAGAAGAAGTTTCATGGTAGCGGCGTTCTATATTACGTAATACTCCTTCAAATTGAATACGATTCTTACGTTCGGTACCAAAGTCATTCACATAATGAAAATCTATATATTCTTTCCCGCTGCCGTATAAAATTTTATTCATTTGTTTTTTTGGAATATCTTTTACCGCTGCTTGCATATCAATATCGAAATGAGTACAAACCGCTTTTAATAATTGCGGATAATAATCCGAACTAATCGGCTCCCAAGCCCGGATCGCATGATCGTTTAGCGAGACAGATTTATCCGGTATTACTAAATCAATATCCACTTCCTGCTTGGTGCCCAGCCCGTCACAAGTCGGGCACGCTCCGAATGGGCTGTTAAATGAAAATAATCGCGGTTCCAGTTCATCAATCGAAAAGCCACAAACCGGGCAGGCATGATTTTCATTCATGGTCACTTCCTCTCCATCAATGATATCAATAATAACGGAGCCTTCTGCAAGTGACAAAGCAGTTTCCAGCGAATCAGTCAAACGGCTTTCAATTCCTTCTTTGACGACAATCCGGTCGACAACGACTTCAATCGAATGTTTTTTATTTTTTTCCAGAGAAATCTCTTCAGTCACTTCGCGCATTTCGCCATCGACGCGAATCCGCACATAGCCTTCTTTTTTCAAGTCTTCCAATACTTTGACATGTTCCCCTTTGCGTCCTGAAATAACCGGTGCTAATACTTGGAATTTGGTTCGCTCCGGGTAATCCATAATTTGATCCACCATTTGCTGGACGGTCTGGGAAACAATTTCAATATCGTGAATCGGACAAAAAGGATGGCCTACCCGAGCATATAACAAACGCAAGTAATCATATATTTCAGTAACGGTAGCTACGGTAGAGCGCGGATTTTTACTCGTTGTTTTCTGGTCGATTGAGATAGCCGGAGACAAGCCTTCAATCTGATCCACATCCGGTTTATCCATTTGTCCTAAAAATTGCCTTGCATAAGCGGATAGCGACTCTACATAGCGACGCTGTCCTTCTGCATAAATCGTATCAAACGCAAGAGAAGATTTTCCAGACCCGGAAAGTCCTGTAACAACAACCAGGTTATTTTTCGGAATATCCACGTCGATACTTTGTAAATTATGAGCTCTTGCTCCTCGAATGGTTATTTGTTTATTCGCCATACTTGTATTTCATCCTTCCTCATTCGTCTCCTAATTTTCCACTTTCAATTCAAAAATGACATCTCTAAGTTCCGTTGCTTTTTCAAAATCCAACTGTTTAGCAGCTAAACGCATTTCTTCTTCTAACTGATCAATCATTTCCGCTTTCTCTTGTTTATTTAATTTGGAATAATTCGCCAATCTGCTGTCTTCATAATCTGCTTCATCTTCGGCAGCGACCGTTGCTTTGATTAAATCACGCACTTCTTTTTTAATTGTGACAGGTGTGATATTGTGCTCTTCATTAAACGCTTGTTGTATTTCACGACGCCGTTCGGTTTCATCCATAGCAACCTGCATGGAATCCGTGATGCGGTCTGCATACATAATAACCTGCCCGTTCTCATTCCGGGCAGCCCGTCCCATTGTTTGAATAAGTGAACGTTCAGAGCGCAAGAAACCTTCTTTGTCAGCATCAAGAATAGCTACAAGTGAAACTTCGGGAATATCCAGACCTTCTCTTAACAAGTTAATCCCCACTAATACATCATATTTCTTCAAACGCAAATCCCTAATGATTTCGATCCGTTCTAACGTTTTTACTTCGGAATGCAAATAAGCTACATTAATATTTAAATCCTTTAAATAGTCCGTCAAATCTTCAGACATCCGTTTTGTTAAAGTGGTAACAAGTACACGCTCATTCTGTTCTGTGCGTGTATGAATTTCATGAATCAAATCATCTATTTGTCCGTCAATTTTTCGTACATGAATTTCCGGATCCAATAAGCCGGTTGGGCGGATAATCTGTTCTACGATTTCATTCGTATGTTCTCGTTCATAAGGACCTGGTGTTGCAGATATATATACATTTTGGTTCGTTTTTTCTTCGAATTCTGCAAATTTCAATGGACGGTTATCCAGAGCAGAAGGCAAACGGAAACCATGATCGACAAGCATCTGTTTTCGTGCTTTATCCCCATTAAACATACCACGCACTTGCGGAAGCGTTGCATGGGATTCATCAATCACAACCAGATAATCATCACCAAAATAATCTAATAAAGTGTAGGGAGTCGAACCCGCTTCGCGTAAAGTCAAATGACGGGAATAGTTTTCAATCCCGGAGCAAAAGCCCATTTCACGCATCATTTCCAAATCATAATTCGTTCGCTGCTCTAACCGTTGAGCCTCTAATAATTGATCATTTTCTCGAAATTCGGCTAAGGTTTCTTCTAACTCTTTTTCGATATTTTGGATAGCCAATCGCATCTTTTCATCTCTCGTTACGAAGTGAGAAGCCGGAAAGATAGCTACATGCTCTCTATCTCCAATAATTTCACCTGTTAATGCATCCACTTCCCTTATTCGATCAATTTCATCCCCAAAAAATTCGATGCGTAGACAATGTTCTTCAAGAGATGCAGGAATAATTTCCACTGAATCACCGCGAACACGGAAGGTTCCACGTTTAAAATCAATATCATTACGTGCATACTGAATAGCCACCAGATCACGCAACAGCTGGTCACGTTCTTTTTCCATACCCATACGTATAGACAACACCTGGCTTTTATATTCTTCCGGCGAACCTAAACCATAGATACAAGATACACTTGCAACAATCAATACGTCGTTACGTTCAAATAAAGATGATGTTGCAGAGTGACGTAATTTATCAATCTCATCGTTAATACTTGCATCCTTTTCAATAAACGTATCTGTCGAAGGCACATAGGCTTCCGGCTGGTAATAATCATAATAACTGACAAAATACTCAACAGCATTATCCGGGAAAAATTCTTTGAACTCACTATACAATTGCCCCGCTAATGTTTTATTATGGGCAATCACCAGCGTGGGCCGATTGATTTCCTCAATCACATTCGACATCGTAAATGTCTTTCCTGTACCTGTGGCTCCTAACAAAGTAAGGTGATTATTGCCCTGTTCCACTTGTTGAACTAATTGCTTAATTGCTTCCGGCTGATCCCCTTTTGGTTCATAATCGGAAACAAGTTTAAATTGTTCTGTCAATCCTAGCACCCCAAATCTTTACATTTCCGTTCCTATTATCATAACTTACATTATACCACATATGCGAACGAGTATTCCATTCACTTGTTTTATTTAACTGACCAATAACAAAAACCAACTATTTCTTTCATATAGTTGGTTTCTGCCTCAAACGTGTTTATTTTCAGTTGTATGTGGTTCATAAATAGAGATGAGAGCCCTATCTATACAAAAGTCTAAAAATAAGCGTTTCATTTTCTGATACTGCTTCGTCAAAGTCATCAATAAATCGAGGGAAAAAACAAGCAATTTAATTGCTAAAAATCAATCCCAGTGCATAATGATCCTCTTCATAAAGCGGGCTCGTCACAAAGCGAATTTCCTGATCAGCATTTAAGACACTCAATTTAAAGAAAGCGCCACTATTCTGCAGTGCTTCATGAAATTCAACATCCGTTTTCACGTCGTTTCCATTCACCTTCAGTATTGTTTCACCTATGTGAATATGGAGTTTTTCAGCAGGACTATCCGGAATAACTGCCATAACTTTCAGTCCTTTTTCTAGCGGATAATATAAACTGGTGCTTAGCCGATCTTTACGTTTAAAGGAAAAGGTAATCCATTCTTTCCCTACAAGTCCAATGATAATCGCAACAATCGAGAAAATAGAATAATAAAAACTAAAACCGGCAATGAGCCAGACAAGAACTCCTAAAAGTATCGTCGGTTTTCCAAGCCGACTTGCTGCCTGATCAGGAAGGATCGACTGAACTGGATAATGATAACCAAAAACAAAAGGGATGAATGCCAGCATGAACACTTGACCCCCTATATCAAAAGTAGGGAATAGCGGGAATTGAAATGGCATGTCTGCCGCTGGCAATAGTACGAAAAAAGGGACCATTACCAGTTTTTTTAAAGATTGCTGTCCAACTCTGATTCCTCTTTTACTCATTTTCATGGATGGGAAGCTGGTATTACTGGTAAATTTTAAAATAAACCCTTCCAAAAACAAAAAGAGACCCATCAGTAAAGCTAACGTTGTTAAATACTCTACCTTTATATCTTGGAAATCCAGCCCTAAAACAGAATATTGCACCGGTATTAACGGGAGGACTAAAGTAATCAAAAAAGTAACACCGAGCGTATAACTCGCCGAAAGAAAAGCAGTGGATGCTGTTATACTCCACAGAATTACAATAATTGACAGCAATAAGATAATTTCCGGGTTTAAATACAACCCAAACACAACTGTTATAATCGATAAGAAGAGACTGGCAATAAAAGGGATAAGCCAAGAGACTTTCCCTTCTTCAAATAAAGGATAAATCTTTCTGCCAAAATCTTTTCTTTCCTTTTTTATCCGCCTATAGCCTGTAAACATAAACAGCAGAATCATCCAATAAACTAATGGATTCATGAAAAATCGAGCTAAACCTTTTAAAAATTCTATTACATATTGCTGCCACATTAAACTCCACCCACTTCACATCGTTGATTAATACAATACTTCAAGTGCTTTTTCCAATTGCTTATCATCGTCTCCGTCACGAATGGCTTCAATGATTTCTGTTTCTAATTTGCCTGCCGTTTCCTCATCAATTTCTCCCGTAACTTCTAAATCATCTTCTTTTTGGAAATCTTTCACTGCGTCGGCTGTACTTTCATCAAAATAACCGTCTTTTCGGTCAGTTTCAAAGTCAAGCCCTGTCAGCATGATTTGAGCCGTTTTTATTTGTTCATCCGTTTGATCTTCTTTTAACGTATCTTCAATCTGTAAAGGATTCACAGTATAATAATCAGGCTGCTCCTGCTCTTCTGTTGGTTCAACACCTTTTTCATGAATCCAATTGCCTTCTGGAGATAGCCATTTAAAATTAGTCAGCTTAAGTGTATCTCCTTCCTCTTGGTCAATAGGAACAGTTTGCTGCACGGTGCCTTTCCCAAAGCTTGTTTCTCCAACTGTGTCATAACCATTTTCTTTTAATGCAACTGCCAGTATTTCCGAAGCTGAAGCACTGCCTTCATCGATTAATATATTGATGGGATACTCTTTTTTCTCCTCTAAATCAGAGTAAAATTTATCTTTATCACCATCACGGTCTTCAATTTGAACATAAGGCAAATCATCCGGAACGAATAAATCCATAATGTCTTCCACTGAATCCAACAAGCCTCCAGGGTTGCCGCGAACATCCAATACAAGTCCTTCAATATCTTTATCTTCCAATTCATCCACGGCATCTTCCGTCTCTTCTGCAGTCGTTTCGGCAAACGAATTGATTTCTAAGATGCCCGTCTTCTTACCGTCTACTTCTTCTATGTCGGTTTCGACTGTTTCAACGGGAATGTCATCGCGCGTTAAAGTAACCGTAAAAGGGTCAGAAACCCCTTTTCGTTCAACGAGCAGCTCAACTTCTGAGCCTTTTTCGCCGCGAATATGACTAACAGCTTCGTTTAAATCCATTCCCTCGAGCTCTTCATCATCTACTTTTAAAATTTGATCATTCGGTCGTATGCCCGCTTTTTCAGCCGGGGAATCTTTTATAGGGGCAATAACGGTTACTTTATCGTCTTGCATACTTACTTCCGCACCAATTCCTTGGAAGGAAGAACTGATTTCTTCATTGAAATCTTCCATTTCCTCCCCACTCATATAAGAACTGTAAGGGTCATCCAGTGTTTCCAACATCCCTTTAATTGCCCCTTCCGTTAACTCTTCGTCATCCACATCTTCTATGTAGTTTTCTTTAATAATATCTTGAACACGTTCTACCCTGTCAGAATCTCCCTCCGAAGAATCAGCATCAGATATAGAAGAATTCACTGTATTTGCATCATCTGATTGAAATACTTTAATTCCTAAAGCTGCTCCAAAGAAACCAACTGCCAATACAACAATCAGAAGAATAAATATATTTTTCCCTCTAAAATTCATTATTTACACCTCAGCCATGTTAAAACTTTTTAGTCTATCTATCAGTTTACCATAAAAGAATCGCTCGTTCCTATAGAGAGCTGTATATTTTTTAAAATGAGTCATTTTGAATTAATATGGACGTTATACAATAGATGACCAAATTCATTAAATGAAAAAGCGTGATATACCTCTCAAATCGAAGTATACCACGCTTATAAACATACCAATCATTATTAATTTCATGTTACAGATAATTCATTGGATCTACAGCACTGCCTCTTCCTTCATAACCACCAGGGTGGACTTCAAAATGCAGATGTGCTCCTGTAGAGCCGCCTGTATTCCCTACTGCACCAATAGAATCACCTTGAGAAACTTTATCTCCTTGAGAAACACTTGTATTCGAGAGATGTGCATATAACGTGGAGTATGTTTTACCGTCAATATTATGTGTCACAACGATAAAATTACCAAATCCTCCTCCGCAGCTGCTATCCCCTTCTGAACAACCACTGGTTACTGTACTGACAACACCTGAAGCTGCCGCAGAAGCAGTGGAGCCTTTCGATGCAGCTATATCTACCCCTTTGTGATCTGAAGAACCTACGCCTCCTGGGGAATCCCTTCCGCCAAATCCAGAACTAATACCGCCTGAAGCCGGTTTAGTAAATAGACCGCTGCCTGATGGCTCTTCTTTTGGAGCTTGAGCATTATCATCATTACTATTATTTGAATCCGAACCAGAATTACCAGAGTCTGATCCGGAGCTATTCCCCTTGCTGCTGCCAGTCGCACTCACTTTTTTCTCTTCTTTTTTCTCTTCTTTTTTCTGGTCTTGTTTTTGTTCTGCTTTCTTTTGTTTTTTTGCTTCTTGTTCTTCTTTTTCTGCTTTTTCTTTAGCTTTTCTTTCTTCTTCTTCGATATTACCTATCTCTGTTTCTGCATGACTTTTTGTTTCTTCTAAAGCAGCTTTATCGTTATCCATAATTTCTTCTTCTTCTGCTAAACTAAGTCTGTTTTCTTCTAAATCGTCGTACTCATCTTCTAATTTATCTTGGACTTTTGATTTTTTTCCTTTTTGTTTATCTAAGTCAGCATGCATACTTTCCAGTTCATCTTTTTCTGCTTCTTGTTCTGCTTTTTGATTATCTACTTTTGTTTTCTTTTCTTTTACTTCTGTTTCCTTTGCTTCGAGTTCTTCTTTATCATCAACATGGTCTTGCATAATTTCTTCGTCTTGTTTCATAATCGATCCAGCTGCAATTGAGCGGCTAATAAGTTCGTCAAAACTGTCCGAACCTAAAATAACGGATAAAAGAGAAACATCGTCGCCTGATTCTTGCATCGAACGCAGACGATCTTTTAATACTTCTTCTCGCTGTTCGATACGCTCTTCCAACTCTTCGATATCATCTTCCAATGCTTCGATTTCTTCTTCCAGATTAGCAATCTTTTCATCTGTATCCGCTATTTTAGACTCTTGGTCATCAATAGAAGTTTCAGTTTCCGCCAATTCATCTTTCAGTCCCGCTAATTCTTGAGTGAGCTCGTCTTGCTTTGATTTGTTATCATCCATCTCACCGTCCAAAGAATCTTTATCCTCTTTTACTTTATCTTTTTTCTTGTCGATATCACTTTTGTCTTTTTCGATATCATTAATTTCATCTTTATATTCCTCTTTTGAATCTGCGTGTGTATTCGTTGAGAACGACCCAACTGATAATGTAACCATAAATGCCATCAGTAAAACTAAACCAAAACGTTTTAACCTCATAGACTCTCTCTTCTCCCCCTGTTATTTTTTCTCTTTATACTTTTAAGAATTTACGGATACTCATGACACTTCCCCACATGCCAATCAAACCGCCAAAAACAATAATAATCAGTGATAACTGCCAGACAAATGGATTATACGGTAATAACTCTACAAAGAAATATCTTGTTTGTCCGCTAATACTGGTGATTAAATAATGGTAACCTGTTGCAATTGCTGCGATAGGAATAATAGATCCCAAAACACCTAATAAAAACCCTTCTACAAAGAATGGCCAGCGAATAAATCCATTGGTGGCTCCCACCAGTTTCATAACTCCAATTTCTGTGCTTCTTGCCATTATTGTTAATTTAATCGTATTGGAAATCAAGAACACAGCCGTTAGCACAAGCCCTGCTATTAACACAAGCCCTATTGCTCGAGCGTAATTATTAAACGTAAACAAATTAGATACGACTTCTTCGCCGTAGACCACTTCGTGTACATTGTCTATTTTCTCTATCTCATTTGCCAATGGTTCTGTATCCTGCGGGTCCTTTGCATCCACAATGTAAGCATGGTTCAGGGGATTATCCTGATCCACTAATGACCAGGATTCCCCTTGATCACCAAGTCCTTCAATCAAATCCTCTAACTCATCTTCTTTGGAAGAAAACTTTATGCTTTCTACCCTGGGAAGACTTTTCAATTCATCAGAAATTTCTTGAATTTCGTCTTCATCGACGGTTAAATCGAGCAGTACTTTTATTTCGACATCTTCTTCTACTTTATTAGCCATTTGGTTTATATTTAATATAATTGCCACAAACGTTCCTACTACAAACAACGTCACTGTTACAGCACCAATTGAAGCAATGGACATCCAGCCGTTACGAATAATGTTCTTTAACCCTTCTCGTACATGCCTCTTCAATGTTCTAAATTTCATATCCGTAAGCTCCTTGATCCTCATCACGTACAATAATGCCATTTTCAATAGCTATGACACGCTTTTTGATTGTATTTACTATTTCCTTATTATGTGTTGCCATTAAAACCGTTGTACCTGTTGCGTTTATTTCCTCTAAAATTCTCATAATTGCCCAAGATGTATCTGGATCGAGATTTCCTGTTGGTTCGTCTGCAATTAAAATATTAGGCTCATTGGAAATAGCCCGGGCAATAGAGACACGTTGCTGTTCGCCACCCGATAATTCATTAGGAAACGAACGTACTTTATTTTTTAATCCGACTAATTCTAAAACTTCCATCGTTCTATCGCGAATTCTGCTGGGATAGGCCTCAATAACTTCTAATGCAAAAGCTACATTTTCATAAACAGTTAATTTAGGAAGCAGCTTAAAATCCTGAAATACCACCCCAACAGAACGCCTTAACATGGGGACTTCTTTTTTCTTAATCTCACTTATTTTTGTCCCACGGATGATTATTTCTCCTTGTGACGGGTTTGTTTCACGATACATCAATTTAACAAATGTTGATTTACCAGCCCCGCTGGGTCCAACAACATACACAAACTCTCCGGAATCAATACTGATATTAATGCCGTTCAACGCAGTATTTCCGGATGGGTATGTTTTATGTACATCATTCATGATAATCATCTATATATTCACCTTCATTATTTATTCTTTTACTGTGTTTTTTTATAGGGACTTTGGCATACATTTATTCATGCGATTATATCTCTTTTAAATACTCCTTTATAACCATTACAGCCAAATAGCTTACTTCTAAATTTGACTAGATAAAAAAGTACTGCATAGAGCATTAAAAAATCGCCTAAAAATTACAGTTGATCGATTAAAAATCAACCACATAAGTGAGTTACGTATATCATAACATAAAATATCTCCATTCTTTTTATCAAATTGTTACAGTTATATTTCAATATTACGATAAACTGAAATAAAACTGGTAGGGAGTTCTTAAATATATTTTAAAGATATAGGCATTAAGATTCGATTCGAATTACATAAGCGAGTAAAGAAAAAGAGGGGAACTTTGAAGAAGTAACAACGCGTGGGTATGAAATTATTATAAACAGTAAAAAAACTTAGCTGACAAATTTGTCAGCTAAGTTTTTCAAAATAAGTATTAGTCTTTTTCTGCAAGCCATGCAGCGACATCATCTTCATCGTCGCCCTCAACTATTCCTGCAGGCATAGAACCTTGTCCTTCTTCAATGATATCTTTAATATCATCTTCAGAATGGTCTGCGCCAACTGTTTCTAGTGATGGACCAGCTTCACCTGACAAGTCATCTCCATGACAGCTTGCACAGTTTTCTTGATACACTTCTTCTCCTGCGGCACTGTCATTTGAATTTCCGTTATTATTGGAAGAACCTTCATCATTACCGCCTCCGCAAGCACCTAATACAAGCAGAGTACCGAAAAGAACTGCTGTTAACCATTTTTTCATAGTAGTATACCCCCTCTCACTAGAATTAAATCCATACATACTATATTATAGCTTATTTTGCAGGAATTAAATAGCTTTTTGAAAGAGATGTCATGATTTTGTCTTAAATCATTTGTCGACATTTCTATTAATGAACTTTCGAACGCAAATACGCATCTATAAATTGATCGATAGAACCATCAATAACCTTTTGAACATTCCCGACATCTAAATGGGTGCGGTGGTCTTTCACCATCGAGTAAGGATGAAAGATATAGGATCTGATTTGGTTTCCCCAACCGATTTCGGTCTGCTCCCCTCGAATTTCTGCTAATTCCTGTTCTTGTTTTTCGATTTCCAGTTGATATAATTTGGATTTCATCATCTTCATTGCTTGTTCCCGGTTTTTAATTTGGGAACGCTCCGATTGACATGTCACTATCGTGTGTGTCGGCAAATGAGTCATACGAACAGCTGAGTCTGTTGTATTCACATGCTGACCGCCCGCACCACTTGCCCGGTACGTATCTATTTTCAAGTCTTCTTCATTCACTTCAACTTCAATATCATCGGTTAATTCCGGAGATATATCACAAGAGACAAACGATGTGTGTCGCTTGCCTGAAGAATCAAAAGGAGAAATACGAACAAGTCGATGGACTCCTTTTTCTGCTTTTAAATAGCCATAAGCATTATATCCTTTGATTAATAAGGTAACACTTTTTACGCCCGCTTCATCTCCTGCTAAATAATTCAGTGTTTCGATTTTATAGCCTTTATATTCGGCCCATCGCTGATACATTCGCAGCAGGATGCTTGCCCAGTCCTGCGACTCTGTCCCACCAGCTCCCGGGTGCAATTCCAGAATCGCATTATTTTTATCGTACGGTTCGCTTAACAGCATGTCTAATTCAAAATTCTTTATTTTGGTTTGTAATCCATGAATTTCCTCATTCATTTCCGTAATCAATTCTTGTTCGCTTTCTTCTTTTGCCAGTTCATACATAGCTTCAATATCTTCTTGCTGGCTTTCTATTGCTTCATATTTGTTTACTTTCTCTTTTAACCCATTTGTTTCTTCTATTACTTCTTGTGCTTTTGTTTGGTCATCCCAAAAAGACGGAGAAGTCATTTGTTCCTCTAACGCTTTAATCCGACTTCTTTTATCTTCTAAGTCAAAGAGACCCCCTGAAGTCTTCAATGCGTTCATGAAGTTTATCTATCTCGTGTTTCGCCTCTGTAATATCCATGTATTCATACACTCCTATATTTGCAGGTTTATTTTACCTGTATTATGAAACTTTGCCGTGACAATGTTTGTATTTTTTCCCGCTGCCGCATGGGCAAGGTTCATTACGTCCAACCGCATCTTTTTTAATGTACGGTGTTTTAGATTTATTCTTTTTATCTCCATCACCTGAAACAGCTTGGGTATCTTGTACAACTGCTTCTCTCTGTAAATTCTCTTGGATTTGTGCTTTCATCACGTATTTCGCAACTTCTTCTTCGATATTCTCAATCATAGCTTCAAACATGTTGAAGCCTTCCATTTGATACTCACGAAGTGGATCGTTTTGACCGTACGCTCGTAAATGAATCCCTTGTCTTAATTGATCCATTTGGTCTATATGATCCATCCATTTGGAATCAACCGTACGAAGTAAAATTACTTTTTCAAATTCTCTCATCTGTTCCGGACCGAGCTCCGCTTCTTTTTCATCATACTTTTCCAGGACCTTTCGCATTATCTCGGCTTCAATTTCTTCTGGTTCTTTTCCTCTAAGCTCGTCGATAGAAAGGTCTTCTTGATTTAACAAATCACCATGTGCATAATCAACGACTGCTTGCAATTCCCAATTTTCTTCATCATCATCATGCGTATGCGTCGACACAACACGGTGCACAGTCGATTCAATCATTCTCTCAATAATACCACGGACATGATCGTCTGATTCAATGACTTCAAAACGTTGTTTATAAATAATTTCCCTTTGTTCGCGCAGCACATCATCATAGGATAATATCGTTTTACGAGCGTCAAAGTTATTCCCCTCCACACGTTTTTGAGCAGATTCAACTGTTCTGGAAACCATCCGTGCAGTTATAGGTTCATCATCCTCCATGCCAAGCTTCTCCATCATTGGCCGCAAATTATCGGAACCAAAACGACGCATTAATTCATCTTCCATCGATAAATAAAATTGAGAAAGTCCCGGGTCTCCTTGACGCCCAGAACGTCCACGCAACTGGTTATCAATTCGGCGGGATTCATGTCGCTCTGTCCCAACAACAGCAAGGCCGCCTAATTCCAGAACGCCTTCCCCTAATTTAATATCGGTACCGCGTCCAGCCATGTTTGTTGCAATGGTAACGGCTCCTTTTTGTCCTGCGTTTTCGATAATTTCCGCTTCACGGTAATGATTTTTTGCATTCAGCACATTATGCGGCACCCGCTCTTTTTTCAACATATTCGAAATAATCTCAGATGTTTCCACTGCGACCGTACCAACAAGCACAGGCTGATCTAATTCATGTCTTGTTTTGATTTCTTCAACGGCTGCTTTAAACTTAGCCTCCATGTTTTTATAAATTTTATCTACTCGGTCATCTCTGATAATCGGTTGATTTGTCGGGATAGCAATAACATCCATATTATAAATATTACGGAACTCTTCTTCCTCTGTTTTTGCCGTACCAGTCATCCCCGATAATTTATTATACATTCTGAAATAGTTCTGGAAGGTAATAGAAGCAAGCGTCATGCTTTCATTTTGAATCTCCAGTCTTTCTTTCGCCTCAATGGCTTGGTGAAGACCGTCACTATAACGTCTTCCCTTCATCGGCCGGCCGGTAAATGTATCAACGATAACGATTTGTCCTTCGTCAATCATATAATCATCATCCAAATGCATGGATACATGTGCTTTTAACGCTTGATTAATATGATGCGTCAATGTCACATTGTCCAGACTGAATAGATTTTCAATGTTAAAGAAGCTTTCTGCTTTATTTATACCTTCTTCCGTTAATTGCACCCCTTTTGTTTTTTCGTCATACGTATAATCTGCTTCCCGGTTTAAAGACGAGACAAAAGAATTCGCTTGTAAATATAACTGTGTGGATTTCTTTGCACTTCCTGAAATAATAAGCGGCGTTCTGGCTTCATCAATTAAGATAGAGTCCACCTCGTCAATAATAGCAAAGTTCAAGCCTCGTTGAACCATTTGCTCTTTATACAACACCATATTATCTCTTAAATAATCAAACCCGAATTCATTATTTGTTCCATATAAGATGTCAGCATTATAGGCTTCCCGCTTTTCTTCTTTACTCATATCACTCCGATTGGAAGCAGCAGTCAATCCTAAAAATTCATACAACTGACCCATATCTTCTGCGTCACGATCCGCCAAATACTCGTTTACGGTCACGATATGAACACCATTTCCTGTTAAAGCATTTAAATAAGCAGGCATCGTAGAAGCAAGCGTCTTACCTTCCCCTGTCTTCATTTCTGCAATATTTCCTTGATGCAGCACAATCGCTCCAACCAATTGGACAGGGAAAGGACGGAGTTTAAGCACTCGTTTCGCCCCTTCCCGTACGGTCGCATACGCTTCTGGTAGTAATTCTTCTAACGTTTCCCCATTTTGATACCGTTCTTTAAATTCTTCCGTTTTTTCTTTTAACTGTGTGTCCGAATAGGCTTCAAATGTATCTTCTAACGATTCTATTTCGTCTACTGTCTTCTGAGTACGATTTAATTGGCGTTGATTACCATCACCAAATATTTTTTTTAATAATTTCACCATATTTTGTGCACCTCTATTAATGATTACTTAAAACTTGTCCGTCTTTTATCATATCATTATTTGGAATAAGATGACAACTGAGGCCCTTTAATGATTATAAATCAAGCAAAAAAACACTGTTTATGCGTTTTGCTAATCCGTGAACGCCTCTGTTCATTCTTGAAAACGTGTCAGATGCAAACAATAAAAAAAAAGCAAACATGAGGACGTCGCTCTTTTTTTCGGACTGGAGAAATACGGAGTAGTGTTGCGTAGAAATATAGTGCGCTGTATTTTTATAAACTTTTCGACGCTTGGTCTTCATAGGCAACTTGTATTTCGGATACGCGATGATTCGTAGAAGCAATGATTTTAACAAGTTGAACTAAAGTTTCTTCTTGTTGCTCGACTCTTTTGGCAAGTTCTTTAACGGTCGGCTCGCGCTTCATGGGTTACCTCCTTTTCAATGAATGATTCAATATACTCATTAAACTACTTAACACGTTAAGTTGCGAATAGATAAAATAATAATTTAAATAAAATTCGACAAATTACAGCAGCTAAAACTTGTTAACTAAGCTGGAAAATCATTTTTTCTTTACCTATTTGAATGTATTCGTATATTTTAATACTTTCATTCGACAATATTCGAGCTGAGTCAATACGGTCATAAAACGGCTAAATGAAGGGATAAAAAATATATAAAAAGACAGCCATTCATCGTGGCTGCCTTTTAAAATTAAATATTAACTAGTTGGTTCAATTAACCCGTATTTTCCATCTTTTCTTTTGTACACCACGTTCGTAGCATTTGTATCCGCATTGGTGAAAACAAAAAACGCATGTCCCAGCATATCCATTTGCAAGATTGCTTCTTCGGAGTCCATTGGTTTTAAATTAAACCGTTTCGTTTTTACGATTTCAATTTCACTTTCTGTTTCTTGTTCAGCTTCTGCATTTGCTTCTTTTTCTAATTCAGCAAAAATATATTTTGCCCCGCCCTTTTGGCGAAACTTTCGATTGATTTTTGTTTTATACTTCCGAATTTGTCTTTCTAATTTCGCTACAACTAAATCGATAGCTGCATATAAATCAGTATGCTCTTCTTCAGCTCTTAATAATAAATCTGTCATTGGAATCGTTACTTCAATTTGCTGCTCTTCATTATAGACACTTAGGTTCACATGTACATCTGAAGAAGGCGGATTATCAAAATATCTGTTTAATTTGCCTATCTTTTTTTCTACATAATCTCTGATTGGTTGGGTAACTTCAATGTTTTCCCCACGAATATTGTAATTCATATAAGTGTCCTCCTTTATCTTTATATTATCATTATACTAGTTTTTCCCCTCAAATAGAAGGATATATAGTAGAATGAATAATATATATATAAGCGTATCATGTTAGAATTAATATGCAATATTAAATAAGCATTAGTTGAAAAAAATATTACAATTTGTAAAAAGAATTTGGGTATGTATGGTTTGATTACTAAAAGAGGTGAAATATGAAAAAGTTATCTGTTCTGACCATTATTGGAGTAATAGCTGGTGTTTTTTTAGCTGTTTTTTTACGCGTCATGCAACAATTAACAGGCAGCCAAGCTTATATTTTATTATTTAATGTAGATTACATACCGATTTTAAATGCTTTATATCCGGCTTCTTTAATTGAGGCAGCTTTTCATTTTGGTACCTGTGTGGCGAGCACTATTTTCTTGTATTATTTTTTTCGCTTCTTCCATTTGGAAAAGAAAGTCATTGCTTATGCAGCTGTTGTTTTCATGGGCAGCGGCATTCTCTACTTCTTAACTGTACTTTCGCCGTATACGCCGCCGATAACGGATGTACTTTCCTGGGTGTATTGGGTAATAGGACATATCATATTTAGTGTTATCATTGGCGGATCCATTAAAAAATGGCTGTAGATAGAACATTTTTATTATTTCCTCCTATCTACATACCCCCCTTCTTCTGTGGTCATTTTTCCATATGGATTAATATAAGAAGTGTTTTTTCTTTTCTCCGCTGTGTATTTTTAAGGTCTGTCTTAATCTTATCGTAGAGTAAATCCATCCGTTTTTTATTTTTCCATTTATTGAAATAATTCTTTTCCCCAGTGCTTGATCATATTCCATATAGGGTCCTTCTATGGAACCGATAAGTTGATCACGTTGATTTATCATGGTCTGTACATTTTCTACAATTTGTTCCCGATTTGAATTGCCCTCCCTAATTTCTTTAATTCACTTAATAAGTGTACCGTTGCTTCGTATAAGACTTCTATATTTTCCTTCAAATTTGCTTCCCTTGAACATAGGTGGAAGTTTGTGTTGTTATCGCTTCTTTCCAGGTATCTCGAAATTCGACAATTACGTCGAGCGCTTCTTCAATGAGTTGTTTATCATGATGTATATTTCCTTGCTGCAGCTGGTAATGGGCAAATTCATATAAAGATAAGAATTGTTTAGAAATCGGTATGTTTGTATCTAAAGTAAGCATTAGTTCGGTGATAATATTTTGTGCCTTTTGTATATGTTTATTTTTACTTTCAAAATGATTTTGTTCGACATCTCGGAGTGCTTGTTGAATACATTTAATACACCCATTATATAACATTAATGTTAAGTTCGGTCCTGAAGCTGTAGTAAT
>Ga0079226_10001338_pt1 | contig 18874 bp, 23 predicted proteins | sample Poulit2014_FD_76345 | JGI IMG/M metagenome (GOLD analysis project Ga0079226, IMG submission 76345) | Agricultural soil microbial communities from Georgia to study Nitrogen management - Poultry litter 2014 | ecosystem: Environmental > Terrestrial > Soil > Agricultural land | place: USA: Georgia... | reverse complement strand
TAAGCCCAAGGCTGGGCGCCTCAGGCCAACACAAGGAACTTCATCGATATGCCCTTTGGCAGATTTTTAGGCCTGCCTTCAGAAGTAAAGGCTTGACTAGAATACTGCACCATTTCATTATTAGTTTAATTATATCATATTTTTTAAGAAATTTGAATTGATTTAATGGTCTCGATTACCAAAGTGTTCTATTAATTTATTTAACATTTCTTTTCTAGCACTTGTCTTTTCTAATTCAATTCTTGCTTTCTTAATATATAATTCCTTTTGTTTAATCGCTCCATCCAAACCTAATAAATTAGGGAATGTGCTTTTTTCATTTATTTCATCACTACCAATTGGTTTACCTATTTTTTCAGCATCACCTGTCACATCAAGAATATCATCTTGTATTTGGAAAATAAGTCCTAAATAATAAGCAAATTCATTTAAATACGACAAATCTTCTTCAGGTGCTTCAGCGAGATACGCTCCAATGATGATGGCAAATTTTATTAGTTCGCCTGTTTTATATTGATGAACTCTTTCTAGTTCTTTTAAATTCACTTTTTCTTTTTCAGCCTGCATATCATAGATTTGACCACCAACCATACCTGAAGGCCCACTACTTTGAGCAAGTAATTGAACAATCTTAACCTTTTCTTCCGCCGATAATAAAAAATCATTTGTAATTGTTTCAAAACTATAGGTTAATAAAGCGTCACCAGCTAGAATTGCTGTAGCTTCATCAAACATTTTATGATTTGTTTTTTTACCTCGTCTTATATCATCATCATCCATTGCAGGTAAATCATCATGAATCAATGAATAAGTATGTATCATTTCGAGGGCTGAAGCTGAAGAATTTACTTTTTCATTCTTTGGTTTGTAAGATTCATAACTTAGCATGAGTAATATTGGTCTTAACCTTTTACCACCCGCCATTAGAGAATAAAGCATAGATTCTTTTAATTCTTCAGGAGCATTGATTGTTTCTACACAATCTTTTAAATTTTTTTCTACGATTAACTTTTTTTCAAGTAGATAGTCTTCTAAGTTTTCTACCATTAATTACTCCTCCTGCATATCAAATAATGTTGGCTGATCGTTATCATCTAATATTTGTGTCATTTGTTTTTCGGCATTAGATAAAACTTTATCACATATTTTTGATAATTCCATTCCTTTTTCATAATACTTAATTGCTTTTTCTATAGGAACGTCAGGTTCTTCTAGTTTTTTTACGATACTTTCTAATTGCTCTAAAGCTTCTTCAAAAGATAGTTCCTTATTTTCCAAGTTTTTCACTCCTTTTATCGATAACTTCACATGATAATCTACCATCATTCAATCGAACATCTATTTTGTCTTTTATTTTAATATCATTTACCGATTTAATAAGACTATTATCTGCTTTATTATACGCTAGAGAAAAACCTCTTCTCATAGTCGTCAAAGGGTTAAGTAAGATTAACTTATCAACTGCTGAAGTGAATTTATTTTCATGGTAAGTAAAGATACGCTCTAAGTTGCGCGTGTTCATTTCACTTAGTCTATTTATTTTTTCTTTTGCATTAACTAATTTAGTTTCAGGATGTTGATGTTTCAAATTCTGAATTAGACGAGAATAATTATTTTGTTTATCTGTTAAATGTTTCTGATAATTATTAGTCAATTTATCAGTTATCTGATCCAGTTCTTGCTCTTTATTTAAAAAAAGTTGTTTCGGATTTTTAAAAACATATGACTGTTGTAAATCTATTAATTTATTTTTATTAAATTTAAATAATTGATTAATAGATCGCAATAGTCTTTCTTGGTATTGTTTGTTATCTGTAATTAATTCCACCAAAGAGGGTACAGCTAACTCTGCTGCGCCAGTCGGTGTTGGTGCTCTTAAGTCTGAAATGTAATCACTAATTGTGATATCTGTTTCATGCCCAATACCAGTGATGATGGGGATCTCTGATTTATAGATTGCTTCTGCAACTAATACATCATTAAAAGCCCAAAGATCTTCTATCGAGCCGCCACCTCTCCCTAAGATAATACAATCAAATTCATTTATATCATTTGCTCGGTGAATCGATTTAACAATTGAATCAATCGCTAAATCACCTTGAACAAGAGCCGGTATTAGTGTTGTTTTAACAATAGGATACCGTCTTTTTAGAGTGATGAGAATATCTCTAATCGCTGCTCCTGTAGGTGAAGTAATAATCGCAATATGTTTCGGATATTTAGGTAGAGCCTTTTTATTTATTTCATTAAAATAGCCTGCTTTATTTAACTTTTCTTTTAATTGTTCAAAAGCTAAATATAAAGCTCCAATACCATCGGGCTCCATGCTTTTAATGTATAATTGATACTGACCATATGGTTCATAAATATTTATATTCCCTGAAATCAATACTTCCATACCATTTTCAGGTGTGAATTTTAAACTCCTATTATTACCAGCAAACATGACTGCTTTTATTTGTGTGTTAGTATCTTTTATTGTTAAATACATGTGACCTCGGCTGTGGTGATTAAAATTAGAAATTTCACCCTTAATATAAACTGTCTGTAAATGCGTATCTGATTCGAATTTTCGTTTAATGTATTTAGTTAATGCTGTAACGGAAAGATATTTATTTTCCAATTTGCTTTGCTGCTTTTACTGTATTTTCAAGCAACATCGTGATCGTCATAGGTCCTACACCCTTAGGAACAGGTGTGATATATGCTGCTTTTTCTTTTACCGAATCGAAATCAACATCACCAGTCAGTTTTCCTTCTTTTGTTCGATTTATACCAACATCTATTATTGCTGATCCTGCTTTAACATGCTCTGCTTTAATCACATGTTCTTTCCCAATTGCAACAACTAAAATATCAGCATCTAATGTATATTTAGTTAAATCCTTTGTCTTAGAATGACAATAAGTAACTGTCGCACTTTCATTTAATAACAATTGTCCGACCGGCTTTCCTACAATATTGCTTCTACCAATCACAACAACATGTTTTCCAGCTATTTCAATGTTTTTAGATTTTAACATTGTAACAATACCATATGGTGTGCATGGTAAAAATGTATCTTGACCTAACATCATTTTACCTATATTAATTGGATGAAAACCATCGACATCTTTTTCTGGATCAATTGCTTCGATAACTTTTTGTTCATTAATTTGTGAAGGGAGTGGTAACTGAACAAGAATCCCATGTACACTATCGTTTTTATTTAAATTTGAAATTTCTTGTAATAATGCTTCTTCTGTTGTATCTTCAGGTAACTTTATAATTTCAGAAGAAATTCCGACCTCTGCTGACGCTTTTTTCTTTCCATTTACGTATGAGTGTGAAGCAGGATCATCACCGATTAATATAACAGTTAAGTGAGGATTGATATTTTGTTCATTTAATTGCTTTACTTTTTGTTTTAAATTTGTACGAATTTCTTTAGCTAAATCTTTTCCATTTATTACTTCTGCTGACATTTAAATTACTCCCCTATTTTGACAATTTTTGATAAAACACCATTAATAAATTGGCCAGATTTATTATCACCATATTTATGAGCAAGTTCGATTGCTTCATTAATTGATACATTCATAGGAATATCATCTAGGTATTCTAATTCATAAGTCGCTATTCTTAAAATAGTTCTTTCTGCATAAGGCAGTCTTTCTAATGCCCAATTTTCTAAGTTCGTTCCAATCAGTAAATCTATTTTTTCAATATTTTCTATCACGCCACGAGTAACAATTTCTAAATAAGGATCATCATTTTTTATATCGATTTCTATATCATTTATATCTAATGCAAATAAGATTTGGAATGCTCTTTCTCTTGCTTCATGACGTTTCATTTTAGTTAACTCCTTGTATTTTAATCTCTTACAAATTCTATCAGATTTAAAGTAATTTAGCTAGAAAACACAACAAGAAAAAGTCAAAAGGAAATCCCTTTTGACTTTTTTTTGTTTGTTTATATTTAATTATTTTCAGGCTCTATAATAGGATTATCTTCTAAAAAGTTTGTATTAAAATCTCCTTTTTGGAAAACTTCATTATCCATAATTAATGAATGGAAAGGAATTGTTGTATGTATCCCTTCTACTACAAATTCATTAAGCGCACGTTTCATACGTTTTATAGCTTCTTCTCTTGTTGGTGCATAAGCAATCAATTTAGCTACCATTGAATCATAAAATGGCGGTATAGAATACCCTGAGTAAACAGCAGAATCTACTCTTACACCAAATCCACCTGGAGCTAAGTACATATCTACCTTACCAGGAGAAGGCATAAAATCTCTAAATGGATTTTCTGCGTTTATTCGACATTCAATCGACCAACCCGTTAATTTTATATCTTTTTGTTTATAAGCTAATTTTTCACCATTTGCAACATGAATTTGCTCTTTTATTAAATCAATTCCTGTTACCATTTCAGTAACTGTATGTTCAACTTGGATACGCGTGTTCATTTCCATGAAATAAAACTTTTGATCAACACGGTCAAATATATATTCAATCGTACCTGCACCTGTGTAATTAACAGCTTTTGCTGCTTTTACAGAAGCATCGCCCATCTCTTTACGAATTTCAGGTGTGATAGCGGGTGAAGGTGTTTCTTCAACTAGTTTTTGTAATCGTCTTTGAATAGAACAATCACGCTCTCCTAAGTGAATAACGTTTCCATGTTCATCAGCTAAAACTTGAATTTCAACATGACGGAAATCTTCAATAAACTTTTCTAAATAAACACCAGGATTTCCAAAAGTTGTTTCTGCTTCTTTTTGAGTAATTTTCATCCCTGATTTTAAAGATTTTTCATCTCTGGCAACTCGAATACCTCGTCCACCACCACCAGCTGTTGCTTTGATAATGACAGGGTATCCAATTTCTTCAGCTACTTTAATGGCATCTGCTTCATCTTTTAAGACACCATCAGATCCAGGTACAATTGGCACTCCTGCTTCATCCATCGTTTTACGAGCAATATCTTTGATTCCCATCTTACGTATTGCTTCTGCTGATGGGCCGATAAATTTGATATTACACTCTTCACATAGTTCAGAAAAATCAGCATTCTCAGCTAAAAAACCATAACCCGGATGAATTGCATCAGTCCCCGTCGCGGATGCAACAGATATAACATTAGTCATATTTAAATAACTATCAGTACCCGCAGCAGGACCTATACAATAGGCTTCATCGGCTAATTGAACATGTAAAGATTCTTTATCTGCTTCTGAATACACTGCTACCGTTTGAATATCGAGTTCTTTACAAGCTCTTATAATTCGAACTGCAATTTCTCCTCGGTTAGCGATTAATATTTTTTTAATCAATTGAATCGCCCCTTATTTCTTTTTTACTTTAAACAATGGCTGTCCATATTCAACTAAGTCGCCATCATTTACAAGAATTTCAACTATTTCTCCATTTACTTCTGCTTCGATTTCATTAAATAATTTCATTGCTTCTACAATACATACAATCGTTTCGTTAGTAACTTGATCACCAATCGATACATAAGGGTCATTTTCAGGAGAGGGCTTTTGGTAAAACGTCCCAACCATTGGAGAAACGACTTCTTCAATATTTGCATCTTCTTCAACTGTTTCTGTTGATTCAACTTGTGCTGTTTCTGGTTCTTGTTTAGCAGCTTGTACTGGTGCTGAAGGTACTGCAGGCGCTGAAGGTGTAACTGGAGTAGCATTAGCTACAGGAGCCTCAGTTACTTGAGTAATACCAGAATCTTTTTTAATTGTTAATTTTGCATCATCGTTTTTATAAGTAAACTCATTAATTGTCGACTTATCAATTAAACGGATTAATTCTCGCATTTCTTGGACTTTAAACATATTAAACTCTCCCCTTTTATATATTATACATTTTTAATTCTAACATAGTTTTAATATAATGTTAGTATCTTTCTTAATTGGTAATGATTCAATGTTAGTACGTTATAAAACTGGTTTAAACGAGATAAAAAGCTCTTAAATATAACTTAATTATTATGCATTAGATCGAGACATATAGCTACCGTCAGTTGTACTAATGATTAGCTTTTCGCCCTGATTAATAAATAAAGGTACTTGAACAACCAAACCGGTTTCAAGCGTTGCAGATTTTGATCCACCACTTACTGTATCACCTTTTAATCCTGGTTCAGTTTCGACAACTTCTAATTCGACATTTTTAGGTAAGTTTATTCCTAATACTTCACCTTCATAAATATTTATATCTACTTCCATATTTTCTTTGATAAACTTAAGTTCGTCACTAATTCGTTCTGTTTGAATTTCGATTTGCTCATAATTATTAACATCCATGAAGGTATGCGTTGAACCTGCAGCATATAAATACTGCATTTTATTATGCTCGATATGAGCACGTTTTAACTTCTCACCTGCTCGGAAAGTTTTTTCTTGTATATTGTTATTTTTTAAATTTCGTAATTTAGTTCGTACAAAGGCTGCACCTTTTCCTGGCTTTACATGTTGAAATTCAATTACTTGCCAAATATTATTTTCATATTCGACAGTTGTTCCTGTTCTAAAGTCATTTACTGATATCATTAATCTATCCCCTTTATAAAATAATAAGTTCTTTATCTGAATGAGTAAGTCGTGTATTACCTTCAGTTGTGACTATAATGTCATCTTCAATTCTACAACCTCCAACATTAGGTACATAAACACCTGGTTCGATTGTAACGACCATATTTTCTGTTAAAACTATGTTAGAACCCTTTGCTAATCTTGGTTCTTCATGGACTTCTAATCCAAGACCATGTCCTGTTGAATGACCAAAGTATTCGCCATAACCTTTTTCGGTAATATAATCTCTTGTTAAAGCATCCGCTTCATCTCCAGTAATTCCTGCTTTAACACCCGAAACGCCAAGCAGTTGTGCTTGTAATACTGTATCATAAATATTATTTAGTTCATCATTTATATCTCCAACAGCTATCGTACGAGTTATATCAGAACAATAATTTTTGTATAATGCACCAAAGTCCATTGTAACTAGTTCACCTGTTTGGATTTCTTTATCGGAAGCTACCCCATGAGGCAATGCTCCGCGATACCCGGAGGCCACTATCGTATCAAAACTAGAAGAAGTAGCACCTTGCTCGCGCATTAATCGTTCAAGTTCATTTGAAACATCAATTTCTTTAACTCCCGGTTTTATGTAATTTAATATTTCACGAAAAGCATGATCAGCTATATTAGCAGCTTCTTGCATAATTAAAAGTTCGTCTTGTGTTTTTATAATTCGAATATTTTCAACAATATTACTTGTTGGCACTAATTCAACATCTAGTTCTTTGTTAAACTCGGTATATTGTTGAAAAGTAACCTGGTTTTCTTCAAAAGCTAAAGATTTAACATTATATTTATTCAATTGCTTTTTAGTTTCTGCTAAGATAGGACCATTATGTTCTACTATATCAAAGTCCTTAGCCTGATTTGTTGCTTGCTCAATATATCTAAAATCAGTAAGCAAAATAGCTTGTTCTAAAGTAATTAATAAGTTACCACTTGAACCAGTAAAGTTTGATAAATAATGTCTGTTAAATGAATTAGTTATTAATATGGCATCTAAATTTTGACTTTTTAATTCTTTTCTAACTTTTTCTAATTTCATCATTTTCGCTTTCCTTCCTTTCGTTAAACTTTTCTTTAAGTAAGTTTAGCATATTTTTTCAAATACTGATAATTAATTTTAATGAGTTAAGTGTTAAACTAGTTATTTTTGTATATTTTTAGTAAAATGGGTATAAGTAAGTTAGTAGATTATAATACAATACAGTTGCATCCTTTTTTTAGCCGAGAGTAGTTAACGAATATAGTTAAGAGGATACTTGCCTTAAAATATTCTGATTACCCTAGACTATCTCTCTATTAAAAAAACGGATGACGATCAAAATTTTTAGTTATTCATTTAAGAAGAGATTGAATAATAAGGCATTAGCACTAATTATTATAAATCTATTTTTGATGAAAGTCATGTTTTACAAATGAGAGGATGAATAATTAATGAGTAAGTCTCGCTCTTTACTACTTTACTTCTTTATAGGCCTAGTGATAGTAGGTTTGGCTACCCAATTAATTAAAAGTCCAGGTCAGTTTGTAACAAGTATGTTAATCTTATTTGGGATTACTTTTGTTATGTTTATTGTTTTAAGAGCGGTTTTAAAAAACAGACAAGGACCAACTGATCCTGATGCTAAAAAATTTAAGGAAGCAGTTAAACAATCACAAAAAAAATATGGGAAACCTGTGACACCTAAGGATATCAAGAAAAACAAAGAAAAAAACATAAAACCTAAACGAAAAAAATATAAAAGAAGAAAAAGTCATTTAAAGGTAATTAAAGGGCATAAAAAAGAAAATGACTATAGAGAAAAGAAAAAAGATTCGAACAAGTAACTGTTCGAATCTTTTTATTTAGGCGGTGTTTCACTGTCTTCATGTATTATTTTTAAATCTTCTATTCTGCTCTCATCTAATTTAAAATATGTTATTAAATCTGTCATTCTATCTATCGAATTCCAACTCAAGTGATGTTCAATACCTTCTACATCATCATAAATATTTTCCTCATCAACACCTATGATTTCTAAAAATTCTTCCAGTAAGTCATGGCGTTCCACTAATTTTTTCCCTATTTTATTACCCTTTTTAGTTAATACAAAACCTCTATATTTTTCGTAATCTAGATAACCATCACGATCTAATTTTTGAACCATTTTAGTAACAGATGAAGGATGAACTAATAAGTCTTCAGCTATATCAGAAACGCGTGCATATCCCTTTGTATGAATCAGATTATAGATTCTTTCAATATAATCTTCCATACTCGGAGTAGGTGTTGGCATAAAATCTCCTCTTTTCATTTTAATTTAAAACAAAAGTGTTGCCTTCTATAATATATCTGAAAAAAGAAAGTTTCTCAAGTATAGTCACTATAACCTTTCAATAGGTCAAATAAGTTGCATTTCTTTTGCTATAAGATTAAATGAGTTTAGTCTATCTTTATAATTAAATGTGTTCGTAACTAACATTAACTCATCCACTTGATATATTTCTGTTAGTTCTGTTAGCTTTTTACTTACTTCTTGAGGATTACCTACAACCATTCTATTCATTATTTTTTTAATTTTTCCTTCTATTTCATTTGTTCCCTTATAGGTTTCTGACTTTTCATAAGAAGGTATTTGATCAAATTGTAAAGTATCATTAAAAGCGGACCAAATGGCAGTACTTCTTGCGATTCTTTTTGCTTTTTCAGTTGTTTCTGCACAGATGACAGAGACTGCAATAATTATGTTTGGGACTACTTGATAATTATTAAGAAAGTTATTTTTATATTTTTTTATTATTTCAGGTCCATTCACAGAGCTCATAAAATGGCCAAACACATAATCAAGCTTATTATCTATTGCTAATTGAGCACTTTTATCGCTTGTCCCTAACATCCAAACTTTTGGTTTATTATTTGGGATAGGTGATGCTTTTATTTTATTATATAAAGGATTTTCCTGTTTACTATTATTTATAAAGTTGCTTAGCTCTTTTACTGATTTAGGATATGCTTTTACATTTTCTAAATAATTATTTGAAAGTGCTATTGAAGATTCTGCTGAACCACCTGGCGCTCTACCTAAACCTAAGTCTATTCTTTCAGGGAAGAGAACACTTAATAAGTTATAAGTCTCAGCTATTTTATAAGGACTATAGTGAGGTAATAAAACTGCACCTGCACCTAATCTAATTTTATGAGTTTGTGAACCAATCAAAGTCATTAACGTATCAGGATTTGGACAAGCAAGTCCTGAAAAATCATGGTGTTCAGCAATCCAATAACGAGTATATCCTAACTTATCTGCTTCTTTAGCAAGTTTGACAGTTTCTGAAAATGCGTCTTCTACTTCTGTATTTTCTGGTACTGGTACTTGGTCTAAGATACTTAATTTCATTTATTAACCACTCCTTTATATGCATAAAATGGTGATATCGCTTCATCTTTTGATTGATCAATTGTCTCAACAAACTTTCTCAATGCTAAACTAGTATGTTTTTCATCACGATAAATAAAAATTGTTTTAATTTCACTAAACTCTTTAGGTAAATAATGGCATCTTATTAATCCGCTTGCTTCGTAATGTTCAACAGCTGAGTATGGCACATAAGCTATTCCTAGGCCTGAGATCACACTTCCTAAAGTTGTCTCCAAAGTTCCTAATTCCATTACTTTAGATGGTACTATTCTCTCATGATTTAACCATTCATTTAACTTTAACCTATAACCACAACCATCACTAAAACCAAGTATGGGTAAATTTATAGTATCTGAGATTGTTTTAGATTCTACATCAGAGATTAAAACTAGTGTTTCATTAAAGACTTCAATTTCTTTTAAATTTTTATGGCTCGTATTGATATTTTTTGTGACAAATGCTCCATCTAATTCATAGTTCATTACTTTATTTCTCAATTCTGTCGTAACCCCAGTCGATAAGGTTAAATCTACGTCTTTAAAATTTTTATTATACTTTGACAAGATTAATGGTAACTTTATCACCGTTTCTACTGAAGCTATATCTAGTTTACCACGAGGATTGTCACTTTCATTAATCACTTCTTTCATTTCTTCAGAAATAGAGACTATTTTATTCGCGTAATCAATTAAAGTTGTGCCATTTCCAGTTAAGGTCATTCCATTTTTGTTTCTATAAAATAATTTAGTTGATAATGTCTTTTCTAGCTTTTGAATACGTGAGCTAATATTTGACTGAACATAATTAAGTTTTTTAGCTGTTTCACTAATACTTTTTTCTTCTGCGACAGTTATAAATATTTTTAGATCTTTAATATTCATTATCTCACCTCTTCCTTTTATGATATCACAAAAAGTGATGTAGTTCATTACTTATAATCATTTTACATGATACCAAAACTAGTGTTAAATGATAGTATAATTAAATATGAAAGTGGTGTATTTATAATGAAAAAGAAAAACATTTTACTTGGCTCATTTCTTGCTTTATTAGCTAGTGCTTCATATGGAGCAATGTTTCCAGTAGCCGACGATGCTTTTAATCATATTAGCCCATATTATTTTACTTTATACCGTTATATACCAGTGACAATTGTTTTAATGATCGCTCTATTAATTTTCGAAGGAAAAAAAGCCTTTAAAACTGAAGGACAAGGATTAATTCTTTGGATGTTTGGAATTATGGGTTTTGTTTTTTATAATTTACTCATCTTTGTTGGACAAGACATGATTGGTGATGATGGTGTATTAATTGCTTCTATTATGGAAGGTGCAGCACCGATCATTTCAATTATTGTTATGTGGGCAGCCTATAAATCACGACCAAGCTTATTTACTTTCTTAACAATTATTGGAGCATTTATAGGAGTTTTTCTTGTAGTTACGAATGGAGATTTCAGTGTATTAATTGGAGGTAATCGCCTATTCCCTCTCTTTATATTATTTATAGCAGCATTGGGATGGGCTGTTTACACAATTGGCGGAAGTCACTTTAGTAAGTGGTCTGTTTTAAGGTATTCAACGCTTAGTGTACTTTATGGAACTGCAACAGCTGCGGTTGTTGTTTTAATTGGTTCATTAATGGGGCTTATTCCTGTCCCAACACTAGAAGAGACTTATAATGTTAGATATCATATGTCGTTCATGATTATTTTACCTGGTATTATTGCACTGCTTGGTTGGAATAAAGCAGTTCAAATATTAACACCTATTAACGCTATTCTGTTCATTAACTTTGCTCCTGTTACGACGATTATTATTCGAGTAATCCAAGGTCATGACATAGGAGTACTCGAAATTATTGGTGTAGCGCTTGTTATTTCAATGATCGTGGCAAATAATTTATATCAGCGATATGTTAGTAAAAAAATCAGCTCTAAACACGAGAATGCAGCGTAATTTTATAAACATTAAATCTTCAAAATAAAATCCGCTTGAAATTAATCTTAAATTAATTTCAAGCGGATAATTTTTGATTTTTTTTAATTAAACTCCACACTTAAGTTGTGCGCCACAACTTGTACAAGTATTACAACCACCAATTTCTGCAACATGACCTTCTCGACAAACTGGACAACGGTCGCCAATTTCTGAACCGATTGTTACATTTGTTTTTTCAAGCTCTTGAATTGTATCCATTAACACTACTTTTGGTTTAGTTTCAATTGTGTAACTATCTTCATCATCAAAGTTATTTTGTTCAGCTTTTAATGTCAATACTTGGGAATCTCTACTTCCATCGACATAAACTGTCCCACCTTTTGCGCCACCTTTATAAAGACGCTGATAAACACTTTCTACTTGTTCAACGCTGTATCCTCGAGGAGCATTAACCGTTTTAGATATTGAACTATCAACCCATCTTTGAATAACACACTGAGTATCAGCATGATCTTCTGGAGCTAATTCCATCGCAGAGACAAACCAATCAGGTAAGTTGTCTTCATCTGCTTCAGGATGTCTATCTAGATACTCTTGAACAATCTCAGCTTTTACTTCAATGAATTTTCCTAAACGGCCACTTCTGAAATAAGAGAATGAGAAGTAAGGTTCAAGTCCTGTACTCACTCCGACCATGGTTCCAGTTGACCCTGTTGGTGCTACTGTCAGTAGGTGAGAGTTACGAATACCATACTTTAATATATCTTCTCTAATATCTTCAGGCATTTGTTTCATATAGCCAGTGTTAATAAAGTTATGACGAAGCGTATTTGTTTCTTCCTCAGTTTTACCAATTAAAAATGGAAAACTTCCTTTCTCTTTGGCAATTTCGATTGACGTGCGGTAAGCAGTTGTCGCAATAGTTTCAAATATTTGATCGACTAATTTATTACCTTCATCTGAACCGTATCTTGTTTCTGTGTAGATTAGTAAATCATGTAACCCCATCACGCCTAATCCAATACGTCTCTCACCTTGAGCTTGCTTTTTATTAGCTTCTAAGAAGTAAGGTGTTGCATCAATGACATTATCTTGCATACGAATGCCCGTTTCAACAGTTGATTTTATTTTTTCAAAATTAATTGTTGCTTCATCCTTATTAGCCATCTCTGCTAAGTTTACAGCAGCTAAGTTACAGACAGAGTAAGGAGCTAATGGCTGTTCACCACAAGGGTTCGTTGCAACGACTTGGTCACCATATGCTTTAGCATTTGTCATATCATTAGCATTATCAATAAAGAAGATACCTGGCTCAGCTGAATATGTTGCACACACATTAATTAAATCCCATAAATCTTTCGCTCTAATTTCACGATAAACCTTTACACCATATCCCATTTCTTCCCAACGTCTTACATCACCGATATCTTGCCATTTTTCATTATATGCTTTCATTTCTTCTTTTGTATAATTTTCTACATCAGGGAATTTAAGTTCATAAGTTGTATCATCTTCAACAGCTTGCATAAATTCTTGTGTGATAGCAACAGAAATATTTGCCCCCGTTAAAAATTCTGCATCTTGAACAGTATAAGTCCCACCTGTATTTAATTTTACTTCTGCTTCTTTAAATGCAGCTTCAGTAAATCCACCACTACCAGGAATCGGTTTATAATTAAGAATACTTTGATACATTTCTGTTTCTGTTTGCGTGAGAGGTGTGAAATCAAGTTTTTCTTCTGCCATTTGTTTAATTTGTTCATCGTTTGTGTTTTCAATTAAATATCTTAATATTCTCGGGTTTTGCATTTTAGAAATAATAAACTCCACTATATCTGGGTGAGAGTCTACTAACATAATCATTTGCGCGCCTCGACGTGAACCTCCTTGTTCGACTAAATGAGTAAGTTTAGCTATATCATCTAACCAAGAAACTGATCCAGATGATTTACCATTAACTCCTCTTGCGAGTGCATTACGTGGTCTAAGTGTAGAACCGTTTGTACCTACACCGCCACCACGTGACATGATTTCCATTACTTCTTTACGATGATCTGAGATACCTTCTCTAGAATCTGCAATATAAGGCATAACATAACAATTAAAATAAGTAACGTCTGTTTCAGAACCTGCACCATATAATACACGTCCAGCTGGAATAAAGTTTAAATTAGTTAACTCTGATTGAAACTTCTCCAACCATTCCGTCTTTTTTGCTTCATTTGATTCAACTTTAGATAAACCAAATGCATTACGTTTAGCAATTTGTTCATAATAAACTTCAAGCGGTTTATCTAACACATCTATTTTTCGTTTAATAATTCCTGTCTCAATCTCTTGTTCATTATCTAATATATTCATAAATTCAGGAGCAACTTTAATATAAGCTTCTCTATTTTCCATGTTTAGCTCTTTAATTATTCCGTAACCACGAGCTGGAAATTGTGAATCAGCTTTTACAGTTAAAACAACAAAGTCACCATTTTTTAGTGTTTTCTTTTCAGTATCTTTAAAAGCATATCTATCTAACATGACTAATCTTGATACACCATCATGTGTTAATTTCATATCGTTAGTAATCGGATGAACTTGATCAAATAATTTAATATCCTCATTCAATTGACTAATGTTAATACCATCTTTATTCTTATTAATAGTTGACATACTGTCACTCCTTTGAAAACATTATATGTATAGATTTACATAAAACAGTCTATATATAGTATCTAAATGATACAATAATATCTATATATTGTAAAGCCTTCTTAATTAATATTACTACATTGTCTTGTTTAATTTATAATTTTAACATCTTATTGACCGGCACATTTGTAATCTTTGTGTTATTGTTTAATACCATTTATAATAGAAATAGATAATTTAATTGGAGGCTTAAGTATGTTTGTTCTGTATGCTGTAATTGCAGTAATTTTAATTTTTGGTGTTTTATCATTAGTAAGACACTTTCAACAAAAGAAGTATCTTAATGTTTTAACACAAGAGGAGTTTATTAAAGGGTATCGTAGAGCACAATTAATTGATATTAGAGAGCCTCAAGAATTTGACAGAGGTTACATTAGAGGTGCAAGAAACCTACCGCTTACTCAAATGAAACAAAGATTAGTTGAACTAAGACCTGACAAGCCTGTGTATTTATATGGTCAAAGTAATGGTCGATCAAAACGAGCTGCCCACTTGTTACATAAACAGAATTTTCAAGAGTTATATATTCTTGATGGTGGATTTAAAAAGTGGACTGGAAAAGTGGATTTTAAATAAACTATGACTTAGTTGACTCAAAAAAAGATCTTAACAGATAATCTGTTAAGATCTTTTTTCCTTAAAAACCAGGAACTAAAATAAATTCAGTATACCAAGTAAATCCTACCATAAACACTGTTAAATAAGCACCAAACATGTACATATACATACGCTCTGATAGCTTTAAATAACTAAGTGTTAGGAAAAAAGCTGTTTGCACGAGAAACAATATCGCAGTATTATACATATCACCTACGTAGAACATAATAGTGAAAATACCAGTCCAAAACGCAAGCACACGAAACATACGCTCCATGCTTATTTCCCCTCCTTCTTTAAACATAACCTTATACATCTACATTATAGACTAGCATACGTTTATTGTAAATTAATTACTAGTATATCAAAATTAAATCTTTACACTATAACTACAAACCTTACAACCATCTAACATATTAGTCATTTCATAAAACTCCATTTTAGTAAATACTTCTTTAAACATACCGTTTAAAAATTCGTTATGCAAATCACAAATCATACGGTCACTTTTAGAAGTAAGTTCTTTAAACGGACAATTTGAAATTTTATAAATGATGTTATCGGTTTTTTCATTATATTCAAAAGAAGCATGAAGTCCTAAAAAAGTAGACGCTTCTGTTAACAACTTTACTTTTTCTAGTTTAGATATATCTTCTTCATGCTTAGACGCTTTAAGTTTGCGTATCATTTTTTGCCCATAATCTTTTCCTACTTCAAATAACACACTTTTTCCAGCGTCACCAAGCTTAGCTATTGCTTCGATAGTTATAGAAGACAGCAATTTATAATCTCGATAAGGGAAGCTTATTTCAATTGCTTCTTCACTTGGAATGTAAAGACGATTCGGTCTACCACTACTTTTTTCTTGATTGATATATGAATCTATTAATTTCACTTCTGCCAATTTAGTTAAATGGAGTCTTGCTACATTTGTATGAATTCCCACTATTGTAGCTATTTCTTTAACCGTCACTGGTTTAGAAGATTCAATTAGATATTCATATATACTATATCTTGTAGGATCACTTAACACATGAGTTAAGTGAAGTGTTTTTTCTTTCATGCTTTTCACCTTCTTTTAAGACTACTATAGCATTAATTTATCTTACAAAAAAGAATTCTTCTCTCCAAAATCACTTCAATTCTACTTCCAAAGTATTTTCATACGTTGATTTATTTTTTAATACAATCTCATTATTCATTAAGTATTTCTTATCTTCTAGTTTAGCCAACGTTAAATATATGTCACCGTTTGGATAAGTAAAGTGGTATGAAGTTTTTAATTCTTTATCTTTTCCTTTTAAAGTTAATAAATCTCTTTTACTCATTTGCACGATTGTTTCTATTTCTACTTGTTCTAACAAAAAACGCGATTCTTCAATTGTATTCATATATAGTTTAATAGCTCCTACAAACAAGACAATTATCATGGAAGCAGATATCAAAACAAACAGTAACATTTGTCCATTCTCATTTCTAATCAACTTTAAATGTTTTTTCATATCTCTCACCATTTTTTGAAGTTATAATAATTTTCACACCGTGTTCTAAATTCTCTGTTTGAATTTTTTTTATGTCTCGTAAGTAGATCTCATGTCCACGGTTATCTACTTTTCTTCTAATTAAATCACCATACTGTTCAATAATAGCAATTTCTTCAGAAGCTAAATAAAAATAGAGCTTATCATCTTTTGCTATCATTTTTTCAGAACGATGAATATCATCTTTAATAAAAACCATAAACTTGTAAGGGGAAAGCTCAAACTTAGAAATTGATTTTACCTCATAAACTAATTGATAAATTAACGGTAAAGAAATTAATACAAGTGACAAAGAGATTAATGTACTAATCAATGTAAAACCAGCTTCAAACTTGCTTTCTCTTACCATAATAACACCTATTTTCTTGCTTTTCTTTTATATTAATCCACATACCACAGACTTTGATTAACTCATCTTGATATTTAATCGAGTAATTTAAATCTGTATAATTATCATTTTTAATTTTTGCAGTATTTTTATTTAATTCTTTAATTAAAATATCATGTAAATAATATGAGTTTTTTAATCTTTGATTTAAAACATTTTGTTCTTTTTTTATAATGATAATACTAGGAGTGATTGTCATAACTAGAATCATAATAATAGTAAAAGCAATTAGGGTTTGAATCATAGAAAAACCTTTTTCATTAAGAAGATACAATATAAAAACCGCCTTTCCCAAACGGGAAAATTAATTCATGACTTTTTTGATTATTTTCTTTAAAAATTACTCTGCCTGGTGTTTTAAAAGTGCCATTCTTTTGATAAATAACACGCTTAAAATTGCGTGTTTCCACAGTCACACCTTCAGGATAACTTCGTTCTTTTATATTAATAAACTGATTAGATGTATTTTTAGTCAGTTTATAACTATTTTTATTGAAAATTAATTCATAATAATGATCCGTTTGGTAATTATGAGATTGCACTAAATCTACATCCGATTTTAATTCATCAAAGAAGGCATCCATCTTTGTTTGAGTTAATTCGTCATAAGTTACTGAAATAAAGAGTGAGATGAGTAATATCTTTATACTCAAGACAACCAGTACTTCAATTAGAGTAAAACCTTGATTATTTGCCACTTGCAGAAGCTTTACCATTAGAAACACTTATTGTATTACCATTTTGACATGTTTTTTGCTCACTATTTATATAACCTTCAGTAACTAGAGTATCAATTGATCCAACCTTACTTCCTTTATCTAATTCGTACATATCAGCTTGCGATTGTACGGTAATTATAAGCGCCTCACATCCATCATCATGCATGTCTCCTGTCTTATTACCTAAATTAGGGACGATTAGCAAGATCAACACGGTAATTATTAAAAGAACGACTAACATTTCTATCAAAGTAAAACCTTTTTCATTTTTAAACATTGAATGACCTCCATTTAAATTGTTTGCATCAGTTGAATCATTGGCCACATTAATGTGGCATAAATAAATACTATAAATAACGCAATGACAATAAAGAGCACGGGTTGTATTCTGGCAATAGAAGTATTTATATTTAATTTTATTTGTTCGTTCATCTGGTCGCTATAGGCACTTAAATCCCGTTCTAATAAAATAGAATCTATATTAGCATCAAATATTTGAGCTATATTTAATTCTAAAAACGATAAATTCATTATTAAATGACTTAGATTTTCACCATTTTCTAATTGTTTAATCATTAATATTGCATAATGATTAATAATAAGGTTTTCTGTTTGGGTTGATAAGTGTGTGAGAATGGCTTTTAAAGAAAGACCTGTTTTCAAAAACATACTCATTTGCAATGAAAAATAATAAGATGTTTGCAGTCTGAGTAATTTGCGATAAATAGGGATTCTTTGATAAATACGTAGCATTTGTTCGATATCAAGCTTTTTATAGAGGTATTTGAAAATAATCGCAGCTATTAATAATGCGATTATCATCACAATTAATATATTACTAACGACGTCGATTATTAAAATTGAGTAAATGACAGACTTAGCTGAACTACTATCAGTTAAAAAGAAGTTGGTAAATGAGGGAAGAACAAATTGCTTGATTAAAATTAATATTGAGAAGAAGAAAATAAATAAAACAACAGGATACTTTATTGTTTGTTTAATT
>Ga0079226_10001337_pt1 | contig 18878 bp, 18 predicted proteins | sample Poulit2014_FD_76345 | JGI IMG/M metagenome (GOLD analysis project Ga0079226, IMG submission 76345) | Agricultural soil microbial communities from Georgia to study Nitrogen management - Poultry litter 2014 | ecosystem: Environmental > Terrestrial > Soil > Agricultural land | place: USA: Georgia... | reverse complement strand
GGCGTCGTCCGGCGACTGCTCCCACTCGCCGTCCCCGTCGCGGTGGGCACCGGCCATCTCGTCGACCGCCTCGAGGTAGGCGGGGTGGTAGCGGCGGTCGGGGCGGACGACGTGGGTCATGCCCCAACCCTAGGACGAAGGGGGAGCCCCTCCCGACCTCACGTGGCGGGGTCGACCGGCGCGGCGAACTCGCCCTCCGCGACCGGCTCCACCTGCTCCGGTGCCCGCAGCGTGCGCACGTCCCGGGAGAGCAGCGCGAGCAGGCAGGAGAGGACGATGACCCCGGAGCAGACGAGCAGTGCCGGCCGCGCGCCGAAGGCCGTCGCCGCCGGGCCCGCGAGCAGCACCCCGATCGGCCCGAGCACCATCGACCCGAAGGCGTCGTAGGAGGCGACCCGGGAGAGCGCCTCGGGCGGGACCTCCCGCTGCATCGCCGTCTGCCACAGCACGTTGAAGACGTCCATCCCCAGGCCCATGAGGAAGCCGCCGAGGACGATCACCGGCAGCGGTGCACCGAACCCGAGGAGCAGGTACGGCACCGCGGTCAGCCCGGTGAGCAGCACCCCGACGAGGATCGGACGACGGGGCCGGATCCGCAGTGCGATGACGACGCCGACGAGCATCCCGACGGCCTCACCGGTGAGGATCGCCGACCACGCGCCCGCGCCGCCGAGGTGCTCCTTGGCCACGACCGGGCCGAGGACGGTGTGCGCCCCCTGCCAGGCGAGCACGAGCAGGGCGAACTGCGCCACGACGACCCACAGCCACTCCCGGGAGGAGAACTCCTGCCAGCCCTCGCGCAGTTCGCCGATCGCCGACGTGCCGCCCTCACGCCCGGGCCTCGGGGTGGCACCGATCCGCCAGGCGAAGGTGGCCGCCCCCGCGTAGACGGTCGCGGCACCGTTGAGCGCCCACCCGGGACCGACGAGGACGACGACCACTCCCGCGGAGACGAGTCCGGTGATCCGGGCGACGTTGGCGCCCACCGCGAGCAGGGCATTGGCCGGCTGCAGCCGGTCCCGCGGCGCGACCTCCGGCACGATCCCGGAGAGCACCGGCCAGACGACCGCACCGGCGAGGCCGGTGAGCACCGCGAAGCCACACAGCGCCGCGAGCGGCGCCCACCCGAGGAGCAGCATCGTCCCGATCCCGAGCCACCCGGTGAGCGAGAGGCACTCACCGACGAACATCACCAGTCGGCGCGGGTACCGGTCGGCGACCACGCCGCCGAGGAGCAGCCCGAGCACGTGGGGGACCGCCTCGCACGCGACGACGAGCGAGAGCGTGCCGGCGTCCCCGCCCGGGAGGTCCAGCACCCCGAAGGCCAGCGCCACCGGGGCGAAGGCCAGCCCGAGCATCGAGAGGGTCCGGGCGCCGAAGAGCGAGGCGAAGCGTCGCTCGCGCAGCAGACCCAGGTCATCGCGCATCGGACTCACCCGCGGCAGGCTATCGGTGCCCCGACGTAGGCTGGAGGGCGAGATGAGCAGCCTCTTCGACGACCTTCCCGATGCCCTGCCCGGTGGCTGGACCGGCGACGTCACGGACTCCGGTGTGCCCACCTGGGCGCTCTCCGGCCAGACCCCGGCCAGCGCGCCGCACGCCGCGGTCGGCCCCGCCGATCCCGAGGAGCTGGTGGCGGGGCTGAACCCCTCGCAGCGCGAGGCCGTCCTGCACGAAGGGGGCCCCCTCCTCATCGTCGCCGGCGCCGGCTCCGGCAAGACCCGCGTGCTCACCCACCGCATCGCTCACCTCCTCGGCGCGAAGGGGGTCCAGCCCGGCCAGATCCTGGCGATCACCTTCACGAACAAGGCCGCCGCGGAGATGCGCGAGCGGGTCGAGGAGCTCGTCGGTCCCCGGGCGCGTGCGATGTGGGTGATGACCTTCCACTCCGCGTGCGTGCGGATCCTGCGCCGCGAGGCGGCGAAGGTCGGGATGAAGTCCACCTTCTCGATCTACGACGCGGCGGACAGCCAGCGCCTCGTCTCCCTCGTGATGCGCGACCTGGACCTGGACTCCAAGCGGTACCGGCCGCGGGCCTTCTCCCACCAGATCAGCAACCTCAAGAACGAGCTCGTCGACGAGGAGGAGTACGCCCGCCGGGTCGCCGGTGACGAGGACGCCGAGGACCCGGGAGGCACCCACCAGGAGAAGGTGCTCTCGGACGTCTACACCGAGTACCAGCGGCGGCTGCGGCAGGCCAATGCGCTGGACTTCGACGACATCATCATGACGACGGTGCACATGCTGCAGGCCTTCCCGGACGTCTCCGAGCACTACCGGCGCCGCTTCCGCCACGTCCTCGTCGACGAGTACCAGGACACCAACCACGCGCAGTACCAGCTGGTCCGCGAGCTCGTCGGCGGCACCGACGACGCGGCGGAGCGCGACCCCAAGGCCGTCCCGCCGAGCGACCTCGTCGTCGTCGGTGACGCGGACCAGTCGATCTACGCCTTCCGCGGCGCCTCGATCCGCAACATCATCGAGTTCGAGCAGGACTACCCGGACGCGCGCACCATCCTGCTGGAGCAGAACTACCGCTCCACCCAGACGATCCTCACCGCGGCCAACGCCGTCATCGAGCGCAACGAGTCCCGCCGCAAGAAGAACCTGTGGACCGAGGCCGGCGAGGGCGAGTCGATCATCGGTTACGTCGGGGACAACGAGCACGACGAGGCCTCCTTCATCGCGACGAGCATCGACCGGCTCCAGGACGAGCACGGCGTGCAGCCCAAGGACGTCGCCGTCTTCTACCGGACCAATGCCCAGTCCCGTGCGATCGAGGAGGTCTTCGTGCGGGTCGGCCTGCCGTACAAGGTGGTCGGCGGTACCCGCTTCTACGAGCGGCGGGAGGTCAAGGACGCCCTGGCCTACCTGCACGTCGTCGCCAACCCGGTCGACGACGTGAACCTGCGCCGCATCCTCAACACCCCGAAGCGGGGCATCGGCGACCGGGCCCAGGCCGCGGTCTCCCAGCTCGCGGAGCGTGAGCGCATCCCCTTCGTCGCGGCGCTCGGCCGGGCCGAGGACGCCCCCGGCATCGCCACCCGTTCCGCCACCGCCATCAAGGGCTTCACCACCCTCCTGGGGGGGCTGCGTGAGCTGCAGGAGGACGGCGCCGGCATCGGCGACCTGCTCGAGGCGGTCCTGGAGCGCACCGGCTACGTCAGCGAGCTGCAGGCCAGCCGCGACCCGCAGGACGAGACCCGCCTGGAGAACCTTGCCGAGCTCGTCGGCGTGGCCCGGGAGTTCGACGCCACCCGCGAGGCGACGGGCGAGGTCGTCAGCCTCGACGACTTCCTCGAGCAGGTGAGCCTCGTCGCCGACGCCGACGAGATCCCCGACGACGCGGACGACGGTGGCGTCGTCACGCTGATGACGCTGCACACGGCCAAGGGCCTGGAGTTCCCCGCGGTCTTCCTCACCGGGTTGGAGGACGGCACCTTCCCCCACCAGCGCAGCCTCGGCGACGAGAAGGAGCTGGAGGAGGAGCGCCGACTGGCCTATGTCGGCATCACCCGGGCCAAGGAGCGGCTGCACCTATCCCGGGCGTCGGTGCGCAGCGCCTTCGGCACGCCCCAGTACAACCCGGCCTCACGCTTCCTCGACGAGATCCCGGAGACGCTGCTGCAGTGGGAGCGGGAGGGGCCGAAGGTGGGTCCGGCCCGCCCCGGTGTCGGCGGCCAGCCGGCCGTGGCCCGGCTGGCGGCACGGCCGCGGGCGAAGTCCCCGGGCAACCGACCGGCCATCAGGCTCGACGCGGGGGACAAGGTCACCCACGACACCTTCGGTCTCGGGACGGTCGTGCGGGTCGAGGGCGAGGGCGAGAAGGCGCTGGCCCACGTGGACTTCGGTGACGAGGACGGCGTCAAGCGGCTGCTGCTGCGCTACGCCCCGCTCGAGAAGCTCTGAGGGGCTCCTACCCCGTCGGCTCCCCGTCGAGCCCGTGCCTCGCGAGCCAGGGGCTCGGGTCGACCGGGTCACCGTCGCCGGGGCGGATCTCCAGGTGCAGGTGCGGTCCCGTGGAGTGCCCGGTGTTCCCCGACTCGGCGACGACCTCGCCGCGGGTGACCTCATCCCCTTCGTCCACCGACGTCGAGGAGAGGTGGCCGTAGCGGGAGACGGTGCCGTCCGCGTACTCGATGTCCACCCGGATGCCGTACCCGGCCATCTCGCCGGCGGCGAGGACCGTCCCGTCACCCATCGAACGGACCGGGGTCCCGACGTCGACGCCGTAGTCGTTGCCCGCGTGCAGCCGGCCCCACCGCTGCCCGTAACCGGAGGTGAAGGGGGCCTGCCTCACCGGCATCACCCACGTGGCAGGCGGCTCGGTCGCCTCCCGCCGCTCCTGCGCCTCCTCCTGCTGCGACCCCGCCATGAGGGTGAGCGTGTCGGCGCGGTCCTCCTCGGCGGGGGAAGGGCCGCGCCGACCGTCGCGGGAGGCACGCTGGAGGTCCCTGTCCGCGCCCGGCCTCGTCATGGCGGATGCCCCGGGGTCGCCGGACACGTCACCGAGGCCCGGCAGTGCCCCGCTCCGGCTGCCCGCCGCGACGCCGGTGAGCAAGAGGGCCCCGATCGCGAGTGCGGGCACGCCGCGGCGCAGCCAGGCGGACGCACGGATGCGCGGTCGCGCGGTGCGGCGGGCACTGCGCGGTCGGTGCCGGCCGGCGTAACGGATCATGACGGCGGGTGTCCTCGGGGCAGGGGAGCGGACGACCCGAGGACGATACCGCTCCGGCTCAGCGGGGGAGGCCGGTGATGTCCGTGACGGAGGCCGTGGGGGCCCCCTTCGAGTCCAGCTGGACCAGCCCGGTGGAGATGCGGTGGGCGACCGAGGGCAGGATCGGCAACGACAGGTGCCCCACCCCGTGCAGCTCGACGTTCGTCACGTCCACGCCCTCCTGGTGCAGCACCCCGTTGGAGGCGGGTACGACCGCCTCGTCGGTGTCCGACCAGAAGGAGATGACCCGGGTGCGACACTCCGGCGCGGGGGCGTTCAGGTCGTGCATCAGGGCACTTCCCGGCCGCAGCTGACGGGTGAGGGCGGTCGGCAGGAGGTGGGCCACGAGGGTGCCGCGGTGCGGGGCACCGAGGGTGACGAGGGTGTGCACCCGCTCATCGCCGCCGAGACGGGTCACGTAGTACCGGGCGATGATCCCGCCGAGGCTGTGGGCGACGACGTGGATCCGCTCGAACCCGGTCTCCTCGCAGATCCGCTCGATCTCCTCCGCGAGCTGGATGGCGGCGGTGCGCACGTCCTTGGTCCGGATCGAGTAGTTCATCGCGAAGACCCGCGTGAAGCCGCGGCGCAGCAGACCACGGCGCAGCAGCGCGAAGATCGAGTGGTTGTCCGCCAGCCCGTGCAGCAGCAGGATCGGGGTGCCGAGCTGCGGGCCGGCCGCGACGACCATGCCGCGCTGCAGCGGGGTCAGGGACTCCAGGCTGTAGGTGTGCCCGACCCGGCCGCGTCGCGGCGGCCGCGTCCCGAAGGGGTAGAGCGACACGTGGGTGCTCGCCCAGACCAGCTCGACGGCGGCGAAGGCCACGGCCTGCGGCGTGGCCATCCGTCGCAGCTGCCGGCAGAGCTCGGAGCGCAGCGAGGACCCCGGTGGGGGCTCCACCGGGACCTCCTCGACCGCCGTGGTCGTGACGTTCTGCGACACCATGGTGACTGCAGGGTAACCACGAGCAGGCCGTCGTGGGGGATACCACCCGCCCCCGGTCGTGCCCGGCCCTCGAGCGAAGCGATACCCTCGGCCTGCACCCCGTTATCACAGCAAGGACGGAATTACCCTCGTGGATCTCTTCGAGTACCAAGCACGCGATGTGTTCGAGAAGCACGGCGTCCCGGTCCTGGCCGGCTCCGTTGCCACCACCCCGCAGGAGGCCCGCGCGGCCGCCGAGACGATCGGGGCCAAGAGCGGCGGCGTCACCGTCGTCAAGGCCCAGGTCAAGACCGGTGGGCGCGGCAAGGCAGGTGGCGTCAAGGTCGCCAAGACCCTCGACGAGGCCGAGGCCCACGCCGAGGCCATCCTGGGCATGGACATCAAGGGCCACACGGTCCAGAAGGTGATGATCGCCCAGGGCGCGCAGATCGCCGAGGAGTACTACTTCTCGATCCTGCTCGACCGGGCCAACCGGTCCTACCTCGCCATGTGCTCCAAGGAGGGCGGCATGGAGATCGAGCAGCTCGCCGTCGAGCGCCCGGAGGCCCTCGCCCGCGTCGAGGTCGACCCGAACGTGGGCATCGACGACGCCAAGGCGAACGAGATCGTCACGGCCGCGGGCTTCGACGAGGCGGACGGCGCCAAGATCGCCGAGGCCCTCAAGAAGCTGTGGGTCGTCTACCGGGACGAGGACGCCACGCTCGTCGAGGTCAACCCGCTGGTCAAGACCGAGCAGGGCGACATCGTGGCCCTCGACGGCAAGGTCACCCTCGACGGCAACGCCGCCTTCCGCCAGCCGGACCACGCGGCCCTCGAGGACAAGGCCGCCACGGACCCGCTGGAGGCCAAGGCCAAGGAGAAGGACCTCAACTACGTCAAGCTCGACGGCAACGTCGGCATCATCGGCAACGGCGCGGGGCTGGTCATGAGCACCCTCGACGTCGTCGCCTACGCCGGTGAGGACCACACCGGCGGCAAGGCCAAGCCGGCCAACTTCCTCGACATCGGTGGCGGCGCCTCCGCCGAGGTCATGGCCAACGGTCTGGACGTCATCCTCGGTGACGAGCAGGTCAAGTCCGTCTTCGTCAACGTCTTCGGTGGCATCACCGCCTGCGACGCCGTCGCCAACGGCATCGTCGGCGCGCTGAAGACCCTCGGTGACGGCGCGACGAAGCCGCTCGTCGTCCGCCTGGACGGCAACAACGTCGACGAGGGTCGTCGCATCCTCGCCGAGTTCAACCACCCGCTCGTGTCCATCGAGGACACGATGGACGGTGCCGCCCGCAAGGCCGCCGAGCTGGCCGCGAAGTAAAGGACGTAGAGAAAACAACCATGGCAATCTTCCTCACCGCAGAATCCAAGGTCATCGTCCAGGGCATGACCGGCTCCGAGGGCATGAAGCACACCACGCTCATGCTCGCCGCCGGCACCAACGTCGTGGGCGGCGTCAACCCCAAGAAGGCCGGCCAGAGCGTCGACTTCCCCTCCGGGCAGAGCGTGCCCGTCTTCGGCTCCGTCGGCGACGCGATGAAGGAGACGGGCGCCGACGTGTCCGTCATCTTCGTGCCGCCGGCCTTCGCCAAGTCCGCGGTCGTCGAGGCCATCGACGCCGAGATCGGCACCGCCGTCGTCATCACCGAGGGCATCGCCGTCAAGGACTCCGCGGAGTTCTACAACTACAGCGTGGGCAAGCAGACCCGGATCATCGGCCCGAACTGCCCCGGCGTCATCAGCCCCGGCAAGTCCAACGCCGGCATCATCCCTGCGAGCATCGCCGGGGCCGGCCGCATCGGCCTGGTGTCCAAGTCGGGCACGCTGACCTACCAGATGATGTACGAGCTGCGTGACTTCGGCTTCTCCACCGCCATCGGCATCGGTGGTGACCCGGTCATCGGCACGACGCACATCGACTGCCTCGAGGCCTTCGAGAAGGACCCCGAGACCGACGCGATCGTCATGATCGGCGAGATCGGTGGCGACGCCGAGGAGCGTGCGGCCGACTACATCAAGGACAACGTCTCCAAGCCGGTCGTCGGCTACGTCGCGGGCTTCACCGCCCCGGAGGGCAAGACGATGGGCCACGCCGGCGCCATCGTCTCCGGCTCCTCCGGCACGGCGGCCGCGAAGAAGGAGGCCCTCGAGGCCGCGGGCGTCAAGGTCGGCAAGACGCCGTCCGAGACCGCCGAGCTCATGCGGGAGATCATGCAGGGCAAGTGATCCCTCCCCACACGAAGGGCGGGTGCCGGGTCTTCCCGGCACCCGCCCTTCGTCGTGGCACCTACTCGCGAGTTACCTGGTTGACGGGAGCGGTGCCGCCGCGGCGCAGCGCCCTTCGAGGCTCACTTGCGCGCGAAGGGGGTTGCGGCACACCGGTGTTGACCAATCCGGGACGAAATCTCGACCCAATGCTTGCCTCGTGGTCACCTTCGATCTCTAGCCTCTGCGGTGGCGCGACCCCCTCGCGCGCCCGCCCCCTGAACGAGGAGAAGCTCCCATGCTCCGATCCGTCCTGCGCGCTGCCGCCCTCACCGGCGTGCTCGCGCTCTGTGCCGCCCCCTCGGCGAATGCCGCAGACCCGGATGACCCGCCCCCCGGCCGCGCCCAGATGGGCTGGAAGCTGCACGACGAGCGCTCCGCGGACCGCAGCGCCGCTGCCGACACCGCCGTCTCCGGGGTCCCCGGCATCGACGTCTCGAGCTGGCAGGGCAATGTCGACTGGTCGGCCCAGCGCGCGGCCGGCAACCGCTTCGCCTACGTCAAGGCGACGGAGGGCACGAGCTACACGAGTTCCTACTTCACCCAGAAGTACAACGGGTCCTACGACGCCGGCATGATCCGCGGCGCGTACCACTTCGCGCTCCCGAACAAGTCCAGCGGCGCCACGCAGGCGAACCACTTCGTCGCCAACGGCGGCGGCTGGTCCTCGGACGGCAAGACGCTGCCGGGAGCCCTCGACATGGAGTGGAACCCCTACGGCGCCACCTGCTACGGCAAGACGAAGACCCAGATGCGCTCCTGGATGAATTCCTTCCTCAATCGGTACAAGACCCTCACCGGTCGGTACCCGGTCATCTACTCCAACACCAACTGGTGGAACCAGTGCGTCGGCTCGGACACGTCGTTCGCGAACAAGTCCCCGCTGTGGATCGCCCGCTACGGCTCCAGCGCCGGGTCGCTGCCGCCCGGGTGGGGTTGGTACACCTTCTGGCAGTACACCGACGACCCCATCGACAAGAACGTCTTCAACGGCTCCTACACCCGGCTCAAGGCGCTCGCCACGGGCTGACCGGCGGCAGTGGGCCCGCTCGGTGAGTGTGACCACACCACCGCAGGGTCCGCCGACGCGCTGGCGTAGACTGCTCGGCGTACGAGCAAGTCGTACGCGTGCTCCGGGGTCGGTGGAAGTCCGAGCCGGCGGTGACAGTCCGCGAACCCGTCCTCCTCGAGGGCGGGCCGAGCTGGTGGAACTCCAGCACCGACGGTGAAAGTCCGGATGGGAGGCAGCACGCGACGGTTCCGGTCGTGCCGGTCCCGCAACGGGGCCCGGCGCCCCGATCGCCGTCGTCGCCCGAGAACCGGGCTGCCACCCCCTTCGCCCCACCGGGCTCGTGTACCGAGCACGGAGAGGGCAGATGGCCGGCCAGCAGATGACACCAGCCGAGGCGATGGACCGTGCCGTCGTGCTCGCCGCCGGGGGCCTGGGGCGCACCAGCCCGAACCCCGTCGTCGGCTGCGTCATCCTCGACCGCGACGGCCACGTCGTCGGCGAGGGCCTCCACCAGCGGGCGGGAGGACCGCACGCCGAGGTGGCTGCCCTGGCGGACGCCGGCGAGCGGGCACGGGGCGGCACCGCCGTCGTCACCCTCGAGCCGTGCCGCCACAGCGGCCGCACCGGCCCGTGCACCCGCGCGCTCGTCGAGGCGGGCATCACCCGCGTCGTCGTGGCGGTGGCGGACCCGACCGGCGATGCCGGTGGCGGGCTGCAGGACCTGCGCGCGGCCGGCATCGAGGTGGACGAGGGAGTCGGCCGGGAGGCGGCGACCCACGTCAACCGCGCCTGGCTGCACTCGGTGCGCACCGGCCGACCCTTCGTCACGTGGAAGTCCGCAGCCACCCTGGACGGGCGCACCGCTGCCGCCGACGGCACGAGCCGCTGGATCACCGGCGCCCCTGCCCGCCGGGCGGTGCACGAGCTGCGGGCCGAGCGGGACGCCGTCCTCGTCGGGACCGGCACGCTGCGGGCGGACGACCCCCACCTGGCCGTCCGGGACCTCCCGGGCGCCCCGTCGCCGCTGCGCGTCGTGCTCGACGCCCGGGCCGAGATCCCCCTCACCGCACGGGTGCTCGACGACGCCGCCGACACCCTCGTCGTCGTCGCCGAGGGCACAGATGCCAGCCGCCTGACCGACGCCGGCGTCGGTGTCCTCGCGGTGCCCGCGGCCGACGGTCTCGACCTGCCCGCGGTGCTGCACGGCCTGCAGGAGAGAGGGATCCGCTCCGTCCTGCTCGAAGGGGGTGCCCGGCTCGCGGGCGCCTTCGTCGCCGCCGACCTCGTCGACGAGGTCGTCGCCCACGTCGCACCGGCCCTGCTGGGTGCCGGTCGCCCCGTCCTGGAGGACGCGGGCATCGCCACGATCACCGAGGCCCTGCGCCTGACCACCACCGACGTCACCCGCCTGGGTGAGGACGTCGCCATCACTGCTGCCGTCAGGAGGATCAGCTGATGTTCACCGGGATCATCGAGGAGCTGGGGGAGGTCGTCGCGATCGAACCCACGGGTGACTCCAGCCGGATCACGGTCGCCGGCCGGGTCGCGACGCGCGGCGCCACCCACGGTGCCTCGATCGCCGTCGACGGGGTGTGCCTGACGGTCACCGACCCCAGTCCGAAGGGGGACCGCGTCACCTTCGACGTCATCGCGGAGAGCCTGCGCCGCAGCGCCCTCGGCGACCTGCGTGTCGGGGACCGGGTCAACCTCGAGCGGGCGATGGTCCTCGGCTCCCGGCTCGACGGCCACCTCGTGCAGGGGCACGTGGATGCGGTCGCGACGATCTCCGAACGTCGCCCGGAGGGACGAGGCCGTGAGGGAGACGTGGTGCGCCTGCAGATCCCGGGCGACCTGGCCCCCTTCGTCGTGGAGAAGGGTTCCATCTGCCTGGACGGCGTGAGCCTCACGCTGACCGCGGTGGGTCGCGAGCACGTCGAGGTGGCCCTGATCCCCACGACGATGGAGCTGACGACGTTGGGGCACAAGGCCGTCGGGGACCGGGTCAACGTCGAGGTCGATGTCATCGGCAAGTACGTCCAGCGCCAGCTGGACCTGGACCAGGAGGACGCGCGATGACAGCGCAGGACCACCTCGAGCGCCACGCCCACGGGGACCATCCCGAGTCGATGCTCGACCCGATCGAGCGTGCGGTGGCCGAGATCGGTGCGGGCCGTCCCGTCCTCGTCGTCGACGACGCCGACCGCGAGAACGAGGGTGACATCATCTTCGCCGCGGACGCGGCCACCCCCGAGCTCATGGGCCTGACCGTGCGCCTCGGCAGCGGGGTGGTGTGCGTGGCGATGATCGGCGAGGAGCTGGACCGCCTCGGCCTGCCCCCGATGACCCGGGTCAACGAGGACGCCAAGGGCACCGCCTACACGGTCTCGGTCGACGCGCGCACCGGCGTGAGCACCGGCATCAGCGCGGCGGACCGCTCCCGGACCGCCCGGCTGCTCGCCGACCCCAGGACGATGCGCGGGGACCTCGCTCGGCCCGGGCACATGTTCCCGCTGCGCGCCCGCAGCGGTGGCGTGCTGGAGCGTCGGGGGCACACCGAGGCGGCCGTCGACCTCTGCCGGCTGGCGGGGCGCGCACCCGCCGGTGTCATCTGCGAGGTCGTCGAGGAGGACGGGTCGATGGCCCGACTGCCCTCGCTGCGCCGGGTCGCGGACGAGCGCGGCTGGGCGCTGGTGAGCATCGCCGACCTCGTCGACCTGCGTCGTCGCACCGAGGCCCTCGTCGATCGCGTCGTCACCACCCGGCTGCCGACGGCCCACGGGGACTTCGTCGCCCACGGCTACCGCAGCGGGGTGGACGGCAGCGAGCACGTCGCGCTCGTGCACGGCGACATCACGACCGGCACGCCGCTGGTCCGGGTGCACAGCGAGTGCCTCACCGGGGACGTCCTGCACTCCCGGCGCTGCGACTGCGGGCCCCAGCTGGAGGCCGCCCAGCGGCAGGTCGTCGAGGCCGGCGGGGGCATCATCGTCTACGTCCGGGGGCACGAGGGGCGCGGCATCGGGCTGCTCGGCAAGCTGCGTGCCTACGCCCAGCAGGACGCCGGCGAGGACACCGTCGATGCCAACCTCAACCTCGGCCTGCCGGTCGACGCCCGTGACTACACCCACGCGGCACAGATCCTGCGCGACCTCGGCGTGGACCGGGTGCGGCTGCTGAGCAACAACCCGACCAAGGTCACGGCCCTCACCACGCTCGGGGTCGAGGTGAGCGAGCGGGTACCGCTCGCGGCCGGGGTAACGATGGAGAACCTGCGCTACCTGCGCACCAAACGGGACCGGATGGGCCACGACCTGCCGTGGCTGCCGGAGACGGACGAAGGGAGCACGACATGAGTGGCGAGGGCGCACCGAGCCTGGACCTGGGCGATGCGAGCGACGTGACCGTCGCGATCGTCGCCTCCAGCTGGCACACGACCATCATGGACGGGTTGGTCGGGGGAGCGGAGGCGGCGCTCGCCGACGCGGGGATCGACCCGCAGGTGGTGCGGGTCGCCGGCAGCTTCGAGCTGCCGGTCGTCGCCGCCCAGCTGGCCCGGACCCACGACGCGGTCGTGGCGCTCGGCGTCATCATCCGCGGGGGCACCCCGCACTTCGACTACGTGTGCACCGCCGCGACCGAGGGGCTCTCACGTGTCGCGCTCGAGTCCGGGACCCCGGTCGGCTTCGGCCTGCTCACGTGCGACGACGAGGGCCAGGCCATCGACCGCGCGGGCCTGCCGGGCTCGCGGGAGGACAAGGGACGGGAGGCCGCGGAGGCGGCCGTCTCGACGCTGCGCACGCTCCGGTCGCTGCGGGAGTGACCAGCGGCACGACGCCCGGGGAAGTCCACCCGTGACGTTCGCTTACCGTTCCTTTACCATGGCGGCTACAGTGCCGACCCGGTCGACCCCCCTGCTCCCGGGTCGGCACTGCCATCTTCTCCCACCCCCGGTCAGTGCGTCACCGCGATCCCCAGCAGCCGGCCCAGCTCGCTGCGGGCGACGTCGTCGGTGAGCGGTCCGGGCGCCGTCTGCGCCTCGGTGAGGTGCAAGATCGTCACCCCGGAGCCGATGCGGGCCACGCCCAGGTACTCCACGAAGTCGCCGTCGCCGACCCGGTAGACGCCATTGCCCAGGTCGGTCGCCTCGGTACCCGTGCAACCTGACCTCAGCCCCTCGCGCAGCTCCGCGTAGCGGTCGGACGAGGCGTCGGTCAGCAGGACGTACTGCTGACCGAAGTAGTTCATGTCCCCCTCGCCCGAGCGGATGCCGATCGCGCCGATCCGGTCGCCGGAGTCCGCCGAGGTGCACACCGACAGGTAGGACCGCCCCTCCATCTCCACCGGTCCCTCGAAGGAGGACTCGCCACCGGTGAGCGCGGGGGAGGCCCAGCGCTCGGCGGGCACGTAGTGGCGGGCGGCCACGCCACCGACCTGGGGGTGGCCCCCTTCGTCCCGGTCCTCCGTCGAGGTGGTGCTCTTGCCCGTCTCGGGCTCGATGGCGGCGCTCGGCGGTGTCGTCGGCTCCACGTCGTCATCGCTGCGGGACGGCGAGCCGGAGGGTGAGGACGCGCTCCCGGTGGGCCGCGGTGCGGCCATGACGGGAGGCTCCTCGGTGCTGGTCGGGCTGGGGGAGGAGGGAGTCGTGGTCGAGGTCGGGGTCGGCGTGCTCGTACCCGAGGAGGTGTTCGTCGGGGTCGGCTCACGCGGGATGTCGGCGAGGTCGACCTCCCCGAGCACCCCCAGACCGAGGCGGCGCATGTCCTTCGCGGAGTGGACGGGCCCGTCCTCGACCACGGTGATGAAGGAGAGACGGCTGCCGCGGCGCACCTCGAGCCACCACTGGCCCGGACCGCCGTCCGGGGAGGCCTGCCACAGCCGGTACCGGCCGTCGCCGAGCCGTCCCGAGTCGACCTTCTCCAGCGACAACGAGTCGGTGCAGGAGGTGACGGCCTCGTCCACGGTGTCGCGCAACCGCTGCGGGTCCTCCTCGTCAGTGCCGACCCACTGCCGGGCGGCGACGTCGCCGTCTCCCAGACGGGCCACCCGGTGCTCCCAGGTCGCGTCCGGGTCCGGGGTGAAGCAGGGACCGGTCAGGTCCTCGGGCGTGACCGTCGAGGGCACGGTGCGGCCGAGCGCTCCGGACCACTCGCGTGCCCCGAGCACGACGAGCCCCTCCCTCACGGCGACCGTCTCCGGAGAGCTGCTGCTCGTCCCCGCGAAGGTCGAGGAGCTCGCCGGCGGGGCGACGTCGCTGCTGTTCCAGGTGAGGATCCCGGCGCCCGCGGCGACCACCGTGGCCGCGGCGGCGCCCGCCAGGACGCCGACGACCCGATGGCGGCGGGAGCTGAGGACACCCAGCTCGGCGCCCGAAGCGCGCACCGACTCCGGCCCGGGGAGGGGGTGGGCGTCGACGTCCTCGCGGAGGGACGCGAGGGCACGCCGGACGAGCTCATCCTCGTCGGGGTCCCAGCGGTGATCGTCAGTCATCGTGGGCCTCCTTCGGGGCGAGGATCGTGGCGAGCTGGTGGCGCCCGCGGTGCAGGCGGGCCTTGACGGTTCCGGGGGGCGAGCCGGTCTGGCGGGCGATCTCGTCGATGCTGAGGTCGGCGAGGTAGTGCAGCGCGATGGTCTCACGCACCTCCGGACCGAGCCGGCGCAGCGCCGAGACCACGGTCATCCGGTCATCACCCGGAGCTGCCGGCTCACTCGTGGGGCCGGTGCGCTCCAGCACCCGGGCCCGGTTGGTGTCCTTGCGCCAAGTGGAGATGGCGATGCGGCGCGCGACGGTGCGCACCCAGGCGAGGGGCTCGTCCGAGTCCCTGACCCGTGCCCAGCGCTGCCAGGCGCGGGCGTACGCCTCCTGCGTGGAGTCGCGAGCCAGCTCGAGATCGCCGGTCGAGGCATAGACGAGGTGCACGACGCGCTGTGCGGTGGCCCGGTAGAACTCGTCGAACTCGGCCGCCGCCGACAATCCTCCTCCCTTCATTCACTCCTCCAGACGCGTCGGTGGCGGCGAAGGTTGCCTCCCCGTGATGTCTTTTTGCACGGTACGGCCTGTCGGGCCGTCGTGGCGGCCACAACTCGGGGATCATGGCGCCGTGACGGTCATGGAGATGCTCCGCTCGGCGACACGGGTGGACGAGGGTGAGGACCGGGGCCGCCTGTGGTGGGCCGCCGGTGCGGGGGCGGCGACAGCCGCTTCGGGCCTCCTCGTCACCGTCCTCCTCCTCGTGCTCGGCATGCTCGCGGTCCCCCGCGCCACCGCCGGGGCCGGCGATGCCGTCGGCACCGGTGCACTGACGTGGCTGGTCCTCGGCGGAGGCCGGGTCGACCTCGGTGCCGGGCACCTCGCCATGACGCCGCTGCTCGGCACCGCCCTGCTCCTCCTGCTGGCCTGGTTCGGCGCCCGCCGCGGGCTGCCGGACGATCCCGATGCCCGGCTGCGGGGCCTGTGGCTGGGTGGGTACACCGGAGTCGGGGTGCTGGCGGCACTGCTCGGTCTCATGGCCCCCGCCGGCCCGGCGTGGCTCTTCCTGCCGGTCCCGGTGCTCGTGCTGCCGGCGCTCGCCCTCGCGCTCGCCCACGGCGTGTCCGACGTGCTGCCCGAGCGGGTGGCCCGGGTGACCGACCGCGTGCCGGCCGCGTTCGGCCGCGCGCTGCGTCCCGGTCTCGAGGGCGTCGGCGTGTCGATGGCCGCGGGGAGCCTGCTCGTCCTGCTCGCCGTCCTCGTCAACCTCGATCGGGTCGGCCACATCCAGTCCACGCTCGAGGCCGGCTTCTTCGGTGGCCTGCTGCTCGTGCTCGCCCAGCTCCTCCTGCTGCCGAACCTCGGCGTCTGGGCGCTCTCCTTCGCCGCGGGACCCGGCTTCTCCGCCGCCGACGGCGCCAGCACCACGTGGTCCGGTGCGGAGTCCGAGGTGCTCCCGATGCTGCCGGTGCTCGCCGCGCAGCCGCAGCCGGGCGGGCTGCCCTGGGTGACCCACCTGCTCGTTGTCGTGCCGCTGCTCATCGGGGCCTTCGTCGCCCGGCGCGCCCTGCGGCGGGTACCGCGCCTCGCGACGACCTCGACCAAGGCCGGTGTCGCTGCGGCGGCCGTGGCCGTCACCGCCGTCGGAGTGGCCCTCCTGGACGGCGTCGCCGGCGGCTCGCTCGGCAACGCCCGCCTCTCCGACCTCGGCGCCCCGGCGGTCCGGCTCGCGGTCGTGCTCCTGCTCGAGCTCGGGATCGGTGCCGCCGTGGTCCTCACCCGCGACTGGTGGCGGCTGCGTCGCTGACGCGCGGGAGCGCCCGATGACCGCCGCGGGCGGTGGCTCAGTCGACCAGCTCTGCGTACACCACGACATTGGACAGATGACGTCGGGCGGCCTCGTCGTAGGTGCCCCCGCAGGTGATCACGCGCAGCTCCGGATCGCTCGTCGCGCCGTAGACCGCCGCGCGTGGGAAGTCGTCCTTGGGGTACTGGCGCACCCTCGTCACCGTGAAGACCGCCGTGGACCCGTCCCGACGGTCGACCTCGATGCGGTCCCCGACCTCCGTCGCGCCGAGGTCGAAGAAGATCGAGGGATCATGGCCGCTGCCGGTGACGTGCCCGAGGAGCACGCTCGGCCCGGTCTCGCCGGGCGTGGGCGAGCCCGTGTACCAGCCCGCCTCGTCGTAGTGCTCCCCCTCGGGCACCTCCAACCGGCCGGCCGCGTCCAGGCCGAGGCCCTGGAGCCGGGAGTGGACACCGATGTCGGGCAGGCGCACCTCGGTCGGTCGCGAGGCAGCCATCGGCTCCACGTCGGGCGATGGTGCGGACGAACCGGCCGGCGAGTGGGCGGACGACGCGGTGGTGGAGGGGAGCGGATCCCCCTTCGCCTCCCCGCTGCCGGCGGCCGCCGAGGTCGGGGCGGGCGGAGCGCCCACCTGCTGGGTGGCCGCCCACCCGACGGTGCCACCTCCCGCCACGAGCAGCACGGTGCACACCGGGACCACCCATCGTGGTCCGCGGTGTGCACCGTGCCGTGGGGCGTGCACCGCTCAGCGGGTGCTCTTGCGGCGACCGGCCAGGAAGCCGGCGCCGCCGAGGCCCACGGCGACCGCGCCGAGAGTCAGGGCGGCCGGGTACTCGATGCCCCCGGTGCTGCTGCCGCCGGTCTCGACGCCACCCTCGGGCATGGACATCTGGGCCTGGTCGAGCTCGCCGCAGGCGGCCGGGACGGTGGCCTCGAGGGGCAGCTTCGGGTCCAGGTCCGACATGGCCTTGCCGTCGTAGGTCCCCGAACCGTCGAGGTCGACACCGTGGGTGACGATGACGCCGTTGCCGTCCTTGATGTCCTGGGCCACCTGGTCGGAGACCTCGATGGTGCGCTCATAGGTGTAGCTGTCGCCCGTCGGGAAGTTCGGCACGTCGACAGCGGCCTTGGGTCCGGTCTTGCCCGGCTCCATGGTCAGGGAGACCGCGACCATCCCGTACTGGTCGGCCGCGTCGGTCGTCTTCAGCGCGCCGTCCGGCCCGGTGCCCTCCATGTCCGGATCGGGGCACATGCTCTGGCCCCCGATGTGGACGTGCTGGGCGTGCGGTGCCTTCGCCGTCATGCCGCTCGTCTCGAGCTTGATGTGGACCTGGTTCCCGTCCACCTCGGCCCACGCGGTGCCGGAGGCGCCGGAGTCGTTGAGCTGGGTGAGGTGTGCTGTCAGCTCCCCGGAGTCGGCGCTGGCCGGCCCCGCAGCGAGCGGCAGGCCGACGAGGGCGGCGCTGGCGGCGAGTCCTGCGATTCGTGTGGTGCGCATCATTGCGGATCCTCTCCTCTCGGCGACGTGGTGCCGCCTCGTGCAGGGGTTTCGGAGCCGGCCGACTCGTGGATTGGACGCACTCGCGTCGCGATGCCGGAATTGGCACCATGGCCGCGAGGACAGCAACGAGAGGATGGCCCGGTGTGACGACTGACCCGGTCGGGCGGCAGTGGCCGCGGATCGGCGGCGCACTCTGCCTGCTCGCCGTCTGCGCCCTGACCGTGGCGGTGATGGCGGGCCAGATCACGATGACGTACTATCTGCCGCCGACCGATCCGGGGGGCGTCGCAGCACCCCGTACGAAGGTCTTCGGGCCGGCCGTCGTCGGTGCGGTCATCACCGGGGTGGCGACGCTGCTCGAGCTCGGGTGGACGGTCTGGAACGCCGTGGCCCACCCGCCCCGCAGGTGGTGGGTGGCCGCCGCGACGGTCGCCGTGGTCGCGGTGGCGGTGGGCATCGTGGTGTCCGGCATGGACCGACCGGACTTCTGAGCGAAGGGGGCCGGTCCCTAGACTCGCCGCCGTGAGCGTCCCCCTTCGTCTCCTCGTCCTCGTCTCCGGCTCCGGCACCCTGCTGCAGGCACTCCTGGACGCACAGGCCACCGGCACGCTGCCCGCGCGGGTGGTCGCGGCCGGCGCCGACCGGCCGGGGACGGTGGGCCTGGAGCGGGCGGTGGCCGCCGGGGTGCCCACCTTCGTCGAGCGGGTCGGTCAGCACCCCGACCGGGGCGCCTGGGACGAGGCCCTCGCCGCGCGCATCGCCGAGCACTCCCCGGACCTGGTGGTCACCGCCGGGTTCATGAAGATCCTCGGCCCCCGCGTCCTGCAGCACACGGTGCTCAACACCCACCCGGCGCTGCTGCCCTCCTTTCCCGGCGCGCACGGTGTGCGCGACGCCCTCGCCCACGGGGTCCGGGTCACCGGCTCGACCGCCCACCTCGTCGACGCCGGCGTCGACACCGGGCCGATCATCGACCAGCGGGTCGTCGAGGTGCTCGACGAGGACACCGAGGAGAGCCTGCACGAACGGATCAAGGTCGTCGAGCGGGCCATGCTCGTCGACGTGGTCACCGCGATGGCCACCCGCGGCTGGCACGTGGACGGGCGCCGCTGCCGCCTCGGCTGATTGGCTGGTCTTTGCGGGACCGGCATAGACTGACGAGGTCACGACTG
>Ga0079226_10001336_pt1 | contig 18890 bp, 19 predicted proteins | sample Poulit2014_FD_76345 | JGI IMG/M metagenome (GOLD analysis project Ga0079226, IMG submission 76345) | Agricultural soil microbial communities from Georgia to study Nitrogen management - Poultry litter 2014 | ecosystem: Environmental > Terrestrial > Soil > Agricultural land | place: USA: Georgia... | reverse complement strand
CACAATAAAGGAAACACACCCCGACTTTTGGTATCGTTTAATTATGCAGAAAAAACGACCAATAGCGAGGTGCCTACTACTATGATAGCGAATCATGACATGAATAATCAACTACCAAAAGCTTTAAAAGCCGTATTTGATGAATTGGGCATTTTAAACACTTAAGAAATGCCGGGATTACAATGGGTCTGGGATTTTCATGGGCTATATATTCAAGCTGATATTCAGCCTGATTTTAGGAAAAAACTGGTACATTCTTCTGCAAGTCATAGCTGTTTTGCCCAACAAATTAACCTACATATCGTAATGCAGAAAAACATTCATATCAATAAATGACTACCAATCGATAGTCATTTTTGTTTACATTTTTAATGTTTGTGACAGGTAATGGAACGGGTAACTGATTTTGCCCTGCCTTTTCCAGTAAATGCTATAAAATTTTATCCAAAAATTCTTTTGTCCGCTCTGATTGCGGATTGGAAAATAATTGTTCCGGAACACCTTCTTCAACAATCACCCCTTCGTCCATAAACAATACCCTGTCACCGACTTCACGGGCAAATCCCATCTCATGTGTCACCACAAACATTGTCATCCCTTCGTTTGCCAGCTGTTTCATTACTTCCAGAACCTCGCCGACCAATTCAGGATCCAATGCAGACGTCGGTTCATCACACAGCATCATCTTCGGTTCCATCGCCAGTGCACGGGCAATCGCAACCCGCTGCTGCTGTCCGCCTGATAATTGCTGTGGGTACTGTTCAGCTTTATCCGCCAAGCCGACTTTTTCAAGCAAATCCATTGATCTTTTCCGCGCTTCCTCATCCGTAATTTTACGCACTTTTTGCGGTGCAAGCATCAGATTTTCAATCACTTTTTTATGCGGAAAAAGGTTGAACTGCTGGAAAACCATCCCCACTTCTGTTCGCACCATATTGATATCGGTCTTTGGATCATTCAGATTATTCCCGTCGACGACAACTTCACCACTCGTGATCGGCTCAAGCATGTTGAGACAGCGGAGAAATGTACTTTTTCCTGAACCGCTTGGACCGATGACGCAAACCACCTCAGACGGTTCAATCTTACAGTCGATTCCTTTTAAAACCTCGTTATCGCCAAATTGTTTGTGTAAATCCTTAACGGTAATCATCAGATATCCAGCCTCCTTTCCATTCGCTGCAGAACAAAGGACAATGTTAATGTTATGGCAAGGTAAAAGACAGCCACCGTTGTATAGATTTCAACAGCGTTAAAATGGTTTGCTGCAATCAAGCGCCCCTGGAAGATCAATTCCGGCACTAAAATCACAGATAACAGTGATGTATCTTTAATACTGATAATAAATTGGTTGCCGAGTGGTGGAATCATTCGCTTAAAAGCTTGTGGCCAAATGATATAGCGCATGGCTTGTCCATGATTTAACCCGAGTGAGCGGGCGGCTTCCATTTGCCCTTTATCGATCGACTGGACAGCCCCTCGCACAATTTCGGCAATGTATGCCCCGGAGTTCAGAGCAATGACAACAATACCAGCTGAAATCGACGCTATTTCAAACTGGATAATAAGAGGCAGTGCAAAATAAATCCAAATCGCCTGCACCAATACAGGGGTTCCCCGGATAACCTCGATATACACGACGGATATCCCCCGAATGATTTTGCTTTTGGAAATACGGCCGAGCCCAAATATTCCGCCTAAAATAAATCCGATCAAAAGCCCGACAACAGATATTAATAAGGTATAATACAAACCGGTCATTAACTGCGGCAGAAACTCAACAACGCCTGCCCAATTAAATCTTCCTATCATTCGATCACCTCTTTTAAAACTTGAATGAGCGCTGTGCCTTTTGCGGCAAAATCTTTGTTGCACTTATACAGACAGAAAGCATTTACGCGTTCCCGTCTGCCAAAAAGAAAAAACTAAGACCTATCAATACTAATGGCGATAAGCCTTAGTTCTTCTTTTTTTTAATTAACACAACTATATTATTCAGGTGCTTTTCCAAACCATTTTTCGTAAATTTCATCGTATGTGCCATTTTCTTTCAATGTTGCCAGTGCATCATTGATGGCGGTCACCAGTTCTTCCTGTCCTTTGGAAATAGCAATACCGTAATCTTCAGCCTGATACAGGTCTCCAACTACTTTCAAGTTGTCACCGGTAGTCTGAATATAGTAATTGACATTAGGCGCATCATACAGAACAGCATCCGCGCTGCCATTCTCAACAGCTAAATAAGCTTGATCAAGCTGCTCAAACTGACTGGGATCAGCATTATCGATATTTTCCTCAATATATGCTGCACTCGTTGAGCCAAGACGTGTTGCAATCGTTTTCTCTTCCAGATCCTCAATACCGTTTATGTCCTCGTTATCACTTGGAACACCGATAGCAAGACCTGATTCATAATATGGGTCACTGTAATCAATTTTCTCTGCACGTTCTTCCGTTATACTGATACCGGCAATCGCAATGTCAAAAGAACCTGTCTGCAGCCCAGGGATAATACCATCGAAATTGGTTACTTCCAGTTCGATGTCAAAACCCGCTTCATCAGCAACCGCATTAATCAAATCAATATCAAATCCGACATACTCACCGTCTTCTTCAAACTCAAATGGGACAAAGGATGAGTCCGTTGCGACTGTATAGGAATCCTGCAGCTCACTGTTGTCTCCCGAATCGTCTGATCCTTCTTCAGCACCCTCTGATTCATTGCTTGACCCCCCACACGCTGCCAGGAAAGTCATGAGCCCAAATAAAATAAATAGGGTCGTGAATCGTTTCCAGTATGTTTGCATCAGTCGAATTCTCCTCCCCTGAAGATTTCTATTAGTTTATCATAACCTATCTTAACAGTAAACGGATTTTTAAGAAAATTCTTTATTTGTTGATTTTCCATCATTCATGTAAAAGTTAAACGCTTATACTTTTTAATACAAGCGTATGCTAAGGATTGCTTTGAAATGCTAGTGATTAGAGGAGAATCATGTGGTTATTTATCGAATAATTGCTGAATTTCTAATGACTGAAAGATGATCAGTTATTTAGGCGCCTATCCCTTTTTTACGAACCGGTCCGACAGACAAAATATTGGTCCGTTTAAACGTTCTTATGTGACGCCGTGAATAACAATATGCGTTAATCGTATCAGCTTTGATGCTTAAAATGCGGACAACCCTGTACGTTATGTTATCGTCTGCGTCCAAATAAATCATTTCCAGCTTTTGTCCGGTTTGCGTCGCTTTAAACAGTAAACGATCCATAACAGTAACCCCCCATAAGAACTATTGTTCGTATTATACCATTAAACGATAACCTAAGCAAACAAACGTTCCTATGCTTAACCAAAAAAACCGCAAACCCCATTCGTTACAAGGTTTACGGTTTTCAATCAGTTATTTTTCCACCGGTGGCATACTTAAGATGATTTTTCCGATATTTCGATTATCTTCCATATGCTGGTGGGCTTCGTTTGCCTTTTCAAGCGGGAATGTAACATCGATTACCGGCCGGATGCTTGTCTGCTCCAGATATGTTCCGGCAGCCTTGATGAATTCCTGGCTCAACTCAGCTTTGTATACATCGCTTCTTGGCGTCAATAATGTTCCTGTCAGCTGAATGTATTTAGACATGATTGACATTAAATTTACTTTTTCAAGCTCGCCGCCGCCAAGTACACCAATGAGAACCCAGCGCCCTTCATTTTTAATGCTGGCTAGATTCTTATCCCAGTAATCGGCACCAATAAAGTCAAGGATCAAGTCGGCTCCCTCGCCGTCAGTTGCTTTTAAAACTTCTTCATCAAATGCTTGCGTCTTGTAATTGATCAGAATATCAGCACCGAGCTCTCGACAAAAGTCCAGCTTTCTCGTCGATCCGGCTGTTACAATTACCTTCGCATCAGAAAGCTGTTTGGCCAACTGAATGGCGGCTGTCCCAACACCGCTTGCACCTGCATGGATCAGGACGGTTTCCTGTTTTTGCAATTTGCCGATCCAATAGAGTGTTTGGTAGGCTGTCAGGAAAACTTCAGGAATGGCAGCCGCTTCCATAAACGATAGCGATTCCGGAATTGTCATTGCCCGATCGGCCGGCATGACGGCATATTCAGCATATCCGCCACCATTTACCAGGCCCATAACGCGGTCACCCGGAGAAAAAAACGAGCTGCCATACGCTTCAGCCACCGTACCGGCCACTTCAACCCCCAGTACCGGGTTGGATGCATAGCCTGATTTTCCTTCACGGGTCGCGATATCCGTACGATTAACACCTGCATGACTCACCTTTATAAGCAGCTCACCTTGTTTTATTTCAGGTTCAGCTATATCGGACAATTCCAGTGATCTGTCCGATTGGTTGACGATAACACCTTTCATGAAAAACTCCCCCTTAACATTTTGATTAAAACACCATATTGGTATATTACCGCTCGGCAATCAATCAACCCGCATTTAAGCAGTCATTCCTCGCTGGTATCCTCTTCCTGCTCCCCAGTTCCTTCTTCGTCTGTTTGAACATCGTCAAGATCAAGCCAGGAAAGCATTTCATGAACAACTGTATTGATTTTTTCATCGACCATGTCACTGCCATACTTGATTTTGGCACGTTCGATATTTACCAGTACTTCTTCCTTAAAATGAATAATCGGCTCATCTGCCTCCAGATTGTTGAACAAATCAAGAATCTCATCCAATGCTTTATCAAAGCGCTTTGTTTCCAAATCGGTCGCCTTCATTGATATCACCCATTTATAGCCTGTCCAAAATTGACGAAACTAAAGGCTTCCTGTGCAGTTCAATCTTTCTGCATTGGCTAAATCCTCGCTGGGCCGCTATAGTTCGTGCTCATCAGCGGGGTTTTGGAATTCTATCAGCGCACCTTGTGATTCTATCAGCGCATGTCGACATTCGAGTCAGACGTTTTGATACTGTGGCCATTTCTAATTGCTTTAACATGACTAAAAACCCGTCAGTTATCATGACAACTGATGGGCTCTTGTTTTATCGTAATTTATTCACATATTGCCGCTTATGATCCGTAACGCCTGCCAGGCAGATTTTTGCAGGGTCGTTATTGATATCCAGTTCAACTCGGGAGCCATCGGTTGGCAATGTTTCTTCAAAAATAGCCTCATATTCGTCAACCGTTACTTCTTTTCGTGCTGCAAACAGCTCAGCATGCTGCTTAACATGCAGATGGTCCCTGTAGTCGTTTTGCAGGATACCTGTAAAGAATTCACCTACTGCACCCGAACCGTAGCTGAACAGACCGATGCGTGAACCTGCTGCCAAATCATCTTTTTGTTCAAGCAGAGACAGCAGGCTTAAATAAAGTGAACCGGTGTAAATATTCCCGACATTCCGGTTGTAGCCAGTGCTTAATTGATAGTTCGCCTTCAACCGTTCCTGCACGTCTTCTGTTGTTTCCTCAAGAACCGGCTTTAACGCTTTTTTGCCCATTTTTGTATATGGCAAATGGAAAGTGATGGCTTCAAAGTTCTCAAGCCCCAGACCGGATTTCGCTTTGTACTGTTGCCAGACTTTGGAAAAGAATGCCATATATTGCTCATTGGATAATTTGCCGTCCGCAAATGCTTTGTCAGAGTATACGGGACGCCAGAAATCCATAATGTCGGATGTGACATAAACACTTTGATCTTCGAGGGACATGATGTGAGGGGCGGCACTAACCAACAATGCAACCGCTCCGGCTCCCTGTGTTGCTTCCCCTGGCGTATTCAAACCATAACGGGCAATATCCGAACCCAACACGAGCACCTTGCTCTCCGGGTTCATGGCAATATGGGCTTTAGCCATTTGAATGCCTGCCGTTGCTCCATAGCACGCCTGTTTAACCTCAATCGCCCGGGCATACGGGTTCAATCCAAGAAGCTCATGGACGTAAACAGCAGCTGACTTGGAACTATCGACCCCTGTTTCCGTCCCGAAAATAACAAAATCTATGTCATTTTTATCCTGCTCATCCAAAATTCCCAGTGCTGCATTTGCCGCCAGTGTGACCGCATCCTGGGTGATCGGGGCAACCGCCATCTTATCCTGCCCGATACCAATTGTAAATTTATCCGGGTCCACGTTTCTACGGTCAGCCAGTTTGGTCATATCAACATATAAATGTGGTGCGTAAAAGCCTATCTTATCAATTCCGATCTTCAACATTTCGTCTCCTTTTCCACATTAAATTTCTACAATTAAATAGTCATATTATAACATACTATAAAACAGGTTGAACGATTTTTGCTGCTGGCATTTTCAGACTGCTGCATTTGGGTGGAATCAGCGTTTGCTTGGCAGATATACTTGGCGATTGGCTGATATACCGGTGATTTGGGCAATAAATTTAAAATTGGTTGATATCCCTAGCACCCGGTTGAAAATTAGTCGATATATCCGAATTCCGGTTGATATGGAAACTGTCCGGTCTGCGAAAACATTTGGTTGCCTATTTCAAGTTCCAATAAGATGATTGGATGTCCACAGCACGTTGAACGGATTCTTTTTGATGCGGATAAATCGGTCCTTCATGAAAGCCAAGGTCAAACGGGTCATCCACCTGACTGTACTTCCCGCGTAATGCTTCAATTACCCGCAATGTGCAAAAGGGAGCATATGCTGTACTGTACCCGCCCTCATGACAGGCAATTAACCGGCCATTGCTATGTTTATCAGCGAGTCTTCTGATATGCTTGCTCATTTGAAAATAACCGTCCGCCGTCAACAGCATCCGTCCAATTGGATCAAACCGGCTTGCGTCCTGTCCGGCTGAAACAAAAATCAATTCCGGTTCATACTGTTCAATGATCGGCACTATTAAATGATCAAACGTATAACGATAACCTTCATCCCCCGTCCCGGCCGGCAGTTCAATGTTGACATTATACCCCTCGCCATGACCTTTTCCAGTGTATGTTATGGCACCACGATCTTTCGGGAAAATATTTTCCTGATGAACGGAGATAAACAATACGTCAGAATCACCTTCAAAAGCGGTCTCTGTTCCGTTGCCATGGTGAACATCCCAATCAAGAATCAGGATACGCTTCAGTCCATATTTCTTGCGCGCATATTTGGCTGCAATGGCCACATTGTTAAACAGACAAAAGCCCATCCCCTCTTCAGGTTCAGCATGGTGACCAGGCGGCCGCACAAGGGCATATGCGTTTTGAACACGTTCCTCCATGACGGCATCGACTGACGTCAGCACACCACCTGCAGACTTCAGGGCAATTTCATAAGAATCCGGCCCGACAATCGCATGAACACCTGCATCACCACCGCCCGCATCACTCAATTCCTTAATCCGGTCAATATATGTCGTACTGTGATTCATGGCAATTTCCTCACGGGTTGCCGATCTTGGTGCAATCTGGTGCAATTCATCCATATACTTGGAACGCTCAAGCAAATTTTTAATACGGCGCTTCGTTTCCGGATTCTCCGCATGGGTATCCGCCTGAATCCACCCGCCGGACCGCTTATTCAAAGCGCCATTCCCCATCTGATGCCAGAAATAACTTTCATCACATATAAAGCCCGTAATTGCTGACACATTATCGCCTCCATCAAGTAATTACCCGCTATCCCTTTATATCAGTGAAACTTCATTCAGCGGGGCGTCCTTGGTTTTCCATCATTTTATAGATGTCAGTCGTCTCCAAGTGCAAGGGTTTTAAGCGAATCCATAAAAATCCTTGCACTTATATTCGACATAAAGCGCCTGAATCCCTTTTTAATCGTGTATTTTATTAGGATGCCTATACGCGAATGAGTCCCCACTCCAAGCAATCATTTATGCCGCGTTTTTAAAGCAATGCCCCCAAATGCGTATTTTTTTCGATTATAGGAGTGAAACCGACTATATTTTTTGAAAGTGAATCGGTGCTCTTTTAACTATAATCGTATGAAAATGGGTTTTGGGGGCATTTTATATCAAATTAATATGATTTAATGAACCTTTAATAGAACCAAATCAATTATGAACTCTGCATGAATCCCTACCAAATAAATAAGTTAATATTGGAATAATATAGAACTTCTGCGTCAATACTAATTTAACGACAAAGTTAACAAAATATTACATTTTACACGATGTCAATTAATCAATAATATGTAAAGATATATATGATATGACCATTGTTATAAAGAAATGAGGAGGAAATAAAATGTCGTTAATTGGAAAAGAAGTAGCACCATTTAAAGCACAAGCTTTCAGAGAAGGCGATGATTTTATTGAGGTGACTGAAGAAGATTTGAAAGGTCACTGGAGTGTCGTTTGCTTTTATCCGGCAGACTTTTCATTCGTTTGCCCAACAGAACTTGAAGACCTGCAAAATCAATACGCTAAACTGCAGGAGCTTGGAGTAGAAGTTTACTCTGTATCCACAGACAGTCATTTCGTTCATAAAGCATGGCATGATCATTCAGAAGCAATCAGCAAAATTACATATACGATGATTGGGGACCCATCTCACGAAATTTCCCGCAGCTTCGACGTGCTGATTGAAGAAAAAGGGGTAGCGGACCGCGGCACATTCATCATTGACCCTGATGGTGTCATTCAGGCTGCTGAAATTAACGCTGATGGCATCGGCCGTGACGCAAGCACACTTATCGATAAAGTTAAAGCGGCACAATACGTTCGCAAAAACCCTGGTGAAGTTTGCCCCGCTAAATGGCAAGAAGGGGACGAAACGCTTAAGCCAAGCCTCGATCTTGTAGGTAAAATTTAAGGAGTTCGATAAATCATGCTGGATAAGGATATCAAATCACAATTAGAACAATATCTTCAGCTATTGGAAGGTGACATCGTTCTTAAAGTCAGTGCCGGCTCAGATGATGTATCCAAACAAATGCTGGAACTGGTGGATGAGTTGGCATCCATCTCTTCCAAAATTAAAATTGAAAAAACAGAATTAAAACGAACACCAAGCTTCAGTGTGAACCGTGCAGGCGAAGATACCGGTATCACATTTGCCGGTGTTCCTTTGGGTCATGAATTTACGTCATTAGTTATGGCACTTATCCAAGTGAGCGGACGACCACCAAAAGTGGAGCAGAGCGTCATTGACCGGATTAAAGCGATTGAGGACAATTGTCATTTTGAAACGTATGTCAGTCTGAGCTGTCATAACTGCCCTGTTGTTGTTCAGGCATTAAACATCATGAGTGTGCTGAACCCTCGTATTTCACATACCATGATTGAAGGCAGCGCTTTTAAAGATGAAGTGGACAGCAAAAATATCATGGGTGTGCCGACAATCTTCTTAAACGGCGAAGAATGGGGCAGCGGACGTATGGAACTGGGCGAAATCCTTGCCGAATTAGGCAGTGGTCCTGATGCGTCCGAATTTAAAGATAAAGATCCATTTGATGTGCTTGTTGTAGGTGGCGGCCCGGCGGGCAACAGTGCTGCCATTTATGCGGCACGTAAAGGCATTCGTACAGGCGTCTTAACTGACCGTGTTGGTGGTCAGGTTCTGGATACAAATACCATTGAGAACTTCATCAGTGTCAAACAGACAGATGGGCCCAAACTTGCAGCTAATCTTGGAGACCATGTAAATGATTACAATGTTGATGTAATGGATCAGGTGCAAGCAACAAACATTGAAAAGAAAGCTGACTACATTGAAGTTGAACTGGAAAATGGAGCAGTTCTGCAAAGTAAAACAGCCATCCTTTCAACAGGTGCACGCTGGCGCCAAATCGGGGTTCCGGGCGAAAAGGAATTTAAAAATAAAGGGGTTGCCTATTGTCCACACTGTGATGCGCCATTGTTTGAAGGGAAACATGTGGCTGTTATTGGCGGCGGAAACTCTGGTACCGAAGCAGCGATTGATCTTGCCGGAGTTGTTAAGCATGTCACCGTTCTTGAATTTTCGCCGGAATTAAAAGCTGATTCTGTACTTCAATATCGTCTATACAGTCTCCCGAATGTTACAGTTATCACCAGCGCTCAAACAACAGAAATTAACGGAGACGAGACAGTCAACGGTATTACTTACATAGACCGTGAAACAGAGGAAACGCGCCATATTGAATTGGAAGGCGTCTTTGTTCAGATTGGTCTCGTACCAAATACGGAGTGGCTCGACGATTCGATTGAGCGTATAAAAACCGGTGAAATTGTTGTCGATAAAAAAGGTGCAACAAGTGTACCAGGCATTTTTGCTGCAGGCGACTGTACAGACAGTGCCTATAAACAGATCATCATTTCCATGGGGCATGGTGCAACAGCTGCTTTAGGCGCATTTGATTATTTAATACGAAATACATCGCCTGCCAAGAGTGGTGTAGCTACATCCTGATACTAATTTTTAAAAGTCGCTTTACAACCAATTCAGCTGTAAAGCGACTTTTTTTATCAAAAGTTAAGTCCGATTGGTTCCTCAGACAGAGAATTGAACAGTATTCAAAATGGTCCTGAATGATTCATAGAAATTCAAAGATGACCTATGAATCATTGTTCACCTGTGTTGATCATGCATCACATTTGCAGTTTTTAATAATCGTCCACTAGCCACAAGCGGCAAATCACAGCAGTAGTCTTTGATATAATCGTGATTTATGGCACATTCAAAACCACTTTTTAGTATTATCATTTAGGGTGATGGGTTAATATTAACTGTAAAACACGTCAAAATGTGGAGGGATTAAATCATGGATAATGAAAAGGCAGACCGATTGCGCGTGATGCTTCAGGAGTCTTTACAACCAATCATTGAACGTTTGGACCGTATGGAAAAAGAAATTCAGGAGCTGAAAGACCAGAAAGAAAAGGAATAATAGCGGGATCCGCATTCTAACGGATGATACAAAAAATCTGTACCCTTTCATATTAAAGGGATACAGATTTTTTAAATGATGATTCCGAGTGGGCTCGAACCACCGACCTCCACCCTGTCAAGGTGGCGCTCTCCCTGCTGAGCTACGGAATCATGTTTCATATGAAATTATCGACAAGTATTACTATAAAACAAATGATCATGTCTTGTCAATCTTTTTTTATTTTTTACCTGTCAATAGGGCAAAAAATTGTTTCACCCTTCACCCATACTTCCCTTTCCTGTATCAATGATCAGCGAATAATCATCATCTCGAACTGCCGCATAGAAAATCTGACGACGATCAGGATAGCCGGCATCAGCAAGCTCTTGACGCAGCCATTGTTCATTCTTATTGATAAGCTGCAAATTTTGCTGCTGGATTTTACCTTCGATGATCACTGCTATCGGAAGCCCATGATAGGATGTTTCAATCTCCAATTGTTTCGGTGTAACAGGAGCGATACTCTGTTGCGGAACAATGCTTATGCCGCCATTAGGCTCGATGATCGCATAATCGATTAACGATATATCCGGGTAGCCCTTTTCCCGCACTTCTGATAATAGTTCAGAAAGTGTAAACTGTGACCTTTTTAAATTTTTCCGTACAAATTTTCCATGTTTAATGACAATCGTTGGTTTGCCGACAAAAATCCTGTTTAATCCGTTAAACAGCATAAGCCTGGAAAATCCGATATGCACAATACCGACAACCACCAGACCGGTTACGGTGTATACAAGATTCTCTGTAACGACCGGACCTGTCGCCAGTGTAATCACAAAAAAGATTCCCGCCAAATCATGTGCTGTCAATTGGGCAAAAGCTGATTTTCCCATCGACCGGATGATAATAATCGTTATGAAATATAAAAGAACTATTTTTCCAATGAACAAAAGCATTTGTTGACCTCACCTTTGCAATGACTTTAGTTATATTATCTGCTTGTTCTGTACAAATATAAGTTCCCGTATTGGCCACCAGAGCATTCGGCTGAAGCTCACCATCTCCCGTCTGAAGTGTTCACAATTTGGAGGCTGCGGCAGCAAAAACAAGCGATTTAAGGTAGGAAGAAATATTTCTGTTTCCGAAATATATTCTTGGCTTATCAACGTTTTGCCTTTATAATAATAATGGGACAATTGCCAAAATGACATCGGAGGTCACCAGCTTGAAGCATGTTTTTTCCTTTCTGAAACCATACAAAATTCCTATCATGGCAGCTTACACGCTGACATTGATTGAACTGATCGTCGAGCTGTTGCTGCCATTATTTCTCGGAAAGGTGATTAATGATGGGGTTGTGAATCAGGATATCAATAATATCATCATGTGGGGCGGCATCATGATCGCAATGGCTTTCATGGCATTTATCGCCGGGATTTTCAATTCATTTTATGCCGCACACACAGGGCTTGGGTTTGCCTATGATATCCGAAAACAGCTTTTTCATAAAATACAAGATTTTTCGTTTGCCAATCTGAATCAGTATCCGACTTCGGGGCTTGTTACCCGGTTTTCCAATGATGTCCGCCAGTTGCAGAACACGATATTCATGGCGCTCCGGATAATGGCGAAAGCACCGCTGATTGCCATTGGCGGGGTGGTGATGTCGTTTATCGTCAGTCCGCGGCTTGCTTTAATTTTTCTAGTGACGGTACCGCTTCTGGTCGGGTTCATTTTATGGACGCTGAAAATCGCGACGCGGTTGTTCGATCGGGTACAGCGCAATGTTGATAACGTCAATCAGGTCATGCAGGAGAATCTTGCTGGAATAAGGCTGATCAAAGCATTTTTACGGCGGAATCACGAAGAAAACCGGTTCAAAGATGCGAACGAAAATCTGGCCAACATGATGCGGAAAACATTTCGCTTTATTGAGGCGTCCATGCCGATTTTATTATTTGTCATGAATATGAGTCTTATTTTTATCATCTGGCACGGCAACACACTCGCCATGACAGGAGATACCAATACCGGCGATGTCGTCGCCATTGTTAATTATGCGATGCGTGTGGCCATGTCAATTTCAATGTTCACATTTATTATTATGGGGTTATCCCGAGCCAAGGCATCAGCTGAACGGCTTGGGGAGGTACTCCGGGTTAAAACGGTTCCTATTGACAACGCTGGTGACGATGACAAAACAGCCGTAAAGCGTGGCAAAATAACATTTGACAATGTATCCTTTGCCTATCCAAACATGCCGGCGTTTGCATTGAAATCCGTTTCCTTTACCGTTCATCAAGGTGAAAAGCTGGCGGTAATGGGCGCAACCGGATTGGGAAAAACATCCCTTTTCCAGCTGATTCCGCATTTATATGATGCCAATGAAGGTAACATTTATATCGATGATCGGCCAATCAATGCTTACAAATTGGAAAACTTGCGCCTTAGTATCGGCTATGTCCCACAAAACCCGCTCCTGTTCACCGGTACTGTTACCGACAATATCGCCTGGGGAAAAGAGAATGCTTCCCAAGACGATGTTATCAAAGCTGCACAAGACGCCCAAATTCATGAGACGATCATGGAACTGCCGGATGAATACAACACCAAAATCGGACAGAAAGGTGTCAATTTATCCGGCGGGCAAAAACAGCGCATCTCCATTGCCAGGGCACTGATCCGGCAGCCGAAGATTCTGATGCTTGATGACAGTACGAGTGCGCTTGATCTTGCTACGGAGTCAAGGCTGCTTGAAGCTATCCGGAATTATAACTGTACAACATTGATTATTACGCAAAAAGTATCAACAGCTATGAGTAGCGATCGGATTTTGCTGCTGAATGATGGCGAAACACTGGCAATCGGTAAACATGATGAGCTGCTTCATGGTTCAGCGCTTTACCGGCGGATTGTCGCTTCGCAGTTTGGAGAGGAGTATACGTATGCGGACAGAACCATTTAAACGGCCTTTTCAGTACAACAAAATACCAATCGATGAACTCCGCCGCCGGCAAGAACAGGATAAAACCGACCGCGCCCGCAATACAGCCGGCACAGTAAAACGTATCTGGTCGTACTTGGCACGGCAAAAAGGCATGCTCTTTCTTGTCATTCTGATGGTACTTCTGAGTTCAGCGATGAGTCTGGCCGGTCCGTTTATGGTCGGGATGGCGATCGATGATTTCATCGTGAGCCAGGAAGCATCAGGGCTTGGTATGCTGCTCATCTGGCTGTTTATCATTTACGTGTTCCATTCGTTATCCGTGTTCCTCCAAAACTATTGGATGGTCGGGATTGCTCAAAACACGGTCTATTTACTGCGGCAAGAGTTATTCCAGCAATTCCACCGGCTGCCGATTGCGTTCTTTGATAAACGTCAGCATGGCGAACTGATGAGCCGGATCACCAACGATATTGATAATATCAACAATACACTGAATCAATCCGTCATCCAGATTTTCGCCAGTATCCTGACGCTTATCGGAACGGTTGTGGTCATGCTGGCACTAAGCCCCTTTTTGACGGTGATCACGATGGCCATCATTCCTGTCATGTTCATGGCGATTCGTTGGATCACAAGAAGAACCGGCCCATTGTACAAACTGCAGCAGCAGCATTTGGGTGAACTGAACGGCTATGTGGAAGAAACGGTTTCCGGCCAGCACGTCATCAAAACATTTTCCCAGGAAAAACGTGTGATACGTGCGTTTCAGGAACGCAATGAAAATCTGCAGCATTCCGGATTCTGGGCCCAGACCTTTACCGGTTTCATTCCCAAAGTCATGAATATGCTGAACTTTTTAAGCTTTGGGCTGATCGGGCTTGCCGGCGGTATTCTGGCTGTTCATGAGATCGTTACCGTTGGTGTGATTGTCATCTTTCCCGAGTATGCCCGGCAGTTCACCCGGCCGCTCAATGAACTAACGAACCAGTTCAATAATTTACTCTCAGCAGTCGCCGGTGCCGAGCGTGTCTTTAATATCATTGATGAAGAACAGGAAGAAACGGACGAAAGAACGGCTCAGGAACTCGAAACGACTGAAGGCCTTCTTAAATTTGACCATGTCTCCTTTGCTTATGAGGAAACACCGATCTTAAAAGCGATCAGTTTTACGGCTTACCCCGGACAGATGGTTGCCTTTGTCGGACATACGGGTGCCGGAAAAACAACCATTATTAATCTGATTTCCCGATTTTACAACTATGACAGCGGCGCCATCACCTTGGACGGGGTTGATTTAAAAGACATTAAACGAAGCAATCTGCGAAAATTTATGGCATTTGTCCTACAGGATGCATTTCTTTTTCATGCCACGATACGGGAAAATATCCGTTACGGCAGACTTGATGCGACAGATGAGGCCATTATCAAGGCTGCCAAAGACGCAAATGCACATGACTTTATTGAGCGTCTGCCTTATGGCTATGACACGGTTCTCGACCAATCCGGCAGTGGCATCAGCCAGGGTCAAAAACAGCTGATCACCATTGCCCGGGCAATATTGGCAGATCCATCGATTCTTATTCTGGATGAAGCAACAAGTAATATTGATACCGTGACCGAATTAAAGATCCAGGATGCGCTCAAACGACTGATGCATGATAGAACCAGCTTTGTTATCGCCCACCGGCTCAACACGATTCAGGAAGCGGACAAAATTATCATGCTGGAAAACGGTGAAATTATTGAGGAAGGATCGCACCAGGCATTAATTGCTCGGCAGGGTCATTATTACAATTTGTATAAAGGCCAGCTGAAGAACAACGCATAGAATATCCTGTAAAGCGTGGTGGACTGGTAATGTGGGTATAAACGTCATGATGAATTGAGCTTAGCACCATTTACGTGCAGGATAAAAAGGGGGTGTGCATTATCGGACGAAAGGGAAAAATGATTGAAAAACAAATTGACAGCCACTATTTGAACGAAACAATGACACTGAAAATTTATCAGCCAGAAACGTTTTCGCCGCTCTATAAATATCAAATAGGCATTATGCAGGATGGCGATGATTACTATCAGCTTGGTCGTACCGCGACATGGTCCGATCGCCTGCATGATAACGGGGATATGGCCAACACGATTCTGGTCGGAATCCATTACCGGGATAAATATGACCGGAAAAATAAATACCATCCGGATGGCAGCCAGCACCATTCATACAGAAAATTTCTCGTACATGAAGCTGTACCGTTTTTGGATGACTTATTCCCCACTTACCACATGGGGCAAACACGCGCTTTGATTGGTGATTCATTGGCCGGAACACTGGCATTGATGACCGCTTTAACGTACCCGAATACATTTGGCAAAGTGATCATGCAGTCCCCCTATGTCGATCAAACGGTGAAACAGGCTGCTCAGATGGCTAAAGATATTCACTCGATTACGATTTACCATACAATCGGTACTGCCGAGACGGCCGTTGATACGACAGATGGAGACAAGTCAGACTTTTTGACGCCCAACCGTGAATTGCACAGATTGCTGCAAGAAAAAAACACGGATTACACCTATCATGAGCTCCAGGATGGCCGGCACACCTGGAAGTATTGGCAAAATGATTTAAAACGGGCATTCACTAGGATATTCAGCCCAATTTAAAATATTTTAAAATTTAACTTTCCTATTCATTTCATTTTTTGTTATAATAGAAGGTATACTTAAAAGTCCGTGTTCAAAAAGGAAGGTAAAAAGGGCTCGCTGACAATGCAACGTCCTGTGTGTTGAAAGTACGAGGTTGCGCAGTTTGAACAGCCTGACTTTCAAAGGATAATTACTGTGTCCACCACAAGACGTCTCGGTATTGAGTTGAAGGTCTACTGTCACCATTGTTGATTTTTACCGTCCTTTTTGAACAACCAAAGCAATAGCAATAAAATAAGGAGGTTATCAAATGAAATATGGAATTGTCATTTTTCCATCAAAACCGGTTCAAGATGAAATAAATTCATACCGTAAACGCTATGACCCGCATTATGCATTAATTCCGCCACATCTGACGCTGAAAGAAGCTTTTGAGGCGGACGATGCTAAAATCGCCGAGCTGATAACAGAGTTGAAGCATATCGCAAATGACATGGAACCATTTAGTCTGAACATCAATAAGGTGAGCACATTCGCACCAGTCACCAACACCATTTATTTAAAAGTGAACCCACGTCAGGAATTATTTGACATGGCTGAAAAAATGCAAACTGGTAAATTTCCTAAAAATCAAACTTATTCCTATGTACCGCATATTACCCTAGCGCAAAAACTGTCAGAGGATGAGCATTCCGACGTCTACGGCAGCCTTCGTATGAAAGATATACAGTTTGAGGACACCATTGACCGTTTTCACCTGGTGTATCAGCTGGATAATGACATATGGACTGTTTATGAATCATTTGTTTTTGGCAAGGAATTTGTATGATTATCAAAACGGTTGAAACACCTGAAGAAAAAGAACAAGCCTATGACGTGCGGACGACAGTGTTTGTGCATGAACAAAATGTACCGCCTGAGGTTGAGATAGACGAGTTCGATGAAGCAGCCACCCACTTGATCGGATATGAAAAAGACGTGCCAATCGCAGCCTCACGCATCCGTTTCACTGAAGACTATGGTAAACTTGAACGGATCTGTGTCCTGAAAGACCACCGCGGGAGATCCCACGGTTCCGAATTGATTCAGGTAATGGAAGATGTCATAAGAAAAGAAGGTTTTCAAAAAGCTAAACTAAATGCCCAGACGCATGCCACCCGCTTTTATCAAAGATTGGGTTATGAAGTTATATCAGACGAATTTATGGATGCGGGAATCCCGCACGTCACCATGACAAAAGCATTATCATAAGAGGGTATCCTGTTTTGTGCCGGGGTGCCCTCTTTTCGTCCATTCACCCCCCTTTTTGCATGTTATTTCGAATGGGTGGTTATGCTAAAAGAAGTATCATTAGGGGGGAATAGCCATTGAATGAGTATTTGCTGATGCTTGCCGATGCAATCTTTGGATTTTTTGCCTTGTTCGTTTTAGTCAAAGTACTTGGGAAAACACAAATTTCTTCGTTAACCCCATTTGATTTTATTTCTGCTGTCATTTTAGGTGAACTTGTCGGTAATGCCTTGTTTGAAAAAAAATCCGGCATACCGGAAATTGCCTTTTTGGTCTTTGTATGGGGCTTATTATTATACATTACAGAAATTCTCACCCAAAAATTCAAAGGGTCCCGTGCTTTGCTGGAAGGTCAGCCTGCTATCGTTATTCATAAAGGGCATCTCATGTATGATGTCATTAAAAAGAATGCGCTGGATATCAACCAGCTTCAGCACCTGCTCCGATCCAAGAATGTGTTCTCCCTTGAAGAAGTGGCGTACGCTGTTCTCGAAACCGATGGCACCATTTCAATCTTAAAAAAACCGGAATACCAAACACCAACCAATTCAGACCTCAATGTTTCACCAACACCTGTTAAGATAGGAACAACGCTCATTAATGACGGTGAAATAGTGTGGGACAATCTAAAAGAGGCGAAACTGACAAAACAATGGCTGGCGGATGAACTCCACAAACAAAATATCTCAGCTGTTGAAGATGTTTTCTACGCTGAATGGCAGGAAAATCAGCAAAAATTGTTTGTTATGCTCTACCATAATAAAGATTAGAAATTGCAGACAAATTTGAAAGGGAACTGTCACACGAATTCAACAGTTCCCCTTCTTTTACATCGTTCTTTACTCTAAACGCTTCTCCGGAAATGACGGCCTTTCCCAGTCAATTCGGCATATAGTTTGTCAGGCGTTGGCGTCTTGGGTGTGCTCAGCTTTAAACCGGGATGGTTACCCGGCAGTATTGCCGACTGATTTGAATAGATATCATGATACTCTGTTCTCAGCATCGTTTTATATGGCCGCTCAATGTAAAATGGATCCGCTTTTTCCTTAATGGTCCGTCTTTGATAATCATAATATTGATGATGATTGACCGGTAAAATGTAACCCATCCTAACGCCTCCCTTACACACCATTTGTATTCTACTAATCTATAACCTATTATACTAAAAATTATTCCATTATTTTTGCAAATTCATCCATTATTTTTTCAAATGT
>Ga0079226_10001335_pt1 | contig 18898 bp, 16 predicted proteins | sample Poulit2014_FD_76345 | JGI IMG/M metagenome (GOLD analysis project Ga0079226, IMG submission 76345) | Agricultural soil microbial communities from Georgia to study Nitrogen management - Poultry litter 2014 | ecosystem: Environmental > Terrestrial > Soil > Agricultural land | place: USA: Georgia... | reverse complement strand
GCAGCGCGGAACGGCAGACACGGGCACCACCGTGAGCGGGGACGGGAAGGGGAGCGGACATGGTCCAGGCACCGGACGGGTCGGATGCGCGGTTCGCGGCCGGACTGCGGGAATTCTTCACCACCGAGATCGACCCGCAGGTGCGCGCGCAGGTCGCGGCCGGTCGGTCGGTGGACCCGCAGGACCTGCGGCGCACCCAGGCCACCCTGGCCGACGCGGGCCTTGCGGTGCCGGCCTGGCCGGTGCGCTGGGGCGGACGCGACTGGACGGCTCTGCAGCGCCACCTGTGGCTGGCCGAACTGCAGACCGCGTGTGTGCCCGAACCGTTGCCGTTCAACGCCGGCATGGTCGGGCCGGTCATCGCCCAGTTCGGCAGTGAAGAGCTCAAGGAGCGGTTCCTGCCGGCCACGGCGCGGCTGGACATCTGGTGGGCGCAGGGCTTCTCCGAACCGGACGCCGGCTCGGATCTGGCCTCGCTGTCGACCACCGCGGTGCGTGACGGCGCCGACTACGTGGTGACCGGGCAGAAGACCTGGACCACCCTCGGCCAGCACGCCGACTGGATCTTCGCGCTGGTGCGCACCGATCCGCAGGCCCCGCGTAGACAGGCGGGCATCTCCTTCCTGCTGATCGACCTGGATTCGCCCGGGGTCACGGTGCGCCCGATCGAACTGATCGACGGCGGCCGCGAGGTCAACGAGGTCTTCTTCGACGAGGTCCGCGTCCCGGCCGAGAACCTGGTGGGGGAGGAGAACGCCGGCTGGAGCTATGCGAAGTTCCTGCTGGGCAACGAGCGGGTGGGCATCGCGCGCGTGGCGGCCAGCCAGATGCGGCTGGCCCGGGCGATCGGCCATGCGGGGGCCACGCCGTGGCACGACCGGACCCGGCTCGACGATCCGCTGATCCGCGCCCGCATCGCCGAACTGCGCAACGACCTGTTGGCCCTGGAGACCACCCAGCTGCGGGTGGTCGCCGACTCGGCCGACGGCCGGCCCTCCCCGGCGTCGTCGGTGCTCAAACTGCGCGGCTCCGAACTGCAGCAGGCGGTCACCGAACTCGAACTCGACCTGGCCGGGGCGACCGGGCTGCCGGCCGACCCGCCCGCACTGGTGCAGACCGAGGAGTGGGCGGGCCTGGCCGCGATGCGCTATCTCAACCACCGCAAGGTCTCGATCTACTCGGGTTCCAACGAGATCCAGCGCACCATCATCGCCGGCACGATCCTGGGACTGTGAGGTAGGGCCATGGACCACACGCACACCGAAGAACAGCGTCTGCTGGCCGACACGGTCACCGAGATCCTGGCCCGCTCAGGCGGGGAGGACCGGCGCCGCGCCGTGGCCGTGACCGACCCCGGCCACCGCCGCGCGGTGTGGGCCGAACTGGCCGCCGCCGGACTGACCGGACTGCTGGTCGCCGAGGCCGACGGCGGATCGGGGGCCGGCGCGGCGGATGCGCAGACCGTGGCCGGTGCGCTCGGCCGCGGCGGGGCGGGCGAACCGTGGGTCGAATCCGCGGTGATCGCCGCCGCAGTGATCGCCGACCTCGGCGATGACGCGCAGCGCGCGCAGTTGCTCGGCGGTCTGGCAGACGGCACCGCGCTGCCGATCCTGGCGACCGACGAGCCGGGCCGTGATCTGCGCACCGCGCGCCCGGGCACCCGCGCCGAGTCGGGGCCGGGCGGCTGGACGGTGACCGGACGCAAGAACCCGGTCGTCGGCGCGCCGGCCGCGACCGCACTGCTGGTCACCGCCGACACCGACGACGGGACGGGGGTGTTCGTGATCGACCCGGCCGCGCCCGGGGTGACGATCACCGGCTACCGCACCTTCGACGATCGGCGGGCCGGGCAGATAGACCTGGACGCCGCCGCGGCGGTGCGGCTGGGCACACCCGGACCGCAGACCGCGGCCGCCGTGACCGGCGCCCTGGTGCGCGGCCGGGCCGCGTGGGCGGCTGAAGCGGTGGAGGTGATGGCGCGCGCGGTGGATCTGACCGTGGAGTACCTGCGCACCCGCGAACAGTTCGGCGGCCCGCTGGCCCGATTCCAGGCGCTGACCCACCGGGCGGCCGACATGTACGTCGCCCTCGAACTCGCGCGCAGTATGAGCCAACGCGCCACCGCGGCGGTGGCCTCAGGCGATCTGTCGGAGACCACGGCCGCGCGCACCGTGCTGCAGATCTGCCGATCGGCCCGGCTGATCGGGCAGGAGGCCGTCCAGCTCCACGGCGGCATCGGTATGACCGCCGAGCATCCGCTGGCCGACCATGTGACCCGGCTGCCCGCCCTCGAACAGCAGCTCGGCGGCGCCGACGCCGCCCTGGAACTGTTGGCGGGCGAGATCTCCACCGAGGCCGCACCGCCCCCGGCATCGGCCGGGTGAGCGCGCCGCAGGTGACCCAGGAGCCCCCCGGAGGCGGCCGCGCCTGGCTGGTGTGGACGATCGGCCTGCTGGCCTATGTCGCAGCGGTGCTCCAGCGCACCTCCTTCGGTGTGGCGGGTCTGGAGGCGACCGACCGATACGGGATCGGGCCGGAGACCCTGTCGCTGTTCGTGGTCGTCCAGGTCGTGGTCTACGCCGGTATGCAGATCCCGTCGGGCCTACTGCTCGACCGCTACGGATCCCGCCGGCTGCTGGTGGTCGGCTCGGCCGTGATGATCGCCGGTCAGCTGCTGCTGGCGGTGACCGCACTGCTGCCGCTGGCGATCGCGGCCCGGGTCCTGGTCGGGGCCGGCGACGCCCTGGTGTTCCTGTCGGTGATCCGGCTGATCCCGCGCTGGTTCCCGGGCCGACGGGTGCCGCTGGTGACCCAGTTGACCGGCATCCTGGGCCAGGCGGGCCAGATCCTGTCCGCCATCCCGCTGATCGCGGTGCTCGACGCCTACGGCTGGACCACCGCCTTCGGCTCGGCCGCCGCGGTCGGGGTGCTGGTCCTGGTGCTGGTGGTCGCGGTGGTCACCGATGCGCCCCGTCCGCTGCCGGCGGTGTCCGAACCGCTGTCGGTGCGGGCGCTGGCGGGCCGGTTGCGCGCGGTCTGGCTGCGCCCGGGCACCCGCCTGGGTTTCTTCACCCACATGGCCACACAGTTCTCCGGCACGGTGTTCGCCCTGCTGTGGGGCGTGCCCTATCTGGTCACCGCGCAGGGGATGAGCGAGATCGCCGCCGGCGGCATGCTGACCACGTTCGTCGTCGCCAGCATCGTGGTCGGCCCGCTGATCGGGGAGGTCACCGCGCGCCGCCCGCTGCGCCGGTCCTGGATGGTGCTGGGGATCATCGGCGCCAACGCCGCGATGTGGACGATCGTTCTCGCCCTGCCGGGGCCGGCTCCGCGCTGGCTGCTGGTGCTGCTGGTGGTGGTGATGGCCACCGGCGGGCCCGGCTCGGTGATCGGTTTCGACTACGCGCGCACCTCGAACCCGCCGGAGAACCTGGGATTGGCTCAGGGCGTGGTCAACCAGGGCGGATTCCTGGCCTCACTGCTGGTGATCGGCGGGATCGGTGCGGTGGTCGGCGCGGCCGGCGGCTACGGATACGACGCCTTCCGGCTGGCCTGGACGGTGCAGTACCCGGTGTGGGTGCTCGGCGGGGCGGCGGTGGTGATCACCCGGCGCAAGGCGCGCCGGGCGGACGGGGTGAACCTGCCGCGGCTGCGGGAGGTGTTCGTCCGCCGGCGCGGCTGGCGCCGGATCAGGTGACCAGATCCTCGTATTCCGGGTGCTCCTGGACGAACTGGGCGACGAAGGCGCAACTGGTGGTGACCCGCCGGCCCTCGGTGCGGGTGGCGTCGAGCGCGTGCCGGATCAGGGCCGAAGCCAGTCCCTGCCCCTGATATCTGTCGTCGGTGACCGTCTGGTCGAAGATCCGTCGGGTGCCGACGTCCATGTACTCGGTGTAGGCCCCGGTGGTGTCACCGAGTCGGACCTCGAAGCGCTCACGATCGGTGTTGTGGACGATGGTGTACTCCATGGCGCAAACCTCTCCTTTCGCTACCGGATCGGGTGGAGGAGGGGGCGAGCGGGAGAACTGTCACGCCCGTCCCGACCATCCGCGCGATGACCCCATTGTGTCACGATCGGCCGATGCGCCGCGGCGATCGCCGGACCGGGATCGGTGCAGTGCAACGCGGCAGCTAGGCGAGGAGGCGACGGTGGGGCGGTACGGACGCGAAGCGGGCGAGGAGGGCCGTGGCGAGGTGATCGACACCGTCGCCGGGCCGGTGCGCGGGGCGGTGGCCGGCCCGGTGCGCAGCTGGCGCGCGGTGCCCTATGCGGCCGCGCCCACGGGCACGTCCCGGTTCGCCGCCCCGCAGCCGCCGCGGCCGTGGACCGGGGTGCGCGCGGCCACCGACGTCGGCCCGATCTGCCCGCAGCCGGCCGGCATGCCCATGGAGGACACGCTGCGCACCGGCGCGGACCATCTGACGGTCGACCTCTGGGCCCCGCGCACCGCCGGTGCGCGCCGACCGGTGCTGGTGTGGTTGCACGGCGGGGCCTATCTGATGGGCGCGGGCTCGCAGGCGGTCTACGACGGCGCCCGGCTGGCCGCACTGGCCGATGCGGTGGTGGTGACCGTCAACCACCGGCTCGGGGTGCTCGGCTTCATGGACCTGTCGAGCCTGTCCGTCCCCGACGCGCAGTTCACCACCAACGTGGGGTCGCGGGATCAGATCGCCGCGCTGGAGTGGGTGCGCGAGAACATCGCCGCGTTCGGCGGTGATCCGACCAACGTGACCCTGTTCGGTGAATCCTCCGGCGGGGCGTCGGTGACCGCGCTGATGACCGCACCGGCCGCGGCGGGCCTGTTCCACCGGGCGATCGCCCAGAGTCCGCCGGCGACCGCGGTGTACGGGCAGGCGCGGGCGGCAGAGGTGGCCCGGCGCCTGCGCGAGCGTCTGGCGCTGGCGCCCGAGGACGTGGGGCGACTGCACCGGCTGCCGGTCGACACGGTGGTCCGGGCCGCGACCCAGGTCGTCGGCGAGGTGTTCGATGCCGCCCCGGGCACCCTGGCCGCGGCCCCGGTGGTCGACGGAGACGTGCTGCCCGCACACCCGATCGACGTCTTCACCGCCGGGCAGCAGCACCCGGTCCCGCTGATCGTGGGCACCACCCGCAGTGAGGCCAACCTGTTCCGCTGGCTGCGCGGGCCGTTCCTGCCGACCACCGTCGACCAGGTGAGCCGGATGGTCACGGCGCTGACGGAACAGGACCCGCAGATCGACCCGGCCAGGATCGCCACGATCCTGGCCGGCTACCCCGACCGGGACCGGCGCCGCGGAGCGCTGCGCCTGGCCGGGGACGCGGCCTTCCGCATGCCCGCGGTGTGGCTGGCCGAGGCGCACCACCGCCGCGCCCCGACCTGGCTGTACCGGTTCGACCACGCCACCCCGCTGCTGCGCCTGACCGGGGTCGGCGCCACCCACGCCACGGATGTGCCGTACGTGTTCGACACCTTCGGGGCGATGCCCAAGGACCCGTCGCTGCTGCTCGGCGGTCGGCGCGGCGCACGAAAGGTGGCCGGGCGGGTGCAGCGGCGGTGGGCGGCGTTCGCCCGCACGGGCCGGGCGGACCGGGTGGCGGGCCTGGTGGAGTGGCCGCGCTACGACGCCGCGCGTGCCGGACTGCAGATCGGCAGGCGCGACCGGGTGGCGTTCGACGTCGACGCCGAGCTGCGGCGGGTGTGGGGCCCTGCGCCGATCGGGTTTCGCTGAACCGGGGCGGAGGGGATCACCAGGCGCCGAAGTCGGCGACCATGATGCGGTTGACGTCCACCCCGATGCCGTCGACCTTCCGGGCGTCGATCTCCTCCTGATACAGCGCGGCCTTCGGGTGGATCCGTCCGTCGCTGCCCCACTTGTGCTGCCAGAAGTAGACGTCGAGCCCGTCGTCGAGCGCCCAGTCGATGGTGGGGGCGTTGGCGTAGACGCCGAGGCGTTCGGTGCCGAGCACCGAGGCGGCGCCGCGCAGGAAGCCGGACACCTGCGTGCGGTATTCGGTGGCGGTCGGATCGGAGTCGATGGACATGTAGATCGGGGCGGTGTCCGGTCCGCCGGCGGCCTCGTGCAGCTCCAGCGCCCGGCGCGCGTGCTCCACACCGGCCGGATGCCCGCCGTGCCAGTCGGAGGTGTCGTCCTTGCCGTACTGGTAGCACGAGACCACGATCAGCCCGGCCGCGGTCAGCGCATCGGCCTCCGCGGCCTTGATCGGCTTGGCGGCCATCCAGCCCGCCCGCGGATCCGAGCAGTAGCGGATCGCGCCGAGGTGACCGGCCGCGGCGATGGCGGCCGGATCGGGCAGACCGGCCGAATAGTCCAGCAGGGTGCCGCCGACCAGGTCGGGATCTGCCGTCGCGGGCGTGCGGCCCGAGCCGGGCCGGTCCAGCGGGGGCGCGACGGGCGAGTCCGAGACGGTCGCACCGGCGCTCGCCGACCCCAGGGCCAGGGCCCCGAAGGCGGCGGCGGTGCCGACGGTCATCGCACGCAGAGCCTGGCGGCGGGTCAGATCCACGACGGTCCTCCTGAGCGCCCGCAGGCTGTGTGCGCCGCCGACAGCAGGTGTGCCGGACGGGCGATACCGGACGCTCCGGACCGCGGGCACTGCGAAGTCAACTACCTTCCCCGGTGTGTCGCAAGTGGATTGTGGGACTGAAGGGGCCTGTGGTCCCGACACGCCGCTGCGACACGCCGTAAGGGGCGGGTGCGGGGCCTGCGCCTCGCCGCGCCGACGGGCCTGGGCCGGGACTAGGCTCGTGGCGACGGAGCAGGCGAGGGGACGGAGACAGCGGTGAGCGAGGAACGCGGCGACGAACCGGCACTGGCACCGCATCCGATCACCGGCGCCCTGTTCCCCTCCCCGGTGCCGCCGGGCACCGGCTGGCCGGGGGACACCGCCGACGCGCAGACCCCCGTGGCCGCCACCGCCGCCCAGGTACGCTGGCGCGCCCGCGAGGCGCTGACCGCACCGGCCGAGCCCGCCGCGGACGGCCTGGATGCGCGCTTCGACGCCCTCGACGCCGGAATCGGGATGTGTCGGGCCTGCCCGCGCCTGGTGCGCTGGCGCGAAGAGGTGGCGGTGACCAAGCGGCGGGCCTTCGCCGACGAGCCCTACTGGGGTCGGCCCGTCCCCGGCTTCGGCGACCGCCGGGCCCCGATCGTCATCGTCGGACTGGCGCCGGCCGCGCACGGGGCGAACCGGACCGGCCGGATGTTCACCGGCGACCGCTCGGGCGACTGGCTGTTCGCCGCCCTGCACCGGGCCGGGCTGGCCGACCGCGCCGAATCCGCTGCGGCCGGGGACGGACTGACCCTGACCGGAGCGCGGATCGTCTCGGCGGTGCGCTGTGCCCCGCCGGCGAACAAGCCCACCGTCGCCGAGCGGGACCGGTGCGCGCCGTGGCTGCACGCCGAACTCGATCTGCTCGCCGGCCACGTGCGGGTGCTGCTGGCCCTCGGCGGATTCGGCTGGGATGCGGCGCTGCGGGCGGCGACCGGCGCCGGCTGGACGGTGCCGCGGCCCAAACCGCGCTTCGGCCACGGCGCTCGCGCCGTGCTCACCCGCCCGGGCGCCGACCCGGTGACCCTGCTCGGCTGCTTCCACCCCAGCCAGCAGAACACCTTCACCGGCCGGCTCACCGCGGAGATGATGGACCAGGTGCTCGCCGCGGCCCGCCGGGCCGCGGCCGGCGACTAGTCCGTCGGGTCCCCGCCGAAGTCCGCCACCTCGTCGCCGGTCGGCAGGTCCGGCCCGTCCGCGGTCTCGGCGAAGTACCGGTCGAGCTCGTCGTCGTCGAGATCCCACTGCGCATCGGTAGGCGCGGCGGGTGTCGCCGGATCCTCCTGCGCGGCCGGGGCGCTGTCGGTCTCGGCGTAGCGGGTCAGCGCCACCAGCGTGGCGTCGTCGACGTGTTCACCGTCTGCCAGCAGACACCCGCGTAGCGCGGCGCGGGCGGCGTCGGCGTCGACCCCCGCCCCGATCAGCACCAGACTGGTGCTGCCCGCCGCGGTGTCGGCCGGCGCCGGAGCGACGGTGACGTACCGGCCCACGGTCTGCACGGTCAGCGCGACCGGACCGGCCGCGCCGGCCGCGGCGACCACGCCCTTGATCCGGTACGTGCCCGGCGGGGGATCGGACAGCAGCGCGGCCATCCGGCGCGGATGCACCGGTGTATCCGCCTCGAGATGGACCGAATCGAAGCGGTCGTGCAGATGCTCCTCGTCGCAGTCCTGCTCGTCCCCGCCGCGCAGGATCTCGTCGATGGTCATCTGCCGCGGCCCGTCGGCGGCCACGGACTCGCGCTCGTCGAACAGCATGCGCGGATCGATCCGGGAATGGGTGGTGGCCAGCAACGGCACCGGCCCGGCCAGTGCGTGCACCTGATCGCGCACCGCCGCGGCGGTGGCGTCGTCGACCAGATCGGTCTTGTTGACCAGCACCAGGTCCGACAGCGGCATCTGGTGGCCGATCTCGGGGAAGGTGCGCAGGTTCTCGGTCAGCATCGCCGCATCGATCACCGTGACCAGGCCGCCGTAGCGCACGGTGGGCACCGACGAGCCGGTGATCATCCGGATCAGGGCGCGCGGCTCGGCCAGCCCCGAAGCCTCGATGACGATCGCGTCCACCGCCTCGGTGGTGGAGAGCATCGCGAGCATCTGGTCCAGATCCGCGGTGTCGGTCAGACAACACACGCATCCGCTGCCGATGCCCACCGCGGCGTCGACCTGACCGGCGACCAGCAGCGCATCGACGTTGACGTCGCCGAAGTCGTTGACGATCACCCCGATGCGCACCCCGAGATCGTTGTGCAGCAGATGGTTGAGCAGCGTGGTCTTGCCCGAACCGAGGAAACCGCCGAGCACCAGCACCGGGGTGCGGCCTGCGGCCGTGCGCGGGGCGGTCACTCGGTCACCATCTCGGGCACGGTCAGCCACACCGCGGAGTCGTCGCCGCGTTCGCCGCGTGCGCTCAGCTCGCCGGCCCGGTCCCGGGCCCAGCGGGCGAGGCCGGCCGCATCGATGCCGTAGGGCGGTGCGGCGGCGAACCCGTCGAGCCCCGCGGCCGCGCGGGTGAGCACCCGCCCGGCCCCGCGGGGATTGCCGCGGGCGGCGTGGGTCACCCCGACGGCCAGTTGGGCCAGTGCCCGCCACAGTTCGCTCTGCGGCCCGGCGGTCTGCTTCCAGGCGTCCTCGAACACCTCGTGGGCGTGGAAGGGGTAGTGGTCGGCCAGCAGCCGCCTGCCCTCGCGCAGGGTGCGGGCCGGGGTGCGCCACACCCCCTCGGGGGCGCGCTCGACACCCGTGGAGCCGTGCGGCAGCGGACGGCCCAGACGGTCACGGGGCCGGGCGTTGCGGGCCCGGCCCGAAAGATCACGATCACGCGCCTGCTGTCGGTGATCCGGCGCGGCGGAACCGGTGGTCATACCTCCACTATGGCATCAGCGCGCCCGGCCGGACCACGGGCCGATCCCGGCGGTCCGCCGCGCCGCCGAGACCGGCTCTGTGGGCAAGATCACCGGCGCTCGTGTGGCGTGCTCTGTCTCATCGTGGTGGGGAGGTCGCGGGGCGGGCGTGAGCGCGCGGCCCGGTGTGCCGCCTCATCTGCGAAGAGACGGGAGGGACGGGGGTATCGGCCCGGCCCGAGTCGGACGCTTGTCACAACCGCCGCGTGGGCGGACGACGAGCGGACCGGCCCGCGGCGGGGCTGAGATCGAGATGTCCTCGCGGTCCGGCCCCTGGTTATAGTCACCCATCCCCGGCAGCCGTCGGGTGGGCCCGACCGGGTCCTCCTGTCCACGGCGGCACCACCGCGACCGGACACCGGGGCGCTCACGGTCGCACATGGACACGGCAGAAGGTTCAGACTTTTGGACACAACACACAACACCGCGGCCCAGGGCTGCACGGTCGGTGTGCGCCGGGAACGGGGCGACGGTGAACGTCGTGTCGGCCTGGTGCCCAAGATCGTGACCAAGCTCGCCGCCGCCGGCGTGACGGTGATTGTCGAGCAGGACGCGGGCGCCGGTGCACTGATCGACGATCAGGCCTATATCGATGCCGGTGCCCGCATCGGCGACCCCTACGAGGCGGACGTGCTCATCACCGTCGCCGCGCCGACCGCCGACGAGGTGGCCCGGCTGCGCTCGGGCCAGTCGGTCATCGGCTTTCTGAATCCGCGCGGCGACGCCGACGGCATCGCCGCGTTGCGCGCCGCCGGCGTGCAGGGCTTCGCCGTCGAGGCGATCCCGCGCATCTCGCGCGCCCAGGCGATGGACGCGCTGTCGTCCCAGGCGAACGTCTCCGGCTACAAGGCGGTGCTGCTCGCCGCGAGCGAGTCCACCCGCTTCTTCCCGATGCTCACCACCGCGGCCGGCACCGTGAAGCCGGCCACCGCGCTGATCCTGGGCGTCGGTGTGGCGGGGCTGCAGGCCCTGGCCACCGCCAAGCGGCTCGGTGCGCGCACCACCGGCTACGACGTGCGCCCCGAGGTCGCCGACCAGGTCCGCTCGGTCGGTGCGCAGTGGCTGGATCTGGGCATCGACGCCGCCGGTGAGGGCGGCTACGCCCGCGAGCTCACCGAGGACGAGCGCGCCGCCCAGCAGGACGCGCTGGAGAAGGCCATCCAGGGCTTCGACGTGGTGATCACCACCGCGCTGGTGCCGGGTAAACCGGCTCCGCGCCTGGTCACCGCCGCGGCGGTGGAGGGCATGAAGCCCGGCAGCGTGATCGTGGACCTGGCCGGGGAGACCGGCGGCAACTGCGAACTCACCGAGCCCGGCCAGACGGTCGTGCGCCACGGGGTGACCATCGCCTCGCCGCTGAACCTGCCGGCCACCATGCCCGAGCACGCCAGCGACCTGTATGCGCGCAACGTCCAGGAGCTGCTGGGCCTGATGATCGACGACACCGGGGCCTTCGCCCCGGACTTCGACGACGAGGTCGTCGCCGGAGCGTGCGTGACCCGCGAGGAGGCGGATCGATGAACACCGTGACCGTGCTGGCGCACGGCGGATCCGAGGGCATGTACCTGCCGCTGCTGGCCAACATCGGGCTGATGGTGCTGGCCGGCTTCGTCGGCTTCACCGTCATCTCCAAGGTGCCCAACACCTTGCACACCCCGCTGATGTCGGGCACCAACGCCATCCACGGCATCGTCGTGCTCGGCGCGCTGGTGGTGCTGGGCACCCTCGACGAGGGCGCCCCGTGGGGTGTGCAGATCATCCTGCTCATCGCACTGATCTTCGGCACGCTCAACGTGGTCGGCGGCTTCGTGGTCACCGACCGGATGCTGGGGATGTTCAAGGCCAAGCCTGTCGAGAAGAAGGGTGACGCCTGATGGACAACCTCGTGGCAATCCTCTACATCGTCGCGTTCGCGATGTTCATCTACGGGCTGATGGGACTGACCGGCCCGAAGACCGCCGTGCGCGGCAACTACATCGCCGGCGCCGGTATGGCGCTCGCGGTGGCCGCCACCCTGATCCAGATCCGCGACACCCACTACTGGTGGATCGTCATCGTCGGCCTGGCCGCCGGTGTGATCCTGGGCGTCCCGCCCGCACTGCGCACCAAGATGACCGCGGTGCCGCAGCTGGTCGCGATCTTCAACGGCGTGGGCGGCGGCACCGTCGCCCTGGTCGCCTGGTCGGAGTTCATCACCTCCACCGGCTTCACCCGGCTCGGTGAACAGCCCACCGTGCACGTGGTGGTCGCCTCGCTGGTCGCGGCGATCATCGGCTCGATCTCCTTCTGGGGATCGCTGGTGGCCTTCGGCAAGCTGCAGGAGATCGTCTCCGGCGGCTCGATCGGCCTGGGCCGGCTCCAGCAGCCGTTCAACGCCGTACTGCTCATCGTCGCCATCGCCTTCTCGGTCGTCATCGGCCTGGGCGTGATGGACGGCGAGGGCGTCTCGCAGTGGTGGATCGTCGGCGTGCTCATCGTCGCCGGCATCCTGGGCCTGACCCTGGTGCTGCCCATCGGCGGGGCCGACATGCCGGTGGTCATCTCCCTGCTCAACGCCCTGACCGGGCTCTCGGCCGCGGCCGCGGGCCTGGCGCTGGACAACACGGCGATGATCGTCGCCGGCATGCTCGTCGGCGCCTCGGGCACGATCTTGACCAACCTGATGGCCAAGGCGATGAACCGCTCGGTGGTCTCGATCGTGGCCGGCGGATTCGGCGGCGGCGACGCGGTGGCCGGCCCGGCCGGCGCCTCCGGCGGCACGGTCACCGCGACCAGCGCGGCCGATGCGGCCATCCAGATGGCCTACGCCAACCAGGTGATCGTGGTGCCCGGCTACGGCATGGCCGTCGCCCAGGCGCAGCACACGGTCAAGGAGATGGGCCAGATGCTCGAGGACAAGGGGGTGGAGGTCAAGTACGCCATCCACCCGGTCGCCGGCCGGATGCCCGGACACATGAACGTCCTGCTGGCCGAGGCCGAGGTGTCCTACGACGCGCTCAAGGAGATGGACGAGATCAACGGCGAGTTCGCCCGCACCGACGTGGTGCTGGTGATCGGCGCCAACGACGTGACCAACCCGGCGGCGCGCACGGATCCGAGCTCGCCGATCTTCGGCATGCCGATCCTCAACGTCGACGAGGCCAAGTCGGTGATCGTGCTCAAGCGGTCGATGAGCTCGGGCTTCGCCGGCATCGACAACCCGCTGTTCACCGGCGAGCACACCTCGATGCTGTTCGGCGATGCGAAGAACTCGGTCGGCGAGATCGTCGAGGAACTCAAGGTGCTGTAGCCGCGCGGCTTCGCCGTCGCTACGGACCCCAGGGCCCGGCCCCGGTACGGACATCCCACGTCCGCCCGGGGCCGGGCCCTTCCCGTGCCGTGGTCGGTGACCCTTCAGTCGGGCGGTCCCGGGCCCCGGTGCCGGGACCGGGGCGCGCACGCCGGCGGGAAACTGGTTGACTGGTCGGCGCCATGGACACCTCCGTCGACGCCGCGCCGACCACCCGCCCGCCGATCCCGCGCTCGATCTGGGTGCTGATCGCGGCCGCCTTCGTCATCGCCATCGGCTACGGCCTGGTGGCCCCGGTGCTGCCGCAGTACGCGCGCAGCTTCGACGTCGGCGTCACCGCCGCCTCGGTGATCGTCAGCATCTTCGCGTTCTTCCGACTGGTGTTCGCCCCGATGAGCGGACGCCTGGTCACCCGGCTCGGCGAACGCCCGGTGTATCTGTGGGGACTGGGCATCGTCGCGGTGTCCACCGGCGCCTCGGCCTTCGCCGCGAACTACTGGCAGCTGCTGATCTTCCGCGGGCTCGGCGGCATCGGCTCGACGATGTTCACCGTCTCGGCGATGGGCCTGCTGGTGCGCCTGGCCGATCCGCGGGCGCGCGGCCGGGTCTCCGGGCTCTACGCCTCGGCCTTCCTGCTGGGCAACATCATGGGACCGGGACTGGGCGGACTGCTCGCCGAGATCAGCCTGGCCGCACCGTTCCTGGTGTACGGGGTCGCGCTGCTGATCGCGATGGCGGTGGTCGCGGTGCTGCTGCGCGACGTCGACCCCGCGGCGCAGACCGGTGGGCCCGAGAAACCGGCGATGACGCTCGGAGAGGGGCTGCGCCATCCGACGTACCGCGCTGCGCTGGCGTCGAACTTCGCCAACGGCTGGGCCTCGTTCGGGGTGCGCGTGGCGCTGGTGCCGCTGTTCGTCATCGCCATCGGACTGGACAACGCGATGGCCGGCGCGGCACTGGCCCTCTACGCGGTGGGCAACGCGGTCGCGGTCATCCCCGCAGGTCGCCTGGCCGATTCGCGCGGCCGCAAACCCCTGGTGCTCACCGGCCTGACCGTCGCCGGGGTGACCACCATGGTGCTGGGCACCACCTCCACCGCGGCCGCCGTGCTGGTGGTGTGCGTGCTCGCCGGGATGGGCACCGGACTGCTCAACGCCCCTCAGCAGGCGGCCGTCGCCGATGTGATCGGCGCGGAACGGTCCGGCGGATCGGTGCTGGCCACCTTCCAGATGGTCGCCGACGTCGGCGCGATCAGCGGACCGATCCTGGCCGGGCTGCTGGCCGAACACCTGTCGTTCGAGGTGGCCTTCCTGGTCACCGGCGGCATCCTGCTGCTGTCCGCGGTGCCCTGGCTGGCCGCGCGCGAGACCCTCGGCGTCGCCGCGCCGGGGGAGGAGGAGATCGGCTGAACCAGCGCGCCCGGGTGCGGGCGGGTCAGCACCGGGCGGCCTCCGAGGTCATCAACCGATGGTCCTCGGCGGTGACCGGCAGGTCGTAGCGGATCGCCACGGCCACGTATTTGGCCATGTAGAAGCACCGGTAGGCGACCGGTTCGGGCAGCCACTGCCCGGGTGTGAGGTCCGCCTTGTCCTGATTGACCTGCGCGCCGACCGCGAGGAGATTGAAGTCGGTGTCGTTGGCGAACCGTTCGCGCAGCCGCTGCGGCCAGGCGTGCGCGCCCAGGTCCCAGGCGGCGGCGAGCGCGTAGACGTGATCGACGTGCACCTTCGCCCCCTCGGCGCGGGTGAACTCCTCGGCCCGCCCGGTGTAGGGGTCGTGCAGGACCCCGGACAGCACCCGGCAGTCCGGCCCGACCACCGGGTCGACCAGGTCCACCGCGAGCACATCGTTGCGGGTGTCGCACCCGTTGCCCGCACCCGGCGCATCGGTGTGATCGGACCACGCCGGGCCGAAGACACAGCCCGCACCGCCACTGCAGGATCGCTCGTAACCGGGCATCGAGACCCGCTCGTCGACCACCGTGACCGCCTCGAGCAACGCGGCGACATGCGCGCCGTCCGGGCTGCCCGGGGCTTGGGCAGCCGATCCGCCCGGACCGGCGCAGCGCACCACCAGCGCGAACGCCACCACCGTGAGCACCAGTGCACCTGCGCGCCGCAGCACCGGCCACGGCCCGCCCGCCGGCGACGCATCCGTCGTCCCCACCATGAATCGATCCCCCCGAATCGCTGCGGCCGGGCCGCCGCACCGACCGTCGCCGCATGGCGTGCGGCGTGCCGACAGCATGCCCGAGTCGGCGGGGCCGCGGGGCCGACTCGGCACAGATCGGGGGTGTCGCGGGCGCCCCGTATCGTGTGCCACGTGGTGCATGCGCAATGGGAACCGGGGACCGGGCTGCTTTTATGGTCGGCCGACCCGCAGCTCCTCGCCCGCGCCACCGAGGCGCTGGGGCGACGCCGCCCGCGCCACCGGGTCACCGTCGCCGCCGCGGTGGCCGCGGCGGCCGGCTGCGCGCAGACCGGACCGGGCCCGGTGACGATGCCGGCCACCGCACTGGCACCGGACGCCGTGCTCGACCTGGCCGCGCAGATCCCCGACGAGGTCACCGCGGCCCCGGATCTGGAGACGGTGCGCACCCTCACCGGCCACGTCGGCACCTGGGTGCGGGCCGGACTGGTCGCACCGGGGCTGCACCGCCTCGACGGGGACTGGTTCCCGCGCTGGACCCTGCTGGGCACCCGGGACCAACGACTGTGGCGCACCGAATGGCTGGCCGCGCTGCCGACGGCGGTGCTGCCCCCGGGCGCGGACCGGGCCGGGGCCTTCGACGACCTGGTCGCCGGGCTGGCCGATGCCCACGTGCGTCGCCTGCTCGGCGAGGCCGGGCCGGTATCGGATGATCCGCTGACCGCGGTGCTGCTCAGCGACGAAGGGATGGCCGACGAACCCGGGGCCCGCATCGCCGCGGCCCTGGACGACTGGCGGGCCGGGGTCACCGCGGCCGAACCGGACCTGGTGCTGCGGCTGCTGCCCCCGGCCGGCGGAGACGACGCGGCCGCGTCGACGGAGGCGCTGTGGCGGTTGCAGCTGTGCGCCCGCGGCACCACCGTCGCCGGCGCCGACGAGGCGCCCACCCCGCTGGATCCGGCCGTCACCGATCCGCAGGTGATCGAGCGGGTGCTGCACGAGTTCTCCGCCGCGACCGAGGCCTACCCGCTGCTGGCCGGGCTGCCGCGCGACGACACCGGATTCGGTCTGCTGCTGCCGATCGAGGCGGTGACCGACCTGATCGACCACGGCGCCCGGGCACTGACCGAGGCGGGGGTGACCGTGCTGCTGCCCCGGATCATGAAGACCGCGGATCCGTCGCTGCGCGTGACCGTCCGGTCGGCCGACGACGACGGAGGCGGCGAACACGAATCGGTGCTGGGCACCGAACGGCTGCTGGAGTTCGATCTGCGCCTGGCGGTCGGCGACCTCGAACTCGGGCCCGCACAGATCCGCGACCTGGTGGAGGCCGGCGGCGGACTGGTGCGGCTGCGCGGACGGTGGGTGCGCGCCGACGACCGCACCCTGGCCGCGGCCGCCCGCTATCTGGCCGCCCAGGCCGGCGAACCGGCCACCGTGGCGCGGCTGATGGCCATGGTCGCCACCGATCCGCCGCCGGTGCCGATCACCGAGATCGACGCCGACGGCTGGGTGCGCGGACTGCTCGACGGCCGGGCACTGACCGCCGCACCGGACGCCGGGCCGGACGCCCCCGCCGGCCTGGCCGCTCGGCTGCGCCCCTATCAGCTGGCGGGTCTGCGCTGGCTCGACTTCATGGCCGAGCACCGGCTCGGCGCGATCCTGGCCGACGACATGGGGCTGGGCAAGACGGTGCAGATCCTGGCGCTGCTGGTGCACCGGGCCGACCGCAGACGGCGCCACGGCCCGGCACTGGTGGTGTGCCCGATGTCGGTGGTGGGCAACTGGCAACGCGAGACCGCCCGGTTCGCCCCGGGCCTGCGCGTGCACGTCCACCACGGCCCCGACCGTCCGCGCGGGGCGGAGCTGGCCGCCCGGGCCGGCGAGGTCGACGTGGTGTTGACCACCTACGGCCTGCTGTCCCGCGACATCGAGGCGCTCACCGGGATCGAGTTCGCGCAACTGGTGCTCGACGAGGCGCAGCAGGTGAAGAATCCGCGCACCGCGGCGGCGCGCGCGGCCCGGAGGATCCGGGCGCGGCACCGCATCGCGGTCACCGGCACCCCGGTGGAGAACCGGCTCGGCGAACTGTGGGCGATCATGGACGTGGTCAACCCGGGCCTTCTGGGCACCCGGAACCGTTTCCGTGCCGCGCTGGAGAAGCCGATCAGCGCCGGCGCCGATCCGGATGCGATCGGGCGGCTGCACCGGGCGATCGGGCCGTTCCTGCTGCGCCGGCTCAAGACCGATCCGCAGGTGGCCGCCGACCTGCCGGCCAAGCACGAGATGACCGCCCGGGTGAACCTGACCGCCGAGCAGGCCGGGCTGTACCGGGCGGTGCTCGACGATCTGCAGACACGCCTGGCCTCCGCCGAGGGCATGGCGCGCAAGGGCGCGGTGCTCACCGCGCTTCTGCACCTGAAGCAGGTGTGCAACCACCCCGCGCAGTACCTCGGCGACGGATCGGCGGTGGCCTTCCGCGGCCGGCATCGCTCCGGCAAACTCGCCTGGCTCGAAGACGTACTCGAGCAGGTGCTCGGCGGCGGGGAACGGATCCTGCTGTTCACCCAGTTCCGCGCATTCGGCGATCTGCTCGTGCCCTGGCTGACCGAGCGCTTCGCGGCCGAACCGGTGCCGTTCCTGCACGGTGGGGTGTCGCGGCGGGCCCGCGACGAGATGGTGGCCCGGTTCCAGGCGGGGGAGGGACCGCCGATCATGGTGCTGTCGGTGCTCGCCGGGGGCACCGGCATCACATTGACCGCCGCCAACCACGTGGTGCACCTGGACCGGTGGTGGAATCCGGCGGTCGAGGCCCAGGCCACCGACCGGGCCTACCGGATCGGACAGGACCGGGACGTGCAGGTCCGCCGGTTGCTGACCGTCGAGACCGTGGAGGAACGCATCGACGAGTCGATCGGCGACAAACGCCGGCTGGCCGATCTGGCGGTCACCGCCGGCGAACAGTGGGTCACCGAACTCGGCGACGAGGAACTGATGGCGCTGCTGTCCCTGGGCGCCGGGGCGGTGGGCGAATGACCGGCCGGAGGATGGGCGGGAGGCTGCTCGGCGCCCTGGAGACGATCGTCGACCCGCAGCGCCTGGCCCGCGGACGGGCCGTCGCCCGTTCGGGGGCGGTGACCGTGGTCGACCGGCACGGCGGCTGGACGATGGCGCGGGTGCGCGGCACCCAGCTGCAGCCGTTCACCGCCGGGCTGTGGCTGCGCCCGCTGGGCGACGACGAGCGCGCCGCGGTGCGGGCCGCGGTCACCGCCGCGCCGGGGGTGCTCACGGCGGTCGCCGCCGGCCGGATGCCGCCGGAACTCCAAGAACTGCTCCTGCCCGTCGACGGCGGTGATGTGCGCACCGACTGCGACTGCCCCGACCGGGTCCCGACCTGCCGGCACGTCGCCGGGGTGATGCACACCGTCGCCGCCGGGGTCGACGACGATCCGGTGCAGCTGCTCGCCCTGCGCGACCTGCCGCTGACCCGCCTGGTCGACGAGGTGGCCACAGGATCGGCCGCGGGGGAGGGGCCGGGTGGGGCGCGGACCGGCGACGCGGCCGGGGACGCCGATCCCTTCCGCCCGGCGACCGGCCCGCCCCCGGAGCCGGACACCGCCGGCGGACCGCGCCGCGGCGCCGCCGATCTGCTGGATCCGGCCCGGTGGCGCACCGCCGTCGCCGCGGCCGGTGGCGACCGGACGCAGGCGGCGGCCGCACTCGACCGGCTCTACCGGGCGCTGCGCGGTGGGGCCGGGCAGTGGGACGACGGCGCGGCCGGTGGGCCGGTCGACCGATAGCGTCGGAGCCGGGACCCCGCCCGGGGTCCCGAGAGCCGACAGGAAGGCGAGGCCGGCTACCGATGAGCGGTTCGACATCTGCGCGTAGCACCGCACTGGGCGAGGGGGTGCACCAGATCCGGGTGCCGTTCCCCGGCCCGCTCGACAGCACCCTGGTCTACGCGGTGCAGACCGGCGAGGGGCTGGTGCTGGTCGACGCCGGCTGGCAG
>Ga0079226_10001334_pt1 | contig 18901 bp, 15 predicted proteins | sample Poulit2014_FD_76345 | JGI IMG/M metagenome (GOLD analysis project Ga0079226, IMG submission 76345) | Agricultural soil microbial communities from Georgia to study Nitrogen management - Poultry litter 2014 | ecosystem: Environmental > Terrestrial > Soil > Agricultural land | place: USA: Georgia... | reverse complement strand
GTTCCCAAAACTTTTGAGAAGTTAGCCAAACGTTATCAGAGCTGTTTAAAAGGTAAAACAGCTTTTCCTAAAGACTATCTTTCAGCTACTTCTTATGCTAAAGAAGTCCCCGATTTTGATTGGCGCCCACAAAAAGGTTTAGAAAAATTATTTGAAAGAGGTACTTATTTAATTGATAAAGACGGTGATTTTTTAGCTGATCAAATCAATTTTCAATTTATTTTACCTGAAGATTGTGATCCGTCGACTATGATTGCTGCCTGTAATATAGCGTATCGTTTAGGTATGGAGGTCACTGCCGTTGATGATTGGCTATTAACGAAAGAAAAAGAGGACAAGGCAACTTTGTCTTTTACCCAAGCCGGTTCACCACAAATTTTGCAAGCAGCCGGTGATGATATTTTACTTCAAGGAACAGGAACTGAATTAGTCGATTTTTCTAATTATTTGTGTGAAAACTTTCCTGAAGTTTCTTTTTTTGATAAATGGTCGGACTACTTAAAGGAGTTGACAGACGGGTTTTTACTAAAAAATGTGGATGGTCAATTAAGCTATCTGGCGAGTCTTACTGCTGAGCAAAAAGCTACAGCATACGTTTCACCAGATTTTAAAATCGGACAAAAATTGACAGAAAGATTCCCTGAAGTAACTTTCAAAAAATTTACGGATAAGAAAAAAGTGTATCAGAAAAAATATGATTTTCCTTGGGAAGTCGATCAGTTTAATGAAAAACTAGCTGCTTTAGTGTATCCTAAGCTAGCCAAAGGTGATCAGTTAAGTCTGACAGGGGTGCTGAGTGAAGACCCGCAAGTTAGGAGAAGACTACAAAGAAAGATTGAAGAAAAACTTGATGCAATGGGAATTAGCCATGAGATAGAAATCATTTCTAGTCATAAGCAAGGTTTTTCCTGGCTGGCTGAATATGTAATACCGCAATTAAAAAACAAAGCTATTGATAAATTAACGATTGCTTTCAAACCATTTTTGGCTGATCCTGATCAAGCTTGGAAAGAAGAAGATGGGGCAACGCCTTCTTATGTTAATTTGGATAATAACGAGCCCGATAAATGGTTGGACTTACCCATTCGTTATCTACAGGAACTTTACCCTATCCAAGATATTTTGCTGAAAGAACTAAGTCTGACAGAAGAACAAATTGAATTTGTCAAATATGCTGGCAACGAAGCTTTGACTTATAAAGTGGTTGCTACTGACAGTATGGATCAAGAAATTTATCAAAATAGCTATCAGGCATACAGTTCTGAGCGACCTTATCTTAATGAATTTCCAGGTTTAGGCAAGGTTCATCCAGCTAGCGGTCACTTGCTGGCTGAGGTAAACGGTGAAGTGCTAGTTGATCAACGGCTATCGACTGACTTGGAAAAAATTTGGGATGTTTATCAAGCGGAAATATTACCCGATTGTAAAAAATTCATTGAACAAAAAGCGACTCCAACGAAAGATGAACAACCTTTCTTTGCCCAATTAAGATTAGAAGTATTGGCTAGTGAACCTGATTATTCACTTGAAAGTCGTAACGATCTTTTTTCAAGTTTGGATGCCTTTCATGAAGACTTGTATTTCGTAGGTCAAGATTACTTTAAAAACTATGGCATGAAAGTTTCAGGGGAAGTTTTTGAACGTCCAGGGTTAATTCTACCTGTTATTAAACAAGCAGAAGGAGCTCCTAGCATTTGTGTGACGCTGTATGATCAAAAGGCAGTCGAACCTAAAATCATAATCGATGGTAAAGAGTTAAGCCATCCGCAAGAGCGCCAGACTGTTGCTCTTTGGATCAAGAAAATCGCCTTAGTTGCGGGTAAGATCGAAGTTACGCTAGGAATAAAGGGTGTATCAGCAGCGGCAATTACAAATTATTGTAATTTATTGGCACAAGGCCTGGTCGCTCAGAATTAAGATTTTTCAGAAGTGGATCGTCTTATATTTGATGACGGAAAAAAAGAGTACAGCGTAAAACTTGCGGCTAGTAGAACTCTTGAAAAAAATCGTTCTATCATGGATCTTGATTTTAAAGCGGATGAGTTTATTGGTTATGATAAGTATATAGAGCTGATCGAGCAACTAAAAGAAGTTCCCGGTATTGCCGTTTATCAGACAGCTACTTCTTATTTAGGCAGAGAAATTTATGCGGTAGAGTTGTTGCCAAAAAGTCAGGGCTATGTTTCACGTACCAAACGTTTAGTTAATCATCCGTCTGAGATTATTAACTCACGCCATCATGCCAATGAAAACTCAAGTACAAATTCGGCTTTCATGTTATTGCAGAAACTACTTACAGACAAAAAATATGCGGACTTAACAGAAGATTTGAATTTGGTGATCGTTCCTCTGGAAAATGTAGACGGTGCAGCCATTCATGATCAGCTGCAAAAAGATAATCCTTACTGGAAGCTGCATACGGCTCGCTTTAATGGGGTGGGCGATGAGTTTTATTATGAGCATTTTCAAAGTACACCGCAATCACCAGAAGCTTTGGGTTTGACACGACTATATGAAAGCTTTGTGCCAGATGTAATTGTTGATAATCATGGTGTACCTACTCATGAATGGGAACAACCGTTTTCTGGTTATACTTCACCTTCTTACAAAGGCTTTTGGTTGCCGCGTTCTTTGTTGTATGGTTATTTCTGGATTCCATCAAACAAACAGTACCGTTCCAATGCCTGCTTGAATAAAGCGATTGAAAAAACGATTGCTCATGCGCTTGAAGAAGATGAAGAGATCCATCGCTGGAATGTAGAGTGGGCTAAGCAATTTGAGCTCTATGCTCATCGTTGGCTGCCAAAATTATTCCCAGCTGAATATTACCATGATATGATCAATTATTGGATTGAGTTTGCAGAAGATCCGACTCATCGTTATCCTTCAATTCGTTTCCCTTGGCTGACCTCTGTTTCTTATACCAGTGAAGTTGCCGATGAAACGGCTCAAGGAGATTACCTAGCGCTTTGTGCCAGAGCCCATCTGGTTCATGATTTAGCGATTATTGATCTATTGCGTCAGGCAGATTTGTATTACCAAGACAAGCTTATTGTCGCTAAAGATCAACTATCTCTAGTACACAGCAGACAAAGGCCGATTGTTGCAAAAATGAAAAGGAGTGAAGAGAATGGAATGGATTAAATTATTAGGGATTTTAATTATTATTGTTGGTTTTACCTTAAAGATGGATTCGATCTTAATTATTCTATTAGCCGCTGTAGTGACCGCATTTACTGGCGGTTTAGGTTTAAGTGGGATGCTGATGATTCTGGGAGAAAGTTTTGTTCAGAATCGTTCGATGGCAGTTTTTATTTTGATTATGCTAGTTACTGGAACACTCGAGCGAAACGGCTTGAAAGAATCGGCAGCTCGTTTGATCGGCAAGATAAAAAATGCTTCAGCTGGCGCCGTAATCGGAGCATATGGGATCATGCGGTCGGTATTTGCCGCTTTTAATATTAGTTTTGGTGGTGTGGCAGGCTTTGTCCGTCCAATCATTATGCCGATGATCTCAGGTACGATTGAAGCAAAAGATAAAGAAATCAATGAAGATTATTTAGAAGAATTAAAAGGAATGTCATCAGGCATGGAAAACATTGCCTGGTTCTTCTGCCAAGTATTGTTTGTCGGCGGTCCCGGGGCTCTACTGGTGCAAGCGACTTTACAAAGCCTGGGCTATAAAGTGAGTTTGCTTGATCTTTCCAAAGTGGAGATTCCAGTTGCGATTTTTGCCGTAGTGGTAGCCGTTGTTTATTATTATTTAAAAGATAAACGCCTGTTTAAGAAATATTACGGCATAGATAAGGAGGATTAAGATGAACTTTTTTTTAGATCCAGCAGTGTTGTTGTCAGAAAAACTACTAGAAATTATGTATATCATCATGGGACTGATGGTCCTCTATACAGGGATTAAAAATCTGAAGGACAAAAGTAATCCTAATCGTATCGGTACTGCTATTTTTTGGTGTTCTTTAGCCATTGTGCTCATTTTTGGCCGTTTTATCCCAGCTGTTATCAATGGAGTCATCATTGTGATCATGACCTTACCACCGATTTTAAAAAAAGTTAATGTAGGTAAAGAAAAAGCACCTTCAGAAGAATACACTAAAAAGATGTCGGAACGTCTGGGCATGAAAATTTTTATTCCAGCTCTATCGATTGGAATCTGCGCGATACTCTTTGCCTTATTTACCGATTTAGGTGCTTTAGTCGGGATCATGGTGGGTGTATTAGTATCCATTATTTTGTTAATGGTCTTTTCCGATCAGAATAAACCCCATGTTTTTTTAGATGATTCGGAGAGAATGTTGTCAACAGTGGGTCCTTTAAGCATGCTGCCGATGTTGTTAGCTAGTCTGGGGACAATTTTTACTGAAGCCGGTGTAGGCGATGTGATTTCTGATCTGGTAGCTTATGTGATCCCTAAAGGCAATGTTAATTTAGGAATTATAGTTTTTGCTATTGGTATGGCATTGTTTACAATGGTAATGGGGAATGCTTTTGCTGCTATTACGGTTATGACCGTTGGTGTAGGAGCTCCTTTTGTTTTAGACTATGGTGCTGATCCTGTTTTGATTGGAATGCTGGCTCTGACTTGTGGTTATTGCGGGACTTTATGTACGCCGATGGCAGCCAATTTCAATATTGTTCCGGTTGCTATGTTAGAGATGAAAGATCGCTTTGGAGTTATTAAGAACCAAGTTGTCTTGGCAGTGATTTTCTTAGTATTTCAAATTGGCTATATGATTTTATTTAAATAATAGTATTCTCTATAAAAGCAAGACTAAATGGAAAGACTTTCCTTTTCTGTTTTTTAACTATATAATTAACTATAATGATTATCAGTTAAAGGATTGAGAAGATAAATGTCTAATATTGGTGAGCAAGTAAAAAAATTACGTCAGGCTAAAAAGCTGACTTTAAAAGAAATGTCCCAAGAAACCGGACTGTCAACCGGCTACTTATCGCAGTTTGAACGAGGAATTACAACGATTGCTGTTGAACATCTGGTGAAAATTTCAGAGATATTAGGAGTAGCCGTAAGTTCTTTCTTTGAAAAAGAGAATGATAAAGATCCTTTTGTCGTTCGCAGCTATGAGCAAGAAACTTTTCAGGTTTTCAATCAGAATGTCTATAAAACGTTAAGTGCTTCACCTGAAGACAAGAAGTTTCTGCCTAAGTTAGTTGAGATCTTACCTTCTGTTACTCAAGAAGAAGTCAAGGTGTATCCGCATAAGGGAGAAGAATTTGTGTATATATTGAGCGGGATTCTGACTTTACTTATTGAGGATAAACATTATTTATTGTATCCAGGAGATTCGGCTCATTTTCAATCAACAATTGCTCATAATTGGGCGAATCACACTCAGAATATGGTACGATTTATTGTGGTTCATGAGCCAAGCGACTATGAAGATGAATCTAATATGTACCCGAATTAAAGCTTTAACGAAAAGCCCAGCTAAAAGTGGACTTTTTGTTTTGCAAATGTTATTAATAATTCAAGGGCTTTATTGAGAATAAAAGGCGCTTGAAAAACATATTAGTTAAATTTAAACAATAATAGTTCTTAAGTAAAGAAGATTATAGGTGAATAATTGAGCAATTTGATATTAGAATTGGTAGCGTTATAATTTCATAAATATGAATTTATCCTGGAAATATCTTGACTAAATTCATAAAAATGAATATAATTAAGGTGAAAAAGCAGAAAGGAGTTAAAGAATGTGAAAAAACCAGTAATCTTTAATATCCAAAAGTTTTCGGTCCATGATGGTCCAGGGATCCGTTCGACTGTTTTCTTTAAAGGGTGTCCAATTCGCTGCAAATGGTGTCATAATCCAGAAAGCCAGAATTATCATGCTGAATTGATGAAAAATAAAGATGGTGTAGAAGAAACTATCGGTAAAGAATATCCTATCAAAGAGCTTGTGAATGAATTATTAAAAGATCAGCTGTTTTATGATCAGTCTGGTGGGGGCGTGACTTTTTCAGGTGGCGAAGTTATGACTCAGCCACAGCACTATGTGGTAGAAACCGCTCGTAGATTGCATGGCAGAGGAATCAACTTGGCAATTGATACTTGTGGTGTTGCTCCAGAAGAAAACTTTGCTAAGATTTTGCCTTTTGCAGATTTATTCTTGTATGATTTGAAGTTCACTTCTTCACAACTTCATGAAAAATATACGGGAATTGGCAATGAACTGGTATTAAGCAACCTGAAATATTTAAGTGAAAAAAATGCTAACATTCAATTACGTTTAATTATGCTAGAAGGATTAAATGCAGATGATCAGAGTATTCAAGATGTGGTTGACTGGTTGCGTGAAAATAATGTCAATGTAGTTGGGATAAGCTTATTGCCTTATCATAAATTAGGAAAAGATAAGTATGAGCGTTTGAATCGAAAAGTTGAGTTATTCGAAACTCCAACGGACGAACGTATGGCAGAGATTAAACGTTATTTTGAAAATAAAGGCTACTTGACTACGATTGGTGCCTAATTTGAAAAGAGAATAAGCCTTATTAGCTTTATTTTTATAGTTGTAATGAGTTTGTCAACAAGGAGGTAGGATTTTTTAGAAACTGGACTTATTTGTTAGAAGAATTGCTTTAAAAATAAGGAGGAAATGTAAAATGTCAACAGCTACTTTAGAAGTAGAACCAAAAAGAAGAGGCTCAACTGAAAGAATTAAAAAATTAAGAGAAATCAGCGTCAAAGGTTGTGAACCAAGCATCTCAATTGAACGTGCGGTCTTGTTAACGGAAGCTTATAAAAAATATGAAGGTAAGTATCCAGCACCGATTTTAAGAGGTTTAGTTTTCAAATACATGATGGAACGCCGTACTTTGTATTTAGAAGATGGTGGTTTGATTGTGGGTGAAAAGGGCGATAAACCTTGGTCTGCACCGACTTTCCCTGAACTTTGCTGTCATACAATGGAAGATTTTGAGAATATGAATGACCGAGAACGAGTTTATTTCCGGGTTTCAGAAGAAGATAAACGGATTCAAAAAGAAGTGATTATTCCTTATTGGAAAGATCGCGCAATGATGACAAAAATGAATCGTCATTTGCCGGATGAATGGCAAAAAATGTTTAAAGCAGGTATGTTTACTGAGTTCTTACAACAAAGAGGTCCAGGTCATACGGTAGCAGACGGCAAGATCTATAAAAAAGGTTATCTGGACTTTATGGCAGACATTGATCGTGAAATTGAACAATTAGATTTCAACAACGATTTAGATGCGATGAATAAAAAAGATGAATTAACCGGTATGCATCTGGTTTGTGAAGCTATGGTTATTTTTGGTGAACGCTATGCTGCCTTAGCCAGAGAAAGAGCTCAGCAGACAGATGATCCAGTGAAAAAACAAGAATTAATTGATTTGGCTGAAGTTTGTGATGTAGTTCCTGCTCACAAACCAGAAACTTTCCGTCAAGCACTACAAATGTACTGGTTCACTCATATTGGGGTTACTTATGAAATGAATAACTGGGATGCTTATTCACCAGGTAAATTAGATCAGCATCTGGAACCTTTCTATGAAAAAGAAATTGAAGAAGGAACTTTAACTAGAGAGTTTGCTTTAGAACTCTTAGAAAACTTCTGGATCCAATTCAATAACCAGCCAGCTCCTCCAAAAGTAGGAATTACCTTAAAGGAAAGTGCAACTTATACTGATTTCTGTAATTTTAATACGGGTGCTTTGCGACCAGATGGTACAACGGGTGTCAGCGAAGTAAGTTATCTGATTTTGGAAACAATGGATGAAATGAAGCTGACTCAACCAAGTTCAAATGTTCAAATTTCAAAAAAGAGTCCGGAACATTTCTTAAGAGAAGCTTTAAAAGTAAGCCGTAAAGGTTGGGGGCAACCGGCTATCTACAACTCTGATGCAATTATTCAAGAATTACTCAATATGGGTAAGACAATGGATGATGCAAGAGAAAGCGGGATCGCCAGTGGCTGTGTTGAAACTGGGACAGCCGGCAAAGAAGCCTACGTTTTAACTGGTTATCTAAATATTCCTAAAGTACTTGAATTAGTCTTAAATCGCGGTTTTGACGAATATACCCATGAACAAGTGGGGCTTGATCTAGGAGATCCAAGCAAATTTAAATCTTATGAAGAAGTTTGTGATGCTTTTTATAAACAACTGAAATATGTAGTTGATGTCAAAGTAGCTGGTAACAACATGATCGAACGGATGTACATGGAGAATATGCCAGTACCGCTACTTTCTGTTATTACAGATGATTGTATTAAATCAGCTAAAGATTATAATGCCGGCGGAGCACGCTATAATACAAGCTATATTCAATGTGTCGGAATTGCTACGATCACTGACTCCTTAGCTGTTATTAAAAAGGATATCTTTGAAGACAAGAAATTCAGCATGGCTGAATTATTGCAGGCTTGTAAAGATGACTTTAAAGGACATGATGATCTTTTCGATATTGTCTTTAATCAGACTCCTAAATATGGTAATGATGATGACTATGCAGATTCAATTCTTTTACATGTATCTGAAGATCTTCAAAGTGCCATTGCAGGTCGCAGAACTCCTAAAGGTTCGAAGACAATTGTTGAATTCCTGCCGACAACTTGTCACGTATACTTTGGACAAGTCATGCAGGCCAGTCCAAATGGACGTCATGCGGGTGTCTCTTTACCAGATGGGATCTCCCCTGAAAAAGGTGCCGATAGACAAGGACCAACAGCCGTTGTTAAATCTTGTTCTAAAATCGACCAATTAAAGACAGGAGGTGCCTTGTTGAATCAAAAATTCACACCTTCTGTTGTTGCTGGTGAAAAGGGTATTGATAATATGGCTTCATTGGTTCGAGGATACTTTGCTCTGGATGGACACCATATTCAATTTAATGTAGTAGATAGAGAAACTTTGCTTGAAGCCCAAAAACATCCGGAAGATTATGAAGATCTGATCGTACGTGTAGCTGGCTATAGTGATTATTTCAATAACTTGGACCGTGCCCTTCAAAATGAAATTATCGACCGGACGGAACAAGAGTTTGCTTAAAAATAATTGGGAAGCTGTATAAATACTGCTTCCCAGTTTCATTGCATTAATAAAAGAAGATAAAATAAATTTATAAGAATGAGGATTTTTTTATGAATGAAAATGGTAAACTAAAGACAGCGGAAAGTAATGAAAATATACGTAAAGATGTAACTAAAGGAACTTTTATTTGTTTAGCCTTTGTAGTATTATTAGGCGTTTATTTTGGTAGTACCATGGGTGTGGGGATCATGTTTAGTGTCATCATGAAAACAGCCCATGATTTATTGCTGAATACAGCTTTTTATATTATGGCAATTGCAGTTGTTGCAGGTGCTTTATCCTTTGTTTTTTCAGAATTTGGGGTAACAGCTTTGATCAATAAAGTATTATCACCTGTTATGCGACCTATTTTTGGTCTGCCGGGTGCTTCGGCTTTAGGAGCAGTAACCGCTTATTTTTCGGATAACCCAGTAATTGTTCCTATCGCTAAAGATCCAGCTTATGCAAAATATTTTAAAAAATATGAATGGGCGACGATGGTGAACTTTGGGACCACTTTTGGTATGGGGATTATTATTACTGGTGGTATCTTAGGGATTCAAGGTGGAAAGTTTAGCATCAGTGTTCTGTTAGGTACGATTTTTGCAATAATTGGCGATGTATTTGCTGTACGTCTTTTAATGCATTTCACTAAAAAGATGTTTGGTACAAAAGAAAAAGTTGGTGCAGAATATCTTGATTCTGAAATTTCTCAAGTGCCTGAGGGTTATCGTAAAATCAGACCCGGTTCTAATTTTCAAAGAGGCTTAAATGCTGCTTTTGATGGCGGAAAAGCAGGTGTTGAACTGGGGCTTAGTATTATTCCTGGAATTCTGATCTTTACTACCTTTGTAATGATGCTGACTAATGGACCTAGTATCGTTGATGGTAAAGAAATCTATCAGGGTGTAGCTAATGAGGGAACAGGCCTGTTACCTATGCTAGGGGATAAGTTATCCTTTATTCTGGTTCCTCTATTTGGTTTTGATAATTCTCAGGTTTTAGGTTTGCCGATCATCTCTTTAGGAGCTTGTGGAGCCTCCATCGCAGGGGCTAAATCTTTGGCTGATGCCGGGGGGATTACTTTACATGATATGACAGTTTATTTTGCCATGGCTTATTGCTGGGCAGGTTTCTTGTCAACTCATGCAAGTATTTCAGATAGTCTGGGAATGCGTGAAATTACCACAAAAGCAATGCTTACCCAATTTATAGGTGGTCTGATAGCAGGGGTCATCGCCAACTATGGTTTCCAGCTGTTAAGTGTCTTCTTTAACTTTTAAAATTTATTTAATCAAGAAAGGTGTTTTGAACGGATGAATAAGAAAATTGGATTTTATGGTGCAGGAAATATGGGAAAAGCAATTATGCAAGGACTGCTGGAAGCAAAAGTTGCTCAAGCAGAAGATATTTATGTTTTTGATGTCTATCAGCCTGCTTTAGACAAAATTCAAGCTGATTTAGGTGTTAATACTGTCAACGAAGAGGAAAAAGTTGCCCAGCAAGTCGATATTAATCTAGTTGCAGTTAAACCGGGAATCGTGCCTAGTGTTTTAGATAAGATTAAAGACCATATTAGTTCTGATAGTATCGTAGTTTCAATTGCTGCGGGTGTTACTTTGGAAACTTTGACTGCTCATTTACCGGCAGAAACAAAAACAATTCGTGTTATGCCCAATACTCCAGCACTTGTTGGTGAGGAGATGTCAGCACTTGCACCCAATGAGTTTGTAACAGACCAAGATAAAGAAGATATCATGGAAATTTTCTCAAGTTTTGGTCAAGCTAAGTTTTTAGATGAACATTTTATTGATGCAGTATGCGGTGTGAGTGGTTCAGGCCCTGCTTATGTTTATCTATTTATCGAAGCCTTAGCTGACGGTGCTGTTTTAGAAGGAATGACTCGTCCAGATGCCTATCTATTTGCCGCCCAAACTGTTTTTGGTTCAGCTAAAATGGTATTAGAAACAGGTAAACATCCAGGTGAATTAAAAGATATGGTCTGCTCTCCAGGAGGAACAACGATTGGTGCGGTCAATTCACTGGAAGAAGATGGTTTCCGTTCTGCTGTGATGCATGCTGTTTCTACAGCCACTAAGATCAGCAAGGGCATGTAATAAAGTTTTACTGAGAAGAAAGAACGTTAAAAACATAAACAAGATAGCGTGAGAAAATATTCTTTAAAATAGAATATTTTCAAGTAATATCATAGTCCGTGTTTTGAACTGTGTCTTTCTTCTTTTTTTGTATATAAAAAATAAAAAGTAGGTGTAAATGTGGGTAATCAGGATCAAGTGAACCCGATAAAAGAAGATAAAAGTTTTCTAGGTCATCCTAAAGTAATGGGTGTAACTACCTTCATGGCTTTTGCGCATGCCTTTGGTAACTATGCGATGACGGCTATTTTAATTTATTATTTATATGAAACAGCAGCTAATGGTGGTTTAGGTTTTTCACAAACTAATGCCGCGCAATTAGTCAATGTTTATAACTCTTTATCTTTTATGGCTGGAATTGTTGGTGGTTATATTGCCGATCGGTTTTTAGGTATACGTAAGGCATTATATATAGGTTACGGGATCAAAACGATTGGCTTTTTCTTATTGGCGATCCCCGGCGGCGGAGTTCCTTTGTATTTAATTAGTCAATTTATGTTATTACTTGCTTCGGCTAGTATGGGAACAAGTCTATATGCAATGGCTGGTTTGCTTTATACTAAAGAAGATAATCGTCGAGATGCAGGCTTTAGTTTAATGTATATTTTTAATAATGTTGGTGCCGTGGCCCCCATTATCTCAGGGACGATTGCTTCATTTCTTAATTATAATGCAGGCTTTTTATCAGCAGCTATTGTACAGGGTTTAGGCCTTTTGATGTATGCTTTATCAGCTAATAAGGTTTTTGGTGACTTAGGTAAAGCTCCTAGTGATCCGGTTGGTTCAGAAGAAAAGCGCGCTAAATTATTAAAAATGGGCCTGGGGCTATTAGCAGTATTGGTAATTATCGCTATTCTGTTTTATGCCGGTGTGTTAACAGCTACCTCCTTTAGTAATGCGGTAAGTACGATTAGCATTTTCATTCCTCTAGCATATTTGGCAATTATTATCACCAGTTTTAAAACCTCAAAAAAAGAAGCAATTCAAGTACGGGGATTTTTGTGGATTTTTATTTGTAATTGTTTTGCCATGTTGATTTGGTATCAATCAACTAGTATCTTGGCTATCTATGCTGCTGAAAGAGTGAATTTAACTATTTTTGGTTTTAGCTTTACACCCGCTGCTTTTCAAACGGTGCCTGCAGTGCTGGCAGTATTTTTCGGCAGTTTTGCCAGTGGATTGTGGCAAAAACTGGGAGAACGTCAGCCGGTTACACCGTTAAAATTTGGTGTTGGAACTATTTTCTGGGGCGCGGGTCCTTTGTTTATGGTAATTCCTCTCTTGCTGTTTGGTCCAGAAATTAAAGTGAGTCCTTTATGGTTAGTCTTTTTCTATTGTCTGATCATTTGGGGAGAAGCAATGACATCACCAGTGGGTATGGCCAGTGCGACCATGGTAGCGCCTAAAGCTTTTACGGCTCAGATGGTTACCGTCTGGCAATTGAGTCAGTCAACTGGAGCTGGACTTAGTGCTATTGCAGCTAACTTTTACAAACCGGGACATGAAGCGGCTTACTTTACAGTTATTGGATTAATAACAGCGGCAGTTGGGATTTTATTATGCCTCTTCCATAAAAAAATAAATAGACAGATGGAATTTGGTATCAATTAAATAGAAAGAAGGGATAAGATGCAAGTAACAGAAGGCTATATGCCATTTCTCGAGTATCAGACTTATTATCGGATCGTAGGAGACATCAAGCAAGATAAGGCACCTCTTTTGTTATTGCACGGTGGGCCTGGATCGACTCACAATTATTTTGAAGTAATGGATGAATTAGCGAATGAAGGGCGTGCGATCATCAGCTACGATCAATTAGGCTGTGGTCTTTCAAAAACGCCATCGCGACCAGATTTGTGGAAAGCTCGCACTTGGTTGGATGAGCTTGAAGCTTTACGTAAATATCTGAATTTGCAGGAAGTCCATCTTCTCGGACAATCGTGGGGCGGTATGTTGGCTATTGAATATCTTTGTGATGAAAAACCCACAGGAGTAAAAAGTGTTGTTTTAGCCAGTACGCTGGCTTCAAATAAATTATGGGAAAGAGAACAACGACGACTGATCACTTTTTTGCCGGAAAAATATCAAGAGGCCATTCAAAAGGCTGATGAAAGTGGCGTTTATGCTGGTGACGCTTATGATGAGGCGATTGATTTTTATATGAATCGTCATTGTGATGACACTGTACCCAAAGATGATGCACCTGAATGTATTCGTCGGCCGAAAGTAAAAGGAACGGAATCCTATACAGTAGCCTGGGGTCCCAATGAATTCAGTCCTTTAGGCACTCTGAAAAACCATGAATACTTGGAAAAACTGGCGGATGTAGATACGCCTGCCTTAGTTACTAGTGGTATCAATGATATTTGTACACCCGTTGATGCCAAAGCTATGTATGACCGTTTCCCTAATTCAGAATGGGAGTTATTTGAGTATAGTCGTCATATGTCTTTTGTTGAAGAGCATGAGAAATATATGAAGGTTCTATCAAATTGGTTAAATAAAAATGATTAATATAGGAGGAGAATAACCATGTCAGAAACAGAAGAAAAACTGATTGCATATTTGGAAAAGAAAAATTTAGATGCTTATTTTATTCAAAAGAAGGTAAATGTACGCTATATTAGTGGCTATACGGGAGAAGATTCTTTTCTTTTGATTACCAAAGATCATAAAAAATATTTCATTACGGATTATCGTTATACCGAACAGGCAGCCATAGAATGTCCTGATTATGAACTGATTGTCTGGCGGACACCAGGTAGAACTCTAGGTGACAGCTTGTTTGATTTATCGGAAAAAAATCATTTATCGACGATTGGATTTGAAGGCGATGAATTAAGTTTTGAAAATTATACAGATGTTTCCAGTAAAACACCAGAAGTTGAATGGGTCGATCACAGCGGTGTGATTGAGAAAATGCGTGAGATCAAAACCCCAGAAGAAATTTCTTATCTAAGAGCAGCTTGTGATATTGCTTGTCGCGCCTATGAACGTCTTTTAGAAGATATTCATGTAGGAGTAACAGAAAAAGAATTAGCAGCTAAATTAGCAGCTTATATGGTTTTTGAAGGTGCTGATACACAACCCTATGGTAATATCCTGATTTCAGGTGCCAGAACTTCACTTTTACATGGTATTCCTTCAGAAAAAGCTATCGAATATGGTGATTTTGTTTTAATGGACTTCGGCTGTCAATTTAACGGCTATCTTTCTGATATGACGCGTACTGTTGTCGTAGGTAAAGCCTCTGAAAAGCAAAAAGAAGTATATGAATTGGAAAAACAAAGTCTCGAAGATTCACTAGCCATGATGAAAGCCGGTCGTCCAGTCAGAGACATCTATCGTGCTTCGATCCAATCGATCAAAGATACGGAGTATTTAAAATATAACTATAATAATATTGGTCATGGAATTGGTTTATTTGTTCATGAACTTCCTTATACTGGTGAACAATATGATGATATATTAGAAGCAGGAAATGTAAGAACGATCGAACCAGGTATCTACGTTCCAAACTGGGGCGGTGTACGAATCGAAGACCAGATTCTGATCACTGAAGATGGTTATGAAAACATGATCAGTACTTCTCATGAATTATTGGAATTATAATTCGTGGTATAAAAAAGATAGAAAGTTATGAATAAAATGAAAGCAGAACCGAAACGCATTGTGGTAAAAGTGGGAACTAGTTCTTTAATAGATAAACACGGAAATATTAATATAAACAGTATTGATGGACTGGCTTATTCTTTAACAAAATTACAAGAACAAGGAAAAGAAGTTATTTTAGTTTCATCTGGCGCTATTGGCGTTGGAATAATTGCTTTGGATCTACCCTGTCGTCCAAGCTCTATTCCCGCTCAACAAGCAGTAGCAGCTGTAGGTCAAGCCAAATTGATGGATATTTACTGCCGTTATTTTCAAAACTATCAGCAACAAACCGCACAAGTATTAATGACGAAAGATGTTGTCGATTACTCGCAAAGTCGGCAAAATGTTACCAATACTTTAGAAGAGTTATTAGCTATGAAAATCATTCCAATTGTTAATGAAAATGACGTTGTAACGATTGATAACCTTGATCGCTTAACGAAATTTGGTGATAATGACCAACTTTCTGCTATTGTCAATGAGCTGGTTGATTCGGATTTACTGATCGTTCTTTCTGATGTAGATGGTTTTTATTCAGCCAATCCCGCTAAGGACAAGACTGCTAAACTTCATCATTGTATCACGAACATTGACGAGAGTTTATTGCAAGAAGCAGGCGGGTGCGGCAGTCAATGGGGAACAGGTGGTATGAACAGTAAATTAAAAGCAGCGAAAAAAGTCATGTTAGCAGGAAAAACAATGATTTTAGCTAATGGCAAAGATCCGCGGATCATTTTAGATATCGTTAAAGGGAAAAAAGTGGGGACAATTTTTAAAAAGAATACTGACTTGCATCTGTTAGAAAGAAAAACTCCTCAGTTGTCTGCAGTAAAGGACAATCCCGTTTTCAAGAACATAGAATTATGATAATGATCAATTTGACCTCAGCATTTTTACTAACTTGCTGAGGTCTTTTTAGTAAGTAATAATGACGGTTAATTTTATGATTTTAGCTTATAATAAGGTTGAATAGTAAAGCTATGATATTACGGCTGAAAATCAACTGTTGAATAATGTGCTTACTAGAATGGGGAGATAGCAATGAAATACGGTATTTTTTATAATCAGAAAGCCGGTAAAGGAGAATCTGAAAAAGTTGCTTTTTTAGGTAAACAGATGATTGAGAAAAATGGTGGGCAAGCACTTTTAATCAGCGGTGCCACTTTAGCAGAATCAATTAGTGATTTAAAAGCTGTATTGCCGGATTTGGGTGCTCTTTTAGTAATTGGTGGTGATGGGACACTAAATGTAGCTATGAGTGTGATAGTGGAATTAGATCGACCGCTTCCCTTTGGCATTATTCCGGCTGGAACAGTCAATAATTTTGCTAGTTATTACAACTTGCCGACTCAAGCAACAGCCGCTTTTGATATGATTTTGCACCAGTCTCAAATAAAAGAAGTCGGGATCGCTAAATGTAAAGATCACCAGGCCATTGGCAGTTCGCTGACATTTGGTAATTTAGCTGATATAGGTAATGAAGTTCGTCAGCAAGATAAAAAACATTTAGGTTTGCTGGTTTATCTTTTGCAGGCATTAAAACAAATCGGCAAAAATAAATCGTATCAGATCGAGTATAAGATTGATGGCAAAAAAAGGAACTTTAAAACTTGGTTCGCACTAGTGACAACAACTCCTTCAATAGCTGGCTTTATTTATGATGAAGAGTCACCTGGGCATATGCATCTGTCTTTACTGAATAATATTCATTTTAAGCAAGTTTTTGATTATTTGTATTTTGCAATCACGGGAAAATTGCGGGTTTCTAAGCAAATTACGAGTTTTCAGCCGCAGAAAATAGAACTAAAAGCGATGGATAATAAAAAGGTCACCGTACGAATCGATGGTGATAAGGGTCCAGAGTTGCCATTAACAATTAATTATTTGCCTGAGTACCTGCCTTTATATGTGAGCAAAAAGGAGAAAGCCACAAGCGAACAGTAAGTGCCTTTGAGTCAGTAAAGAAATCAGGTAGTATGAATATCTTCTTATATGAAAAAATATTTCATTTTAAAATAAAAAATAAAATAATTGAAATATAATTTCTGACATGCTATACTTTAACTGTATTAAGAAAACGTTATCAGGAGGGAAAGAAATGCAAATTTCATTTGGTATTATTCTTATTTTATGTTTGTATACGGTCATTGGCGTTTTGGATCAAATTTCAATCCAAATTGGGCCGTACACACCACTGTTTGCTGCTGCCTTTACGGGTCTGGTTATGGGAGACATTCAGACAGGTTTGGCAATTGGTGCGACACTGCAGCTGATGACTTTGGGCGTTGCCACATATGGTGGAGCAACCGTTCCCGATTTTTTGTCAGGTGCGATCATGGGAACAGCTTATGCAATTTTAGCCAATAAAGGTGCTAAGTATGGTATTGGAGTGGCTGTCCCGATTGGTCTGCTTTTGACGCAACTCGATATCTTGGGTCGTATGACCAATACCTTCTTTCAGCATCGAGCAGACAAAGCTGCTGCCAAAGGGGATTATAAGGGCGTTGAAAGAGCTAATATTCTGGGTATTTTACCTTGGAGTCTATCACGCGTGATCCCGGTTTTTATTGGTCTGTCATTTGGTGAGAAAGTAGTCAACCTGATCAATGACTGGATCCCTAATTGGGTAATGGATGGACTTGGAGCTGCCGGTGCAATTCTGCCAGCTATGGGGATCGCGATTCTGATGCGCTATTTACCTATCAAAAAATACTGGCCATATTTCATTATAGGCTTTGTGTTACTGGCTTTCGGCTCAGAATTCTTCTCTGTATTAGGAGTGGCTTTGGTCGGTTTAGCTTTAGCCGCCATTTATGTAATGAATCATAATAATCAGACTGTTACTGCAACTAATATGGGCGATGATTATGAAGATGACGATGAGGAGGTAGAAATCGATGAGTGAAGTAAAAAAACTGACAAAAAAAGATATCGATAAAGTTTATGTCCGCAATCTATTCGCCTTTCAATGGGGCTGGAACTACGAAAAAATGCAGGGACTAGGTTATGCTTATGTGATCATGCCTGCTTTAAAACGTCTTTATAGAGACGATCCAGAACAAATGAAAAAAGCCTTGCAGACTCAGTTGGGATTTTTTAACACAACACCAGCTATGTCACATTTGATCATAGGTGCAGATATGGGTCTTGAAGAAGAAAACGGCATGCAAGATGAAGCCGCCATCACCGGTCTTAAGACTGGATTAATGGGACCTTTTGCCGGTGTTGGTGATACGATTTTTATTGCAATCTATCGAGCAATTGTTTTTTCAATTGCTGCTTATATGGCTCAAAGTGGGCAAGCTTTTGGTCTGATCATCCCGTTAGTAGCCTGTTTGGTAGTTTTGTGGGTACGTTATAAATTTACCTGGATCGGTTATCATCAGGGGAAAAAAGTGGCAACAGAATTTGCTGATAAAATGAAGGTTTTTACTGATGCAGCTGCTATTCTAGGATTGACTGTGGTTGGCGGTTTGATTCCATCTGTAATCAATTATCAGTTAGATCTAACTTATAAGATGGGTGAAGTAAAGCTTTCAATTCAGGAAATGCTGGATCAGATTTTACCAGGTTTAGTTCCTTTAGCAATTGTTATGCTATCTTATTGGTTACTAGGTAAAAAGAAAATGAATTCAACACGTTTGATTTTTGTCTTGATTTTCTTAGGTATGATCCTGGGGAATTTACAAGGTATTTTAGGCTGGATCGGCGGTTTATTCTAATTTAAAAGTAGAGGATGAAAAAATATGGCAATTATTCATGCAAGAGTAGATGAGCGTCTGATCCACGGGCAAGTAGCTACAGTATGGACCAATATGGTCGGAGCACAAAGAATTATGGTAGTAAATGATTTAGTAGTTAAAGACAAGATGCAAATTAGTGTCTTAAAAATGGCTAAGCCAGCGGGAGTTAAGTTATCGATCCTGTCAAAACGAAAAGCTGTGGAAAATACTCTGAATGGCAAGTACGATGACGAAAAGGTATTTCTGATCACTAAAACAATTGAAGATATGGCAGAATTG